>OGHJ01001914.1_pt1 | contig 19794 bp, 15 predicted proteins | sample 1571351 | NCBI WGS metagenome assembly OGHJ01 (sample SAMEA2582037, study PRJEB24529) | metagenome | biome: Human gut stool | place: China | collected 2011 | reverse complement strand
ACTGCTTGCCGCCGACTGTCAGTACCTTGCCTGCCAGCTGCTCGATCGTACCGTCGTCTGCGATGTGAATCGCTGCGACTTTCTTGCCGATCAGTCTAGAAACGAGTTCAACCATGACGGTCGCTTTGCCCTTGTTGAAGTCAGAGATAATCTGATTGCCGGATTTTACCGTCAAGCTGATGACATGACCGTTTGTACCCGCTGCCTTCTTCTGCGCTTCGGTCGGCTTCGCCACCTTGCTCACTTCCAGTGTGATCGTCGCGCCCTTTGCCGCGCCGAGTACGGTCTTGATCGTCTCCTGATCGAGCGTGACCTTGCCGTTTTCGGTGTTGACCGTCAGATCGGCATTGGTCTTGTCGGCCACATTTTTCACGAAAGTCACATCCAGCGTCAGCTGTACATTGTCCGCACCCTTGCTGTCTGCCTTGCTGACCTCCAGCACGATCTCCGCGGACTTTTTCTCCGCCGCCTGCTTGATGATCTCATCGTGATGCTTGCTGTCTACCTTGACCGCAGCGACCGTCTCCTTCGTACCATCCGCATTGGTCTTTTCGCTGACCTTGACATCCGTCGGCGCGGTGGTTGTTGCAGAACCGGAAGGGCCGGAGGTGGTGACGTCGGACTTTGTGTCCGTTGGAGTAAAATGCTTTCCTGCATCCGGGTCTTTTGTCCAATCATTTGTATAGTACCAAAGAATTGAGTCTCCATCTTTGATGCTATAGCTAGTAAGTCCAACATCTGGCAATATATTGTTTACTTTGTACAGCCAACCGGAATTTTGACCATTTGTAAACTCTGCCAAAGTCTTACCATCTTTCGTCATCGAGCGGACATATCCGGTTTCAGCCCCGACATAAGTAATCTTCTCTTCATCACAAGCCTTTTTAAATGCATGGTAGACGGTGGCTCCATTGCCCGGAACAGTTACAGATTTGTTTTGTAACCAAAATACTCCTGTATCTGATTGGATTGACATTTTTACTGTAATATCATCTCCGGTTGGCGTTGATGGTGTCGTTATGCTCCCTGTGCTTGCAGCTACTGCTGGAATTTTTTCTGTGGTTTTAAAATCAAAAATATTCACCGCAGTGTTCGTGCCGCATATCTTGTCGGCTGCAATCAACGCAAGCACTGCTTGCTCGGTTGCCATTTCATTATCTTTTGGTCCAAGTTTAAACGCATCCTTATTGCTATTCAAATACGTCAGCATTCCATCTACTAAGGATACGCCGTTCTTCATGAAGCGCATATCTCTGCTCGGATCAATCCCACAAGCTGCTAAAGCTAAAATAACAACTGCATCTGAGTTCGCATTTCCATATGTGTTTTTTGTTTTTGCTGCAAAACTCTGCGCAAGCTGCGAAATTCCGGCTTGTACAGCTTTTTCAACCTCTGGGTTTGAACGCTGCGTTGCAAGACCCTGAAGAATCATTGCAGTTGTGTCAACATCAAATCTGCCGTTGTATCCCCAGCCACCTCCACTGTTTTGCAGGGAAAGCAAATAAGATATTAAGCTATCCTCAGTCACCTTACTTCCATAATTCCCTTGCTGTAAAGCAATTAAAGCGTACGGTGCAATTGTTGAAAAGAATCCTTTTTTTGCACCCTCCAAATTCATTTTTTTAAGTGCGCTTCCCGCCTTGAGTTTCGATCGGTTAATGGTTGTAAGATTTTCAACATCATACCCTAAAGCGCTTAAAAGATTAACGCCATTCCCTATTACTTTAATAGTTGAGCTTTCTGTCGCTTCTGAACTTCCGATTTTCGCTATATCGTTTGCCAAGGAAGCGATAGTTTTATCAACAATTGCCTGCTTTTGTTGATTGTTCAGCTTGTCTTTATTATAGTTCTCACGGTATGCTCCCATGGTAACAATTTGCCACCATGTTCCGTTTTTATAGGAAGTATCGCCCCACCACGCGTTGTTTTGTTTTGCGTAGCGGTCTGTAATTTTTTCTATTGCAATTCGTGCGTCTGCATTTAATGCAGCATTTTCTGTTGCAAGCACAGTGACGTCAAAAGACTTACTTGCTGTAATTCCTTCTTTGCTTGCAGTAACAGTCAGCTTCCCGGTTGCATTTTCACTGCCAATCGGTCTAGTTACCTTAGCGCGAAGCGTATTTACCGTTATTGCCGCGTTCGTCGATGTCCAAGAAAGTCTTATGCCATTCTTTCGATATTCATTTTTAGAGTCAAAATCATACAAATGCAAATCTGTAATTACACCTGTTAAATCTGCCGGAATTTTGCTATCAGTCTTGCCTGCTGCATCATATGCGGTAATCCCGCTTTCTGGCACAGATTCGACAGCTTTCTTCACTTCCTCGGTGATAGCAGCAACCTCATCCTGTGTCAATGCCGGAACAGTAACTGTGAAAGTTTTGGTGTTGTTTGCCGGCATCGGTCCACCATCACACATGCCATAAGTTTTTGCCATGTCCGCATAATCAAAAGTCGCAGTAAGTGTAACTTTTGCATCCGGCTTTCCTACTGCCGGTCTTGTTATCTTATGCAATTGCCCTGTGGAGCTACTTGTTCCTCTTGTGATTTCAATAGCAGCATTATCTGATGTCCATGTAATGGCCAGCCCATACGTACTTCCGACAGGCATCTTCAATGTGCTTTTTACTTCTTCTGCCTTCTGTCCGTTCAAAACAACTGCTTCCGTTGTCTCATCCATCAGTTTTTTTACTGCTTCTGTTTTGGACTCTTTGTGCTTTGGCACTTTGATTCCAGCTACCGAAACATCATTAGACTGATTTCCAAGAGATAATTTAAACTTAACTTCTGCAGCCCCTTCTTTTGAAGCGTAGATTATGCTCCCATCTGATGCAATGGCCGTTGTTCCACTGACAACCGCAACCATGGATACAGTAACGCCGGGTGCTGCCGCTGTTACTAATTCCTGCGCTTTTGCAACGATATTTGTGTCCTTTATTTCGGACTCATATGGATAGCTTCCGCCTGATAAACCGGTATACTCCACAGGATCCATAGCTTTTACCTGTAAAAGAGCTTCTTTTCCTTTTTCTAATCTTCCAGTAATGCCTGTTGCATCCAAAGCCGGGATCTTTAAGACGAACGCTTTTGTTTCAGTCACTGAACCGCACTTAATTGTTGCCGTAAGCGTTACTGATTCTTCCTCTATCGTTTTGATTACAGCGCCTTTTGGCGTCACGACTTGTTCGTTGCTTGAAGTCCAAGTTATCGAGGTCTTTCCGCTTGTTCCGCTTGTCGGAAGGTTGACAGAGTCTCCATCCGTGTAGGCAACTGTCAATGCTGCTTTATCGCTTGCAACATGTTGTTTCTGTTCATCCTCTGTCATTCCTTTCAGCACAGTTATTTTACACCAGGGAGGTACAATCGAAGTACTCCCACCATTTGCCGTTAAAATATAGGTTCCTTCTTTATCAAAAGAGAGCCTTGCATTACCGCTTTCATCTGTCGCAATATTCTTCGATGTGAAGTTACCATTTCCATCGGTGGTTCCTAAGGAAAGTGCCGGTCGGATTTCCCATGTTTCGCCATTGTAAGCACTCATGACATTAAACGATTTTGCCGTCAAGTCTATCATGTCCGATGTTGTTGTCTGAATTTCTCTTACGATATTCTCATTTTCATAAAAAGCAACATAGTTATCACCATAGTCGGTGTGATAGAGAAATGTATCTACTACATCTCCATTTTTCAGTTCTGCTTGGTACACATAATCCGAACTGTAATGTCCGTTTAAGATATGTCCTCCATACCCAGTGTTTTGAAAAAGAGTTGTTAACCCACTGTTTACATAAGTCTCTGCGTTTGCTGAAGTGAATGCCTCACCGTATTTTTCTTTATGTGCAGCTACTACAGCATCCAGCACTGTCGGGCTGGTACTTTTCTCACCAATGCCATATTCAGCGGCTTGTCCGGCATGTACCTTTAATTCTATCGGTCCATACACCAATGCATTGTCCTTTGCATACGTGAATGTAATAGATATTTCCGTCTCAGCCCAAGCTAGTGTGGTACCCCCCCCCATGCCGTTTGGCATCATGGTCAGCACCATCATCACTGCCATGAGCATTACTAGGGCCTTCTTGAAGTAACTTATTTCTTTGTTCATTTCTTCGTTTTTCCTTTCTTCGTATTTCGCTTCGGTGCGGCGGTGTGTAATTTCACTTGCTGCACACCTCGCGATGAATCTATGTAAACACTATGTTCTGTGTGTAGTGGACTCCAGTGCCTGCTGCTCCCGGATTTGTCTGCGGTATTCTTTGTGCCTTATGCGTTTTTTCTTTCGCCTTTCTCTTCGGTCAAGGTAGCCTTGTGATACTGGCCGGGTGCCTGCTTTCTCTAGCATTCTCGTCCATGGTCCGAATCGGGTTTTAAGCTCTCCGTCATATAGCACATCTGCCTGCATGGGTTCTCTTCCGTTTTCCTCAGTGAAGTCACGGACAAGCTGCAGGAGTTCTTCGTCTGTCATCGCCTTATAAGATTCCCAGAGTTTGTTCAGTCTTCGCACCTTTTCTTCCCCCGTCAGAGCCGGGTCATTCTTTATGCGTTCTTTCAGTTCGCTCTGGTCCATGGTTCTTCCTCATATCTATAGATTTCCTTTGCCCCGTCGGGCGATGTCAGCCTTCGGCACCGCCCGGTAAAGGATGAAAAGAACGATTTTGCAATCAAAAAAACGATGATTGTCCAATCATCGCCTTTGTGTCTTGTATGTCGAAATGACCTGCGCTTTTCCACACAGGTTTCTTTCGTTTCGGTGGTTTGTAGGTCTTCTGACTTATCCATTCATGTGCGGAGAATTCTTCTCGCACAAACGCATTGTTTCAGCCTTCTCTCTGAGCCATGACAGCTCTTCCAATGACCGATTTTCATCGCACGCAAGATTTGCCTTGCATGGAAACAATCCTTTAGAAATACAGCTACTTTTCAAATCCTATCTTTCCCTTGCTCTTGCCGAGAAAGCAGATTCTTTCCGTGTCCGGGATTCTCACCCGATTCCCTTGTTCAGCGAACAAGCATGCGTGTCCGATTAGTCGGGTCGCGCATTTGCCACAAAAGCCATAGTATGTAATTTTTATCAATGTGCAGTCGTTTCCTGCGAATCAAGCTTCGCAAAGCTCGCTTTCTTCGGGAAACGTTGCATAAGGAGTTTCCACTGTTTTCTTCAAAAACAGGGACAACTCCATTAATAAAGACTTCTCCTGCCCGGCTAAGTGCCAAACAAAAGAAGTCCTGATTTCGTTAAATATTCTGTTTTATTGCACGCAAAAACTACAGACTTATAAGTCTGCTTGCTTGCTTGCTTGCTTGCTTGCTTGCTTGCTTGCTTGCTTGCTTGCTTGCGCAAGAATCATGCCATTTTTGTAATTTTCAAATCGTTTTGCGTACATGTTTGATTTCCTCGTATTTCCAAAATCACCTCTCATTCTACACTAAGTCATCACGCTTGTAAAGGGGCAATTTTTTAGGTGCTTTGGGAAAATTTTTATGTTTGCGGGCGGCAGAGGACCGCCCGCGCATGGGTTACCGATTCGTTTTTCTTCTTTTTCGGAGCATTCCGGTGCTGAAAACAAGGCCTGCTGCCGCGCCTGCAAGAAGCAGAAGATAGCCTGCTGCATTCGCAGCATCACCTGTCTTTGGCACTTCCTGCGCTGTGCCGTCCGTAACATAGCCGTCCGGCGGTTTCAAAATGACTTCGGTATGGTCAGAGCTAAGGTCATGAAACCAGTCGAGGGTTTTCCTTTCTATGCCGCCCTCTGCATCCCGATGCGAAAGCTTTAGCGTCGGAACAACCTCGGAAAAGTTCGCATCGACCGCATCCATCGGAATCTGAAGCATCGCCTGCAGGCTGCCGCCTGCATAGTACATCTCTGTTTTGATGCCGTCCGGACTCAGAAAATATACCGGGCTTTCCGGTGCGGCTGCCGTAAAGGTCAGGGTGCGCCCTGCCTGCACATAGGTATAGCCTGCGCCGACTTCGATGCTTGGGGTATCGGTAAGGAACGTAATCGCAGTCATCGCGTTGTCACCATCTGCTTTTGCCGCAATGCTAAAGCCGTCCAGCGTCAGTCGAAAGCCCTCTGCCCTGCCCTTTTGCTGCACATAGCTTAGCTCATAAATCTCTGTGATGCTGTTTTCTGTTTCGTCTACGCTCTTCGCATAGTCAAGGTACGAGCCTTTCGTCTCCCGTTCCTCCGGTGATACATACAGCAGCTTCTTTTCGTTTTGCTCGGACTTTTCGCGCTCTAATAGATACCAGAGCTTTGCACCGCTTGCGTGGCTGAGACTTCCGCGTTCATAGATGGCTGCCGGATGGCTCTTTCCCAGCGGGTCAAGCACTTCGGTTTTTTCACTCTGCCTGTGCGTTGATATCTCCTTTGGAATCTTGATTTCTTCATCCGTCTTGCTGTCATAAATCCGGATTCCGTGTAGCGATATGGCGCAGAGTACAGGCTGTAGATGCGCTTTCCGCGGATCACTTTGTAGGCGCGCACTTTGAACGCGTACGCATAGTCTGTGCTGCATCCGATTTTGCTCGGTTTTCTTTCCGCTTTTCGCCTGTCCTGATTTCGTGGGGGTTCAAATCTCAAAAATCTTAAAAAATCCCGTTTTGCATCCCTAAGTCGGTACGACGATTTACACGCTTTTTTGCTGTCAAAAAATGCTGAAACCCAGTCAACGACTGGGTTTCACGACCATGCATTCTAAATGGCCACTGTACTTGGTGCGGTCGAAGGGATTCGAACCCCCATGGTCGCCCACACGGACCTGAACCGTGCGCGTCTGCCAATTCCGCCACGACCGCATATCTGATTGTTCCGCGCCTCAGCGGAACAATCATTATTATACAACATGTTTTTAGAAATTGCAACGAAAATTTTGCAATATTTTTAAGTTTTCTGAGATTTTTTTCAGCCGATCGTGATTCCCTTCTTTTTGAGGCGGCTGTACACGCTCCTGCGCACCAGCGCGTAGATGACCGAAAACAGCGGAATAAAGAGGATAATTCCAAAAATACCGGAAACCTTGCCGCCCACGACGACCGCCAGCAGGGTCCAGAGCGCAGGCAGACCTACCGAGGTACCAACGACCTTCGGATAAACGATATGCCCTTCGATCTGCTGAATGACGAAGAATACTGCCAGAAACCAGAGTGCCTTCTCCAGACTCGTCACCGCGATCAGCAGGAAACCGAACGCCATACCGATGAACGCACCGACAAACGGAATGATGGACATGCAGCCGATGATGACCGAAATGCTGCCCGCATACGGGAACCCGCCAATCAACAGTGTGATGAAGAACATCATACCGAGGATCACAGCTTCCAGACATTGCCCGGACAGGAATCCGGCAAACGTCTTATACGACAGGCTCGCAATGTCGCAGACCTCATCCGCCCACGACTTTTTGAGATAGGCGTAAGCAATCTGTTTCGCCTGCTTGCCCAGCTTGCGCTTGTTCAGCAGAATGTAGATCGCAAAAATCAAGCCGAAGCCGATGTTTGCCACCACGCCGAACACGCTGTTCGCCGCCTGCGTGGCAGTAGACAAGATCTCGCCGCTGTTGTCGCGCAGCCCCTGCAGCAGCTTTTCCCAATCGAAATTCACGATCCAGGCTTTCACACCGCTCATGTCCAGCCCGTAGCTTTCGGCCAGCGCGATCCAGGACTGATAGTTTTCATTGACGATCGCTGCGATACTTTTGATCGACTCCGCCATATTCGGGAAGATGACCCGACCGACGAAGGACACCGCCAGCACGACCAGCACCAGTGTCGCGATCAGACTCAAGGCGCTTTTGCCACGCCGCAAAACCCTCCAGCCGTATCGCGTGCTCAGCCACTCGATTTTTTTCTCCAGAAAGTTCATCGGCACGTTCAAGATAAAGGCGATGATCCCGCCTGCAATCAGCGGCATGATCAGCCCAATCATCATACCCAGCGCACCCGCAACCAGGTTCAGATGCTGCAGCGCCACAAGCAGGGTCACCCCCACGATGACCAATAACAAACTATTCTTCAAACTTTTATCCGGTTTTTGTTCCATCTCTCATCCTTTCCTCTCCGCGCGGCGCACAAACCAGGTCCCCTGCCCGGCGTGTGCCGTCCGCCCGCGCTACTTCAGTGTCTTGATATCCGCAAGCTTCAAACGCCGCGGAATGTAGAAATACTCCTCCGTCGGGTAGCCCAGCAGCATGCAGCCGTAAAACGCGTTGTTCTCCGGTATCGGAAACATCGCCGCCAGCTTATCACATCTGTGCAAAAACCGCTGCAGATAGCCGGACCAGCAGGTGCCGATGCCGCGCGCCTGCAGCACCAGCTCCGCGTAGGTCAGTGCGATCGTGGTATCCTCCAACGGGCGATTCGCATTGTTTCTGGCATAGGCAACGATCACGCTCTGCGCCTTGCCGAACACCTTGTTCAAACCGTCCGCAAGTCCGTCCAATACCTCCGGGCAATCTCCGCTCTCCCGCAGATATTCCACGATCAGCGCCATCATCGCATCGATCTCCTCCTGCCCGCTGACCACATAATACTTCGTCGGGTGCTGGTTCTTGGCACTCGGCGCCCATGCCGCCGCGTTCAGTGCGCTCTCAATCTCCGTCATCGGTACCGGCTCCGGTTTGAAATTGCGGTAGGAACGCTTGGTCAGCAGGAAATTCTCCAAATCTGCAGAAAACGTGTCTGCCAGCACCGGCATCTCTTCATTCAGAATTGCCGACTGTTCCCCGTAGCTGATTGCGTTCTCCGGACAGGCGATTGCGCAGTGCATGCATTTGATGCAGCCTTTCTCATGGTTGACGACAGGCTTGCCGTCGCGTACTTCGATCGCCCCGCATACGCACTTATCTGCGCATCGCAGGCAGCGGATACATTTGTCTTCATGAATTTGAATCATTGTCGTGCCTCCTTGTATCTTTCGTCTTTCTTTACGATTTATGATTGTTGTTACGATCCGTTTCTCTTTTTCTCTATTTTGCTCACCAGTTCACCGTCTTATCGATCTGCTTCTTCTGTTCCGCCGCGCTGAGCCGCAGATAGATCGCCGTCGTGTTCAGACTCTCATGCCCGAGCACATCGGAGAGCAGCGCGATATTCTTGTTTTGTTTCAAAAAAAGGATCGCAAACAGGTGGCGGAAAGCATGCGGATGCAGCACTTCCTCGCGGATCCCGTATTTGAGCCCGTATTTTTTGATCTGGCTGCTGATCCCGCTGGTCGACATCCGTACGCCGTATCTGTTCGGAAACAGATACACCGAATCTACGGTTTTAAAGTATTCCCGGCTTTCCTGGATCAGATTTTTGGGAATCAGAATTTTGCGGATCTTGCCCTTCGTCCAAAGTGTAAACTCTCCGGTTTTGAGGCAGCTCTTCTCAAGCTTCGCCAGTTCGGAGGCTCTGCACCCCGTTGCCGCCAGAAATTTGACCATGTAATAAACCTTCCATTTCCTATTTTCAGCCAGACAGTCTAAAAAACGGCGGTACTCCCGCATGGAAATGACATTTTCGACGGAGCTTCGTTTCGGCAGCTTGATGCCCTTGACCTTGCACTCCGGCCTGTCGGCAAATTCGCAGTAAACATTCATGGACACGCAGCGCAGCGCAGCCGTCTTAGGCTTATTCAGCCCCATCTGCCAGTGCTTGAAATCGATCATATTTTCCTTATTCAATTCCTCATATCGACCAAAGAATTGCCTCACAGCTCTTGTGTAGCTCTCGATTGTGCTTGGCGATCTTTCTAAATTCACCAAGTACTTTCTAAATTCGTCAATTCTGCTGTCCACTGCTACATTGTTTCTCCTTGTCTGATGCTCATCTTACTATTCTACTAAGATTTTGTGGATTTGTAAAGAATTTATCCGCTGATTCCGCCCCTTGATTCCGCGCCTGCACGTTTTGCGAATCCCACGCCACGCCTTACAAGCCGCCGTAAAAAATGTGCATGATATTCCAAATGCTGATGCCTGCCAGTCCGTACTCCGCGACCAGCGCCAGCCGCGCCTGCCAGCTCCGCTCATTCTCAAACCAGACAATGTGCTGCACACCCGTCGCTGTCGCATACGTATAGAACGGCGCCTGCGCGGTCTCATCCCATTCGACCGGTACGCCGTAGTATTCCGCCCGCGCCTGTGCCTGATAATTAGTCAATTTCTCAGCCTTCGACTCGCCCCGCACAAACGGCAGCGCCCAGTCGTAACCGTAGTTGCTCATTCCCATGAGAATTTTCTCTGCCGGAATCTCCGTCAAGCCGTATTCCAGCACCCGCCGCACATGATTGATCGGCGATACCGCCATCGGCTCCCCATAGGTATATCCCCATTCATAGGTCATCAGCAGGCAGTAATCTGCCGCGCGCCCCATGCCCGCGTAGTCGTGCCCCTCGTACAGAACCCCGGTCTGATCGGCGCGCACCTTAGGCGCCAGCGCCACGCTCGTCAAATATCCCTGCGGCGAAAGCCGCGCCTGTGTCCGCGCGACCAAATCGACATAATCCGCCGCATACGCCCGCGGTATGTATTCAAAATCGAAGTCCACACCGCCCATGTTCTTTGTGCGCAGATTCGCCGCAATATTGTCGGTCAGATTTGTCTGTACCGCGGGATCTTCAAAAACCGCCGCCGCGATGTTGTCGTTAAATCTGCCTTCCGCATCCAGCGGTGTCAGCACCATCATCGGCCGCACCCCGGCAGCGTTGGCCGCCGTCACCAGATTCTCGTCCGCAAGATTCACCAGATCCCCCTCCGCCGTAAAACCATAGCTGAACGCCGACAGCCATGTCAGCCGCGGCAGCCACCACGCGAGCGTTTCCTCGCTGATCGACGGATACGCGTAACCGTTCACAAGATACTCTGCCATATCACACCTCCCCGCATGATAGTGTATGCCGCAGCCGTGGAAGGTTTCCCGGGAAAATATCACGAGCCGGTCTTTTTCTCTTTTTTCCCTTTTTGGGACTTGCGCGGCAGAAATCCTTCGACGTATAATCAAAGTATCATTTACTTGCGAGTTTTCCGGCACACGTCCGGAAGAAAGGATCGTTTGACCGTTCGGGCACTTCCCCACAATCGGTGAAAACATAGAAAGCATATGAATCAGACATTTTGCAGAATCTATCAATACGCTATGAAAATCGGCATGTATTTCCTGCCTTGGCGCGTACCGCAACTGCTGGAGGGTCCGGGTGCAATCCGCCGACTCCCGCAGCTGATACAGCAGCAAGGCTGTCATAAAATTTTGATCTCTACCGGCAGCTATTTGCTCTCGCATGGAGTTTTGAATCCGCTGTTTGAAGCCCTCGAGGCAGCGGACATTGCCTATGTGCTTCATGCCGGTATCCCCGCGAACCCATCGGACGAAGATGTCGAACGCGGCGTCAGACTTTATCATGAAAACAACTGCGACAGCCTGCTCGCCTTCGGCGGCGGTTCTCCGATGGACGCCTGCAAGGCGGTCGCGGCCCGCATCACTCGCCCGCATAAAAGCGTTAATGAGCTGCAGGGTCTGCTCAAGGTCGTAAAAAAGCCCCCGCCGATCTTCGCAGTGCCGACGACTGCCGGCACCGGCTCAGAGACTACGATCGCTGCGGTCATCACCGAAGCCAAAACACATCACAAGGCTTCCATCAACGACCCGCACCTCATTCCGTCCTTTGCAGTATTGGATCCGGAGCTGACTCGCAGCCTGCCGCCGCAGACCACCGCTGAAACCGGTTTGGACGCGCTCTGCCACGCGGTCGAGGCCTATACCAACAACACCTACAATACCCGCCTTGAAAAGGAAATGGCAGAGAAGGCTGTCCGCCTGATCCATGAAAACCTGTATACCGTTTACTGCCATAGGGACAATATAGAAGCAAGGCAAAACATGCAGCTTGCGGCATTCTATGCCGGACGCGCCTTTACCCGCGGCTGCGTTGGCTACGTCCACGCGATCGGTCATACGCTAGGCGGTCTGTATGGACTGCCGCATGGCCGCGCGATGGGCATCCTGCTGCCGCATGTGATGCGGCTTTACGGCACTGCCGCCCATGAGCGTCTCGCCCGTCTGTCGGAGGTCTGCGGCATGACAGGCGCGGACGACGCAGAGAAGGCAAATCGCTTTCTCGCTTGGATCGAGCAGCTCAAAGCAGATATGCAGATCCCACGCTATATCGACCCGATCCGTCCGCAGGACGAAGCCCAGATCATTGCCTGGGCCAGGAAAGAAGCCAATCCGCTCTATCCGACACCGATCACCTGGAGACAGGCAGAATTCAAAAAAGCCCTGAGGGTCGTTCAGGGCATCGAGGGCTGACCGACTGCCCTGCATAGGCACTGCAGCCGCAGTCATACATTTGGGAGGTTTTTTGATATGAAACAAATCCGATTAGTACCCGATCCGCCATTTTATAACAGTGTGGACATTGCCGTTCTCGATTTTCCCGCCGGGCTTGACGGCGCGGCGCGCAGGCGCTGCAAGATCACTGTGGAATTCGCCGAGGTCGATGTGCGTCAGCTGCAGGCACGCGGTCTGGATTACGACGGCGCGCTGGCCTATTATCACGACTGGCTGTATCAGGTCGTCAAAGTACATCTCGCGCAGGATTGGACATGTATCGGCGGCATGGATGAGGTCTTTGCGTGTATCGAAACAGCGCTCGCTCGCTATTACTGACGCCCGCTGCGCACAACGGGCTACTGTATTTCACCCTCGGTGATATAGCCGTTTTCGACCATGCAGGTCAGCACCTGCTGCCTGCGTTCTTCCGCCAGTTTCGGATTGACCGTCGGCGCGTAGACGGACGGGGCGTTCGGAACGCCTGCCAGCATGGTGCACTCGTAATCGTTCAAGTCGCTTGGTTCTTTATCATAATACCCATGCGCGGCATCATAGATATTGTAGTAGCCTGCCCCGAAGTAAATCGAATTGACATACAGCTCGAACAGGGTCTTTTTGTCGCAGAGATCTTCCAGCTCCTGCGCGACAAAGACCTCCGCAACCTTGCGCGTGAACTTCTTTTCCTGCGAAAAATACATGTTCTTGGCAAGCTGCTGCGTGATCGTACTGCCCCCTTCAATCAGGCGCCCGGCTTCGATATTATGCCACATCGCGCGTCCGGTCGCGAGAATATCAAAGCCATGGTGGCGAAAGAACCGCCGATCCTCCGCTGCGATCACCGCCTCGATATACCGCTTCGGCAGCGCATCGTAGGTTGTATAATGTGTCTGCGCCTCGATCGCCGCGACCTTCTCGCTGACCGGAACCGCCGCGACAGCTTCCTTATATAGTTGATAGCCGTTATAGGTCACGATCCCGCAAACCGCTAAAGCTGCGATCAAGACGATGGCAAGCAGCCTGCCTATCAGTTTTTTCATCTCAATAATCTCTTTCCCTTATACACCTTGTTTGCTTCGCGCCCGCTCCCTCTTGCGCGCGTTTTTTCTATATGACTATGTTACCACAAAACCGCCCCGCGTAAAACCCTCGAAAACTTACAAAAAAGACCCTGCGCTTACATTTTCGTAAGTTTGCAGAGTCTTGCGCCTGCTTCTGTTATGTTTACGCCCCATATCCGGTCTTTTTTCGTCTCTGGCACCGTCCTTTTACCCGAACAGTGCCACGCCGAGCGGCAGCCAAATCGGCACTGCCAGCGTCGTGATCGTTCCGCTGATCAGCGCCACCAGTCCCAGCTCCGGTCCCACAGCCTTGCTGACCGGAATCAGCATCGTATCCATGCAGCCGCCCGCGCCGGAGGCAATCGGACTGCCTTTGCTGATTTTCGCCAAAAGCGGCAGCAGTGCCACCGTAAATACATCTCTGGAGACATTGACGATGAAGCCGTAAACGCCGGCCTCGATGCCGTACGCCTCGGTCAGAAACGCCCCGCTCATGCTGTAATACCCCATACCGCTTGCTGACAGTACCGACCACTTGAGCGGCACGTCCAGCACCACGCCCATCAGGAATCCGCCCAGCAGACAGCCCGCAAAGATCGAAAGCGGCAGGAAGAGAATGCGCAACCCCAGTTTTTTGATATAAGTAAAGACTTCTTTATTCGTACCTAAAATGATGCCTGCCCCGGTGTACAAAAAGATCAGTGAAATCGTCAGCAGCGTATCCAGCCACGCTGCATCCCCTTTGGGCAGCGCAAAATAACCGATCAGAATACCAAGCAGAATAAAGAGCGGCATCAAAATCAAGAGCGGTGAAAAGCTGCCGCCCTGCGCCTCCTCTGTCTGCGCGTTCTCCAGCAAAAGCGAAGCTTGCTGTGCTATGCTACCTTTCGTGTCACCGCATTCGCCAGTCGCATCCTCCTGTTTGCTCCCCGCGTTTTCTGCCCGCGGCAGCGCGCCGCGCCCCGCATCACGATTTTGCCGCGCCGCTTCCTGCTTCTCCCGCAGCAGAGCCAGACGGATTTTTTCCAGCGGCATGACCGTCCTTTCGCACAGCACTGTCAGCGCCACACTGCAGGCGATCGCCGCCAGCGAAATCAGCAGGCACTTGATGCCGATGCGTCCGAGATTTTTCATGACGGTCTCCGACAGCCCGATATTCAGCCCGATGACTGTCATCAGCAGCATCAGCGCCGTATTCATAATCATATCGGATACGCGCAGCACCCGCGGCGGCAGACCCCGCCAGCTGATCACCGCGCCAAGCGTGACGCAGATAAACGGAATATAAATAAACATAAAGGATTCCTTTCCCATGCAAGCATGCCCTATCAGCCCCGTTTTTTTGTACGCTGCAGGCATAAACAGCTTCTTACGGCTGCATCTGCTCTTGTTTGACCAGCCTCAGATTCCCTTTTTCGTCCGGGGTATAGGTATCTTGGTAATATGCCTGTCCGTCGCGATAGGATACCGTGCATGTATGTGTGTCCTCATCGATCTCCAACGGACAAACATACCAGCCCGCGTAGACAAAAGCCTCGCTTCCGATATTCTCCGGGTGATAGAACCAGTAAACATATGGTGCATTGTATGCGCTCGTCTGCACCTGCAGACCAATGTCCGCATAGCCGTCGAAGTTGAAATCACCAATCACCAGTCCGCCATCCTGCGCCCAGGACTCGGTTGCCTGCGGCGCCGTTTCATCATCGTCCCAATAGCGCATAACCGCGCCGGCAGTCCACATCTGCGTCACATTCCCGTTATCCCAAAAGAATTTTATTTCACTAATACGGTATGTATCCGTGCTTTCCTCCTGTGTGCCGTAAAGTTTTAGTTTTGCGGTTTTCTCCGGATAAAGTGTAAGCTCCGTTTCATAGAGGCACGGGTCGGCATCAGCAGGCAGCGGTCCGTATGCGGTCTCCGGTCCGCAGCTCCAGAGGCTCGCGTCCTCGCCGATGCGGACTTCCCCGCCGATCGTTGAGATCAGCAGTGTGCTCCGGTCGAGCAGCGCATTCACTTCATCCGCGAAAGCAAAAGCCTCCGGCGACCAGGTTTCTTCTGCATTTTTCGGCATCGTAAAGTCGACCGAGGCTTCTTTTGCGATCTTTCTGTTTTCCCCTTCGAAACGATACAGTTTGTAGGAGTAGGCGGCAAGGCCCTGACCGACCCATGGACTGTACCGCAGAATAGCATATCCGTCCGTATCCTGATAAAGAAAGTAGGCTGCCCAACCTATATGGGATTCGCACAGGCATTCTTCCTCTGGCCACAGCTCCGTTCCGTCTGCCTTGGTAATATACAGGTAATGACTTCCGCCATCACTGCTTTGATAGCTGAGCGTTTCCTGCTCCCCATCGCCATCTACATCCGTCTCCGCGAGCATGACCTTGCCGCTGCGATCTTGCTCTCCGTCTGTTTTGGGATCGCCCGGCAGACAGCCCGTGGTCGCGATGCAGAGCACAAGCACCAGCAGGATCAGCCAAAAAACAGGCTTTTTGTACTGCGGCACATAATGAACTTCGTCCTTCCTATCATTTCTGTAACTCATTTCCAAACCCCTTTCCGTACCTTGGCCAGCCTGGCCAGCCGAAGGTATTCCCCACATAGATGTCGTTTAGATATCGCTAGTTTGAATCTATCATATGCCGATACCCCTGTCAAGCGAACTTGCGGCAGTAACCACAAAAAGATCGATGCGGCCGCGCATACCACATTGTGACATGCACGTACGACAAAAATGCTGCCCACGCATGGGCAGCATCCTGCAAAGTCGTATCAACTTTTTGAAATTCGGTAAATCCGGGACTAACGCTTGGAGAACTGGCTCGCTCTTCTTGCTTTTTTGAGTCCGTATTTCTTTCTTTCTTTCATTCTCGGGTCTCTGGTCAAGAAGCCTGCAGCCTTCAGCGGCGCTCTGTAAGCTTCCTTGTCAGCTGCGCACAGTGCTCTTGCGATACCATGTCTTAAAGCACCTGCCTGACCGGTGAAACCACCGCCGTGTACGGTTGCGATAACGTCGAACTTGCCTTCGCATCCAGCGATCTCAAACGGTCTTTTTACTTCTCTCTTCACGATTTCCATTCCGAAATAGTCCTCGAGATCCTTTTTGTTCACAGTAATCTTTCCAGTTCCAGGGATTAATCTAACTCTAGCAACTGAACTTTTTCTTCTGCCTGTTCCTTGATATTGCATCTTTGCCATTGTCTATGCCTCCCTTTCCTAGAATTCCCAAGTTTCCGGTTTCTGTGCAGTGTGCGGATGCTCCGGTCCTGCGTAAACCTTTAACTTCTTATACATCTGTCTGCCTAACTTGCCGTCAGGAAGCATGCCTTTGACAGCATGTCTGACGATTTCTTCCGGCTTCTTGGCCTGCAGCTTTTCGAACGTGATCTCACGCAGACCGCCCGGATAACCGGTATGTCTCTTGTAGATCTTTTCTTTTCTCTTCTTGCCTGTTACCTCAACCTTTTCCGCGTTGATGATGATAACATTGTCACCGCAGTCTACGTGCGGCGTGTAGATCGGTTTCTTCTTACCGCGAAGGATGGAAGCAACCTCGGATGCAAGTCTGCCGAGCGTCTTGCCTTCTGCATCGATGACGTACCATTTACGTTCCACTTCTGCAGGTTTTGCAATAAATGACTTCATTTCTTTTCCTTTCTACCTACTGAGTTTGACCTTGCGGCAGAGCTTCGCATGGCTCTGCGATCAAACGGGTTCGGCTTTGTCTACTGGGATTCTGCTTCTTGCGGACAGCAAAATCGTTTTCGATATACTAAAACGGTTTAGTTTCGGGTCCCGGACGGCTATCCCATCCTGCGCCCGCTTGCACAATCGTGCCATCTTAGTATATAGCAAAAGCCTTGCAAATGCAAGGCTTTTTTGAAATTATCAGGTGATTTTTACGGCACTCACAAAGTAATTCCGTAAATTACAAAAAATATCCGCGTACAATCACCTTCATCAGTCTAATTCCACCATATGGAACTTCTTCTTGCCCTTTTGGATCAGCAGCTTGCTTTCCGCGTCGAACATGTCGGCGGTGATATTCAGCTTGCGGTCGGTCACCTTGCTTCCGGCAACCGTCAGACCGCCCTGCTCGATCGTGCGGAAGCCCTCGCTGGTGTTCGGCACCAGACCGAGCTCCTTGATCAGCGTCACGACGCCGATGCCTTCGCCTTCAAATTTCGCTCTTTCCATCTTGGTCGTCGGCACGTTCGCCATGTCTCCGCCGCCGCCAAAGGCCGCGCGCGCGCCGTCGAGCGCCTTCTGCGCTTCTTCCTCACCATGCACCAGCTTGGTGACCTCGTAAGCCAGCACCTCCTTGGCATGGTTGATTTCCGCGCCCTCCAGCGCGGACAGACGATTGACCTCGTCCATCGGCAGGAAGGTCAGCATCCGCAGACATTTGTTGACATCCGCATCCGCAACATTTCTCCAGTACTGGAAGAATTCATACGGGCTGGTTTTTTCCGCGTTGAGCCACAGCGCGCCCTTTGCGGTCTTACCCATCTTCTGACCCTCGGAGTTCGTCAAAAGCGAGAAGGTCATGCCGTAAACCTCTTTGCCTGCCATCTTGCGGGTCAGATCCACGCCGCCGATGATATTGGACCACTGGTCGTTGCCGCCGAATTCGATCTTCACGTCGAAGTCACGCGCCATGACCATGAAGTCGTAGCTCTGCATCAGCATGTAGTTCAGCTCGAACATCGTCAGACCACCCTCACGCTCCATTCTCTGCTTGAAGCATTCCGCACGCAGCATTGTGTTGATGTTGAACTGTGTACCGATCTCTCTCAAAAAGTCGATGTAGTTGAGTGGCCGCAGCCATCTCGCGTTGTTGACCGCGACAGCCTTGCCCGGCTCCGGTTCCTTGTTTTGGTGACCCGGTGTGTAAACACCCTCGTTGCCGACGTATTCCCATTCATCGTCAAAGTCCAAAAAGCGGTCGAACAGCTTTTTGAACTGGTTGCAGTTATTCTCAATGGTCTCGATCGTCATCACCTTACGCATATCGGTACGACCGGACGGGTCGCCGACCATGCCGGTACCGCCGCCAATCAGCACGACCGGGGTATGTCCGAACTTCTGCATGTACATCATGATGATGACCTGCATGAAATGTCCGACATGCAGGCAGTCTGCCGTCGGGTCAAAACCGATGTAGAACTTGACCTTTTCGTTCTGCAGCAGTTTACGAATTTCGTCCTCGTTCGTAGACTGCTCGATAAAGCCTCTTTCTTTGAGCACATCGTAAGCATTGTCAAAATGGCTCACGCTGTCCGGTATAAAATCAAATTTCATTCTATTTCCTCCCGTGATTCGCTTCCTCGCGTTCTTCTGTTCTTCGCATACCGAGCAATCTAAACATCTCTCGGTCGATGGATAAACAGTGCCGGATCTCTTCTTTGTTTCATCAAAAAATTCCTTATTTCGTTCCAAATAATCTGTCACCTGCATCGCCCAGTCCCGGAACGATATAAGCATGCTCGTCCAGCTTTTCATCCTGCTGCGCGATGTAGATATCCACGTCCGGGTGCGCTTTCTGCAGCGCCTCGATACCCTCCGGCGCCGCGATCAGACACATGAAGATGATATCCTTGCCGCCGCGCGCCTTGATGGAGTTGATCGCGTCGATGGCAGAACCGCCGGTCGCCAGCATCGGGTCCACAACGAAGATCGTCCGCTTGTCGATATCCCTCGGCAGCTTGCAGTAATATTCTACCGGCGTATGCGTCTCCGGGTCTCTGTATAGACCGACATGTCCGACCTTTGCGTTCGGGTAAAGCGCCAGCATCCCGTCAACAAAACCCAGCCCTGCTCTGAGGATCGGCACGATCGCGATATCCTCGCCCTTGAGCATCTTCTGTGTTGTCTTGCAGATCGGCGTCTCGATCTCCACGTCCATCAGCGGAAGATTGCGGGTCGCCTCATAACCCATGAGCGTGACGACCTCCTTGGCAAGCTCTCTGAATTCCTTGTTGTTTGTCTCCGTCTTTCTCATCAGAGTGACCTTGTGCTGAATTAACGGATGATCGAATACTAATACTTTTCCCATCTTGTTTCTCCTTTATCTCATTGGTTTTTCATAGTTGTCTAATTCATTTTTGCCCGTCAGGCAAGTCCTTTCTTGAGAAAACACGCAAGAAAAGACCTACATTTCGTCGAGCATATCCACGCGTCTCTGGTGTCTGCCGCCCTCAAAGTCGGTATCCAGCCATTCATCGACGATCGCCAGCGCAAGCTCCGGCGCTGTCGTTCTGCCGCCGAGCGCGATCATGTTCGCGTTATTATGCTGCTTCGTCAGATGCGCCATCTCGGCAGATGTGCACAGCCCGCAGCGAATCCCCTTGACCTTATTGGCGGCAATCGAGATTCCAATTCCGGTGCCGCAGCACAAAAATGCTTTTTCCGCATGTCCGTCTG
>OGHJ01001911.1_pt1 | contig 19814 bp, 13 predicted proteins | sample 1571351 | NCBI WGS metagenome assembly OGHJ01 (sample SAMEA2582037, study PRJEB24529) | metagenome | biome: Human gut stool | place: China | collected 2011 | reverse complement strand
GCACGGCGAAGACGTAGCCCAGCACCATCATGGGCAGGTACAGCACGTCATAGTTGCCCATCATGCAGGAGTAGAGCATGGCCAGCACGGTGAGGTTGGTGGCGATGGAGAGGGCCAGCTTGCAGCCGCCGCCGGCCACCATCAGGCGCTGGAGGGGCTTGTTGGCCTTGATGATGGCCAGGTACTCGGAGATCTTCACCTTCTCGCTCTTGGCGGCGCCCAGGCCGAAGTACTTGGGCTGGTCCTTCTCCCAGATGCCGATGATGGCCAGGATGGTGAGGACCACGGAGACGGCGATGCCGATGGGGGTCATGACGGCGAACCAGGTCTGGTTGTAGTCGCCGAAGATGTTGTCCCGGGCCAGGATGGGGCCGATGAACTGCATGACGCCCATGCCGGCCAGGGAGCCCACGGTGTTGAAGATGGTGAAGAGGGGGCGCTGCTTGGGGTCGTCGGTGAGGACGGCCTGGGCGGCCCGGGTCACGGAGGTCTGGAAGGTGTAGCCGATGACCCACACCGCGTAGAGGATCACGAAGGCGGCGTAGCGCAGCCACATCATGCTCGCGGGGATGTAGGGGGTGAGGACGTAGAGGGCGATGACCGAGACGGCCATGGTGACGCAGCCGATGACCATGAAGGGGCGGAACTTGCCGAATTTGCCGTTGGTCCGGTCCATCAGGGCGCCGATGATGGGGTCGGTGATGGCGTCGAAGATCCGCATGCCGGTGACCATGAAGGAGGCGAACACCATGGCCAGACCCAGCACCACGTTGCCGAAGGTGGCGATGTAGGTGAGGATGAGGACATAGTAGACGTTGGTGGCACCGTTGTTCAGGGGGAACAGCACCAGCTGGTAGGGTTTGGCCCGGTTCAGCGTCTGGGCGTTGGTGGGCTCTTGTTTCATAAAACCGATCCTTTCTGGAAAAAGTCCGGCTCCCGCCCTCTGGCAGGACGGGAGCCGGGACTCAGGTGACGTCAGGGCTCCTGCCCCGACGCATCGGGGCACCAGAAGAAAGAGTGACCCAATTCAGCGGACCCGGGAGGTCCGGGCCTCTTGGGGATGCGTTTGGCTCAGGCGGCCTTGGGCTCCCGCACGGAGTTGAGGAAGCTGCCCACCACCAGAAGCAGGATGCCCACCAGCAGGCACACCCAGGCGCCGATGCAGGTGTAGAAGATGCTCCAGCCCACGGTGTTGTTGGCGTTGAAGGAGAAGAGGCCGGCGATGAGCATGACGCGCTGGCTCACGCAGGAGCCGAAGAGATAGCTGTAGAGGGCGATGGCGGCCAGCACGGAGATAGCGGAGAGGGGATCGTGGTTGCCCAGACGGTTGGGGGCGATGATGGCCACGCAGACCAGGATGATAGCCACCACGCCGGCCAGGATCAGAGTAGACAGGTTGCTCAGGGCGTTGTCGGTGCTCATGGTGCTGCTGCGCACGGTGAGGATAAGCCCCACGATGCCCAGAATGGCAGCCAGGATGTTGAGATAACAGGCGATGCCTTGCTTTTTCATGATCAGATCTCCTCCTTCTTCTTGTCCTTGGAGGACAGGACGTACATGACGGCGCTGCCCACCATCACCACGGCGGAGACGCCTGCGGCGGCGTAGTAGGCGGCACGCCACCAGGTCATCTGGCTCTCCACGCGGGTGGTGGCGTTGTAGCGGTTCATCAGGTTGCTGACGCTCCAGGCGTAGATGTTCTTGTGAACAGCCTCCTTGAGCTTGAGCTGGAGGTTGGCGTCGCCGTCAATGAGGTTCTTGCTCAGGCCCACGCCCTCGATAAGGTTGCGGAACAGGGAGGAGCTCTCCAGGGTGGTGGCGCCATAGAAGCCAGACTGGCCGCGGGTATCGAAGCAGGTGGTGCCGGCATTGAGAACGGCGGTCCACAGGTCCACGTCGTCGTAGATGTCGGTGACGGCGTAGCCGATGAAGCCCCACTCGTTGGCCAGGATCTCAGTCATGAGGCCCTCGCTGGTGGTACACTCGATGGAGCCGATCTTGGAGAAGGAGGTCATGAGGCCGCGCATGCCGGCGTCATAGTCCTCGGTGTCGTACTTGGTGGCCTCGAAGGCAATCTGGTAGGCGCGCAGCTCCACCTCACGGGCGCGCTGCTCGGTCATGTAGGGGGACACGCCGCCGCGCTCAGACTCCTGATCATTGAAGGCGAAGTGCTTGGGAGCGGCCACCAGACCGTAATCCAGGGCGCCGATGGCGAACTCCATGGCGGCCACGCCGGAGAGGACGGGGTCCTCGGAGTAGTATTCGCCGTTGCGGCCATTGTAAGCGTGGCGGTGGGTATTCAGGCCGGGACCCCAAAGGATATTGATACCAGTGAAGAGGGACTCGATGCCGGTGAACTCACCCAGTTCGCGCATGAGCTCGGGGCTGAAGGTGGAGGCGCCCAGGGGGGCATTGCCAAAGACCTCGGGATGCCAGTTGCCGTTGGGGTCGGAGGCGGGAATGGCCCAGGGGGCGTTGGGGTCCTTGGAGGCATTGAGGGCCACGGCGATGCCGTTGCCGGCGTTCTCGGTCATGTAGGTCTCCACAGTGCCGATGGAGTCGGCGCCGGGGATGGAGGGGCCGCCGAAGGAGAAGATGTACATAGCCTCCTCCAGGGTCAGCTGATCCAGCAGGTCATCCCACTTGGGATCGTCGTAGTCCACGCCGTACATCTCATAGAACTGGATGCCGTTGTCCTCGCCCCAGACGATGTCGGAGGTGTCATCGCTGGTCTGGAGGGCGTAGGTCTTGCCGTTAAGGTTGTCGATGAGCTCCTGATTGGTCAGGGTCATGGAATCATAGGTCTTGGGGAAGGTGCCGGCCCAGTCGGTGCGGGTGAGGTAGGTGACCTCGCCGGGCTGATAGTAGTTCCAGTCGGCGTAGGGCAGCTGGTTGGAGATCTGGTAGCCGGTCTTGGACACGGAGAACAGAGTCTTGGAGATGAAGTCCTCGGTGATGGTCTTCTTGTAGGCCTGGTCGGCGTTGCCGGTGCCGGACATCTTGGTGGCGTCCATGCCCTGGGCGGCCATGATGTGGTTGAGGGCGTCATGAGCGCCGTTGCCCACGGAGAAGTAGTAGTCGCCGGGATCCATGATGTAGGTGCCGGTGGTGCCGTCGCCGTTGTCGTAGGTCTCGTCATAGCTGGCGATGTACTGGAGGTCCACCTTCACGGACACGGTCTCGGAATCGCCGGGCTGCAGCAGGTCGGTCTTCTCAAAGTTGAGGAGCTGGATGGCGGACTTCTCCACGCCGCCGGCGATGTAGGGGGCCTGGCCGTAGATCTGCACGGGGGCCTTGCCGGCCACGTCGCCCACGTTGGTGACCTTCACGTTGAAGGTGGCGAAGGCGTTGGGGGCGCCGGTCTCGGGGTCCACGGAGATGTCGAAGACGGGCTCGCCCTCGAACTCGAAGGTGAAGTCGGTGTAGCTCAGGCCGTAGCCGAAGCCGAAGGCCACCTCATTGTCGTAGTTCCACTCGGTGGTGGAGCCGTAGGCGCCGGTGGGATCGCTGGCGTTGCCGTTGCCGGCCACGGAGTCATAGTAGCGGGTCTCGTAGTAGCGGTAGCCCACGTAGATGCTCTCGGCCTCGATGGTGTAGGAGCCGGGGGTGAAGCCCAGCACGCCGCCGGTGCGGGTGATCTCCTCGTCGGTGTTGGTGTAGTACATCTTGCCCATGTTCTGCATGGCGGGGGCGGACATGTTGTAGGTGGGGAAGATGTCGAAGAGACCGCCGGAGGGGCTGGTGCGGCCGCAGAGGATGTCAGCCACGCCCAGCATGCCGTAGCAGCCGGGGAAGCCGATCCACAGGATGGCGTCGATCTCGGGATCGTTCTTCAGGTCGCCGATCTCCACGGCGGTGGCGGTGTTCACCAGGACGATGACGTTGTCGCTGGCCTCCTTGGCCAGCTCGATGGCGTCCCGCTCGTTGGTGGTCAGGGCCAGAGGCTCCTCGGCGCCCAGGCCCTCGGCGATGCCGCCGGGCAGGTAGTCCTTGGACTCGGCGCTGGGGCGGGAGATGACCACGATGGCGGCGTCGCTGTAGTCGGCGAAGCTGTCCTTGTAGCCGGCGTTGACGGCCTCGATCTCGCTGATGGAGGGCTCGCCGGGGTTGTAGACCTCCTCGGGGTTCTCGTTGGTGGCGTGGTTGTAGGTCTCGTTGAGCTTGTCGTAGATCTCCACCATGGTTGGGTTGATGTTGAAGCCGGCACCCTCAAAGTCAAACTCCTCGCCGGTCCAGGACTCCATGGTCTTGGAGACGCTGGTGGCGACCTCACGGGAGGTGGCGTTGGTGTTCTGGGTGGTGTTGATGGTGTTGGCGAAGTCGGTGCGGTTCTGGCTCAGGGCCTGCTCCAGGCTGATGTAGGGGCCCTGGGCCTTCACGCCGAAGCTGGAGCCCATGAGGGACACATGGGAGCGGATGCCCAGCAGGGTCACGTTGGAGCCGCTGGAGAGGGGAAGGCCCTGGCCGTCCTCGGTGTTGTTCTTCAGCAGGACGGCGCCCTCGGCGGCCTCCCGGCGGTTCAGGTCCATGGCGGCCTCAATGAGGGCGGTGGAGTTGCCGGTGCCGTCCTCGTTGAGGAGCTCGGCAGGGGGGGTGAACTTGTCGTACAGGGGGTTCTCCTCGGTGTTGTCGGAGACGAACACCTCGCTGGCGGTGCCCAGGTAGGTGTCGATGGTGCCGGCGTTGGCCTCCAGGACGTTACCCAGGATCAGGGACAGGGACAGGGTGAAGCAGGTCAGGCTGGCGATGCCCCGCCACAGTCCTTTTTTTGTGCTCTTGCGCATAACCTTTAGTTCCTCCTCTTTTGATGAAATCGGGCCTGCGGGTCAGAAGAAGTGACATCAGCTCCTCTCTTGTGACGGAAGCTCCGTCCGGTCAAACCCAGTTTTGGCTTTTGTTCATTCCCTTGCGCAGCTGATAGGCGGGATTGGGGACGGCCACCCGGCGGATGGAGCAGCTGTCCCGGCAGTCGCCGGCCACAGCCTCCAGGTTGACCTCGCCCTCCAGGGGGAGCTGGAAGGTGAAGATATGGTCCTTTCCGCTGGACTCACCCACCAGGGTCCCGTTGGCGTAGAGGGCCACCCGGGGCTGGTTGGAGTAGAGCTTCACGGTGGTCGTCGATTCAGGGCGGTCCACATAGCGGCGGGAGCAGATGTGGACGAAGGGCTCCTTGCTCCAGTGGGCCTTATAGAGGTAGAAGCTGTCCTTCTTGATCTTGCGGTCGAAGGTCACCAGCCCCTTGTGGTTCATACCGGGCTCGCCGCCCTGGTCGCGGGCGTCGGCGGCGAAGTCAAACATGTTCCACACGTGGGTGGCCCACAGGTAGGGGTGGCGCTGGAAGCATTTGAGCATGTACTCGTGGTAGTGGGCCTGATATTCCTCGGTGTGGTCCTCCCGCCGGGGCTTGGAGGAATGGAGGTTGGGCATGCCCTCGGCGCCGTACTCGGAGTAGCCCAGGCACCGCTTGGGGTAGACCAGGTGGAAGAAGGAGATCCACAGGTCGTTGAGGAAGAGGCCGGGGATATACCAGCCCAGGTACAGGTTCCAGCTCACCAGATCGGAGATGTGGGCGGAGCGGTTGAAGGGTCCGCACACGGCATAGCAGGCCAGGGTGGTGGGCCGGGTGTCGTCCATCTGGTGGCACAGGTCGTTGAGGACGCGGTGGTTGTCCAGCATGTCGGCCTTTTTCTTGGTGGAGATGGTGATCTCGTTGGACAGGCCCCAGGTGACGATGGAGGGGTGGTTGTAGTTCTGGGTGATGAGCTCCTTCATCTGGCTGATGGTGTTTTCCCGGCCGTTGGGAAGGTGCTCGGAGATGTAGGGGATCTCGGCCCAGACGATCATGCCGTACCTGTCGCAGAGGTCATAGAAGTACTGATCGTGCTGGTAGTGGGCCAGCCGGATGGTGTTGGCGCCGATCTCCCGGATGAGGGCCATGTCCTCGTCGTGGTGTTCCCGGGTGAGGGCGTTGCCCAGACCCTTCCGGTCCTGATGGCGGGACACGCCATGGAGGGGATAACGCCGGCCGTTGAGGAAGAAGCCCTCCTTGGGGTCCATGCGGAAGGTGCGCACGCCGAAGGCACTGGAGATCTCGTCCACAGCCTTGCCGTCCTCCAGAAGCCGGAGGGTGGCGGTGTAGAGATAGGGGTCATCCAGGCCGTCCCACAGGTGGACATCGCGGATCATCAGGGTTACATCGGTACCCTCGCCCTCGGCCACCACATTGCCCTGGGCGTCGGTAAGGGTAACGGCCACCTGGGGCTTTTCCGTGTTGGTCCAGCTCTCTACCCGGACCTTGGCGTCGGTGCCGTCCACCTTGGGGGTGATCCGGAGGCCGGGACCGCCGAAGTAATCCAGGTCGAAGTGGGTCTTATGGACGATGAGCAGCTTCACGTCCCGGTAGATACCGCCGTAGAAGGTGAAGTCGGCCTTCTGGGGATAGACGCGGTCGTTGACGCTGTTGTCCACCTTGACCTCCAGGTGGTTCTCCTCCCGGAGCAGGGCAGTGACATCGGCCCGGAAGGTGGAGTAGCCGCCGTCGTGATGGATGACGCTCTGACCGTTGAGCTTCACATCGGCGGTGGCGTTGACGCCCTGGAACTCCAGATAGACCGCCTGTGTATCAGGGTCAAAGGGGGGCAGGGGAAAGCGCTTTTGGTAGGTACAGGTCCCACGCCAGTAGTCGTTGCCGCCGTCCTGACCGTCCACATTGTTCCAGGTGTGAGGCACGTCCACCGTCTCCACAGCGCCGGTGGGGCCGAGAAAAGACCATTCCCGATTCAAGCAGATGCTCTCTCGCATTGACACGCTCCTCTTTCTTGTCCCCGTTTGGAAGAGGGGGGACGGGATTGATTTTTCATTGCTTACGAATTTTACAAAGTCTTCTTTGGAATCTCAAGGTGGTTTTCATAAGTGGCGCAAAAGGCGTCGTAAGTGGTCATGCGGCATCCAGAAATGCCCCCTCTGTTTTTGTGCAACTTCCACAAAAACAGAGGGGGCCTGACATGAGACAGAAAAAGCGGGCGCGCTTTGGCGCGCCCGCTGAAACTGTGGTGTCAACGCTGCATGGGCAGCAGGATCTGGAGGTAAAAACAGCCGTTTTCCACCTTGACGGTGAGGAAACCGCCATAACGTTTGACGGTGTGCCGAATGCTTTTCAAGCCGAAGCCGTGGTATCCGTCGTTGACCTTGGTGCTCATGGGAAGCCCTTCCTCGTCAAACTGGAGAGGACGGGCCACGGGGTTGATGATCTGAATGACCAGCATCTGTTTTTCGGCATAGACCAGTACGTCGATGATCCGTTTTTCCCGGTCGTCGTTGTCCTTGACGCTCTCGATGGCGTTGTCCAGAGCGTTGCCGAAGATGGTGTAGAGGTCCACCGGGTCCATGAAAGAGAGCAGGCTCCCGTCGGCCACACAGTTGGCCTGGATACCGTTGGCCTCACAGTAGAGGCTTTTTTCGGTGAGCACCGTATCAAGGACCTCGTTGCCGGTCTTGGCCAGCACCTCATAAATGCGCACCGACTGCTCCATCTCGTGAAAATAGTCCTCCCGCTTTTCGTCGGAGAACATGACGCGCATGGCCTGGATCTGGTGCTTGAGGTCGTGGCACTTCTGGTTGATGAGGGAGATGTTCTCCTTGGACAGGGCATACTGGTCCTTCTGCTGGACCCACAGGTGGTTGAGCATGGACAGCTCCTGGCGGATGGCGCTCTTCTGGAAAAGGGAGTGCTGGAGATAGAGAATGGTAACGCAGTGACATTTGATGAGGAGCATGACCATCAGGCCCACCAGGGGGTCACGGCTCAGGCCGGAACAGGCATAGAGCCAGTCCATGCCCACAAAGAGGAGCAGGAGCAGAAAGGCGATGGTGAGCTGGCGGGGGCCGGTGTGGTAGCTCTTGTTGTCTGGCATCCAACGGGCTATGGTGAGACCGACGATGGTCAGACCCAAGGCCCAGAGGAGCAGCGGGGGCAGCCAGCGCACGGGCAGGCTCTGGGGGAGGAGCTGATAGAGGGCGGTGCTGAGCTCGACGGCCAGATCATGGATCATGACCGTCCAGACGGCACAGTAAAGGACGGCCTTTGTAGGGAGATCGCCGCACTGCCAGAAAAGCAGGGTGACAGCGGCAAAACGCAGGAGGGGCCCCATCCATACCATCAGGTGCAGATGGGAAAAGAGCAGGGACAACGCCACATAGATCAGGCTTTCCACGCAAAGACAGAGGAGCAGGCGGAGACGGAAAGGCTCCTTTTTCCGCAGAGGCAGGAGAAAGAGAAGGGCGGACACCCACAGACTGACCAGGGTCAGAAAAAACAAAACAGGAAAGCGGCCATCCATCAGCTGTTTCCTCCCACGTATTCCGTCAGGGCGGTGAGGAAGGCGGTGCGGTTGCGCCGGCTGATCTCCAGCTCGGTGCCGGCCACAACCACCATATCCCGCCGCACCTCGGCCACGTGGCTCAGGTTGACCAGATACCAGTGGTTGCAGCGGACGAAGTGGTAGCGGGAGAGCTCCTTTTCAGCGCTCTGCATGGTGCCCCGGAGGACAAACTCACCCAGCTCCGTTTGATAGTGGAGCATCCGGTTTTGGACCTCCACATAGTAGATCTGCTGGGTGTCCAGCCGACGGACGCAGTCGGGCAGGGTGAGGAGGATCTGACCGTTTTCCCTCTGCCTGGCCCGCTGGATGGCCCGGGCGAACCGGACGGTGAAGGTGTAGTAGTTCACCGGCTTGAGGACGAAGTCCAGGGCGCCTACGGCATAGCCGTTGATGGCGTACTGAGCCATGTTGGTCACGAACATGAGCACCACATCGCTGTCCATGCTCCGCAGACGCTCGGCGGCTTCCATACCGTTGAGGCCGGGCATCTCGATGTCCAACAGGATGATGTCGTATTGAGGGGTATAATCCTTCAGAAGGTCTACGCCGTTGGAGAACGTGATGACCTCGAAGGTCTGGTCGATCTCACTGGCGTACTGCTGGATATAGGAGCGCAGCTGCTCCCGCTGTTCGGCCACGTCTTCCACGATGGCGATGCGCACAGCTTGTCCTCCTTTCCCCAAAGGTGTGGTCCTGTCTGCAGATACAGGATTTTAGTAAGATATTAGTATATGGTATCTGCGTCAAAAAGTCAATTTAATCGGGGCTGTTTTCCACATAGAAACCACATATGGGGACAAAAAACGGAGCGGGCAAAGATGCCCGCTCCGCAGGAAAAGAGGTCGGCCCGGTCACTGGAACCAGATGGTCATATCATATTTGAAGGTGCGGTAGTTCTGCATGGTACACTTATACTGATATTCCCGGATGAGGACGCCGTCGGCATCATACTCGCCGAAGACCATGGCGACGCCGCTGTTGACCACCCAGTTGCCGCTCTCCCCACACTGGGAGGCATTGGAGACAATGCTGGAATAGGGCACGTCGAAGCTGTCCGCAAGGGAGAAGGTCCGTGTGTTTTCATCGATGCGGTAGATGTAGAGCTGACTTGCCTCATCTCCGGTGCCATAGAGGTCGGTGCCCACACTATCGGCCACCTCCATGGTAAAATCCCGGGTGTTCAAAGACCAGTAGTTGTTGTTGTAAAGGGCCAGATAGTAGACGCCATCGGTATCGCCATCGGACAGGTATTCCACGCAGTGCTGGCCGTACTGTGGTACGAAGTCCCCCTCCTGGGTGAGGCAGAGCTCGGCGTAGGGGGTGTCGGCCCAGAAGCGGGAGTCTCCGACCAGCCAATCCACGGTGGGATCACCGTGGAGGTCTGCCACCTTGATGATGGTGGAGGTCTCCCGGGAGGAGAGGATGAGACTGTCGTCGTCCATGTACTGGAGACTGTTGAGATGGATCCAGTCCCACTCGCCCGCCTGCCAGAAGAAGTCATCCGTGGGCTCCACCGGCCGGGTCATCTCAAAATAGGGTTCCATAAGAACGCTGAAGTCCACCAGCTCGGTGACGGTCCCGGTGTCCAGATCGATGGAGAGAAGGCGGTCCTCTACCCGCTGATCTCCGGTCTCCTCGGCCAGGGCCAGCACCTCGCCATCGGCGCCGAAGCCGATATCGTGGTGGAGGTCATAGCCTGAGAGGTCATAGATCTGGGTGACCCGGCCCAGACCGTCGATCCGGGCCAGCTTGGAGGAGGAGACACAGGTGATGATCTCGTCCCCGTCGAAGAGGATGCGGTCCAGGCCGAAGCCCTCCAGCACCATCTCATAGCGGAGAATGCCGGCGTCATCATAGAAAAAGCCGTAGCCCAGGTAGCCGTTGACCCGCATCATGGCAAAGAGACCATCCGCCTGAGTCTGATCGGAGGTCCCTTCGGTCACCTCCAGGCGGGTATCGTAGCCGGAGCTGGTGTCCGGCATGTCCACCTTGAAGCGCACCAGCTGCCGGGTGTTGCCCAATCTGCCGGTGATGGTCATGGTCACGTAGTTGGTCTCGCCGGGTACCAGCCCGATGAGCTGGAACTCGTGGACCTTTTTGTACGCCTGGCCGGAGCTGTCGGCAGCAGATGCGGTAAAGTCGGGTATGTCCTCATCGTCCACATGTACGGTGTAGGAGACCTGTGTGGCCTGCTCTGTCTCAAAGTAGAGATAGAGTCCGTTGCTGCCGGTACCAAAGGGGTTGAGCACCGCCAGGGGCATGCTGGCTGTCCAGGGGGTGTCGGACATGGTTTTCAGGCTCTGGAGCGCGCCGTCCAGCCGCTCCTGCACCGAGCGGTCATAGAAGGTGAAGTCCTCCTCGCCGATGTCCTGGGGGACCAGCTGGACAGCCCGGAGGCCGTCACCCAGCTGAGCCTCGGTGAAGTCCACCTGCCACTCCGCGCTCTCGGCGATGATGTCTCCGGTCTCGAAGGACCAGTCGGTGCGCACCACGTGCTCCTGGGCGGTGAAAGCCTTGGAGACCTCCATCACAATCAGGGGCACGGTGATGATGAGGACCACTGCGATGAGGACGAGGATCAAGCCCATCTTTTTCAATCGTTTGGTAGTCATGAAGACGTCTCCCTTTCTCCATGGAAATTATTCTAGTGGAGAGAAATGACGATCAGGATGATGCCGAGGACAGTGAGGATCACGCCGGTCAGGCGGTTGAGGAGCAGGGGCGCGGATCGGGTGGCGATTTTGGCGGCGATCTGTGCCCAGATGAGGGTGAAGACCACACACAGGACCAGCAGGTCCGGGCGGGGAAGGGAACCCAGAGCGAAGTGGCTCACCGCTCCGGTGAGGGCGGAAAAGGTCATGACGAATACACTGGTGCCCACAGCGGTCTTGAGTTCATAGCCCAGGAACATGGTGAGGACCATGAGCATCATCATGCCGCCGCCGGCGCCGAAAAAGCCGCAGATGAGCCCAATGCAGGCGCCGCCCACGGCACCCTTGATGAACTGTACGGTGCGGCTGCACGCCTGCAGGCTGTGCTTGGGAGAGGTGATGGGCAGAAAGAGGAACCGCAGGCCCAACACCAGGGTCATGGCTACCGAGAAACCGCCCAAAGTGCTGTTGGGAACAAAGGTGGAGAGCCAGCTGCCAACCATGGTCATGGCCAGCACGCCGCACATCATGACGATGCCGTTTTTGATGTCGATGGCGCCGCTCTTGGCGTAGGTACGGGCGCTGGCTGCGCTGGCGAGTACGTCGCTGGCCAGGGCAATGCCGATGGCGTCATAGGCAGGCAGGTCCAGGAAGGTGACCAGCATGGGACTGATGACAGTGGCGGCGCTCATACCGGCAAAGCCGGTGCCCAGGCCTGCACCTGCACCGGCCAGAAAACAGATCAGAATCTCCCACCAAAGCTCGTTCAAACGGTTGCTCCTCCTTACCAGACGGTCGGTCCGCGGAGCGGACGGAACGCTGGATACATTATTGGACCTGCAGCGCCGGTTGTCAATCCACATCCTGACGAATTCTGAGATATTTTGGTGGGAAATACAGATAGAACGGCGCCGCAACTGTGACCAGAATAGCAGGAAAGCCTAAAGCATCCCTAAAGGGCGGAGGCGAGGTTTGAAAGAGGATTTGCATTGGGGTGGTGCGGCGTGTTATATATAGAGGGATGAAAGTGAGCAGGCCGGGGCGCTTTAGCCTGCCTTTAGGCCGGTGTGGTATGTTGACCTGGAACGCGGAGGTGAGGAACATGAGACTGCTGGTGGCGGAGGACGACCCCAAGCTGCTCAAGACTCTGATTCATATTTTTGAGCACAACAAATTCAGTGTGGACGGCGTGTCCAATGGTGGGGATGCCCTGACCTACGCCCAGTCCATGGAGTACGACGGCCTGGTGCTGGACATCATGATGCCGGGGCTGGACGGGATCCAGGTACTCCACACTCTGCGGCAGAACGGGATCACCACCCCGGCCCTTTTCCTGACTGCACGGACGGAGGTGTCCCAGCGGGTGGAGGGTCTGGATGCCGGTGCGGACGACTACCTGCCAAAGCCCTTCGCCACGGCGGAGCTGCTGGCCCGGGTGCGGGCCATGCTGCGCCGGAAGGACACCTTCCTCCCCGACCTTTTGACGTTGGGGGATGTGACCCTGAATCGGTCCACCTATCAGCTGAGCTTCCGGGACCGGCTCCAGTCCCTCAGCGGCAAGGAGTTTCAGATCCTGGAGATGCTGATGCAGGCACCGGGCAGCATCATCTCCACGGAGCGGTTCATCACCCACCTCAGGGGTTGGGACACCACGGTGGACACCAGCGTGGTGTGGGTCCATGTCTCCAACCTGCGCAAGAAGATCAACGCCCTGGGGGCGCCGCTGGATATCCGGTTCATCCGCAACGCGGGGTATACCCTGGAGGTCAAGTCATGATCGCCGGTTTACAGAAGAAGTTCATCCTCATCAGCGCAGCATCCACGCTGGCGGTCTTTTCCATCATCTTTCTGCTGCTGGTCCTCTTCAGCTGGGATCAGATGGAAAAAACCATGGACACCCTCACCGACGCCATCGTCTCCAACGACGGCGTATTTCCCGACTTTGAGCCTGACGACCACCGGGGGCCCTCACAGCGCCTGCCCTATGGGGAGATCATCACAGAGGAGACCCAGTTCAGCACCCGGTTTTTCACCGTCTGGCTGGACGGCGAGAAGCAGATCCTGCGGATCAATATGGACGCCATCTCCTCCATCTCCCGGGATGACGTAAAGGAATACGTCCAGAAGGCGCTGAAGGAGGGCCGGGAGCGGGGGTGGGTCTCCGACTATCGCTACCGCATTCTGGAGACGGGACAGGGAGCCACCGTAGTGTTCGTCAACGGCAGCATGAACTGGGCTGTGACCACCCGGCTGCTGGTGACTGCCTTTCTGGTGCTGCTGGGGAGCGCCCTTTTGATCCTGCTCCTCACCGTCCTCCTCTCCAAACGGGTGGTGCGTCCGGTGGCGGAGAGCTATGAAAAGCAGAAGCAGTTCATCACTGATGCCAACCATGAGCTCAAGACCCCACTGACCCTCATCCTCTCCAATCTGGACATCGTGGAGGCCGAGCTGGGGCAGAACGAGTGGCTGGACGATATCCGCAGTGAAGGGGAGCGGATGGGGCTGATGATCAATCAGCTGGTGGCCCTCTCCCGGATGGACGAGAGCCAGGCCCACATGGTGCGCTCTGCCTTCGATCTGAGCGCCGCTGTGGAGGACACGGTGTCGGAGTTCCAGCCCCTGGCCGCCGAGCGGGGGAAGAAGCTCCAAACCTCCATCGAGCCGGGCATCCGCTATGAGGGGGACGAGGGCCTCATCCGGCGTCTGGCCTCCATTCTGATGGACAATGCGGTGAAGTACTGCGATGAAGGGGGCGAGATCCGGGTAGAGGTCTGCCAGCATCGCCACCCGGTGCTGATCGTGGAGAACACCTACGCACAGGTGGATCAGCTGGAGCTGGACCGGCTGTTCGACCGCTTCTACCGGGCGGACAAGGCCCGGACCTTTTCCGGCAGCTTCGGTGTGGGGTTGTCCATCGCCCAGTCCATCGTGCGCAGCCACCGCGGCAGCATCCACGCCTATCGGAAGGGGAATACCATCGGATTCCGGGCAGAGCTCAAATAAAACAGGACCACGGACGGACCAAGCGGGCCGGAGCGCAATGTGCTCCGGCCCGCTCTTTTTACGCTCCGCCGTCTTTAGCGCCGCTTTAGGGGAGTAGGGTATAATACGGCACCGTATGGCGGACTGCACGCCTGAACCAAGACCAACCGACAAGGAGGTCCCGCTATGATAAAAGTGGAACATCTGACCAAATACTACGGCGATTTTCTGGCGGTCAGCGACCTCTCCTTTGAGATCGAGGAAGGCCATGTCTACGGCTTTCTGGGCCCCAATGGAGCGGGTAAGACCACCACAATGAACATCATGACCGGCTGTCTCTCGGCTACCTCCGGCCGCGTGGAGGTGGGAGGCCATGACATCTTTGAGGAGGCCGGGCAGGCCAAAAAGCTCATCGGTTACCTGCCGGAGCAGCCGCCTCTCTACATGAACGAGACGCCGGCGGAGTACCTGCGCTTCGTGGGGGAGGCCAAGGGACTCAAGGGCGAAGAGCTCCGGACACAGGTCGAGAAGGTCATCCGGCAGGTGCGGATCGAGGCTGTCCGGGACCGCCGTATTTCCGCGCTCTCCAAGGGCTACAAGCAGCGGGTGGGCATTGCCCAGGCCCTGCTGGGCAACCCGAAGGTCATCATCCTGGACGAGCCTACGGTGGGCCTGGACCCCATCCAGATCATCGAGATCCGGGACCTCATCCGGCAGCTGGGCCAGGAGCATACCGTCATCCTCAGCTCTCACATCCTCTCCGAGGTCCAGGCCATCTGCGAAAAGATCCTCATCATCGCCCACGGAAAGCTGGTGGCCTTCGATACGCCGGATAAGCTGGAGCGCAGCCTCCTGTCCGCCAATGAGATCACCTTTACCACGGATGCCAAATCCGATGTGGTGCGGGGTCTCCTGAGCAAGGTGGACCACCTCACCGACGTGGAGCTGGAGAAGCGGGAGGATGGTCTGCTGTCGGCCCGGCTCAAGACCGACAGCAAGGACATCTACGCCGTCTCCCGGCAGCTCTTCTTTGCCTTCGCCGAGGAGGACCAGCCTCTGCTGGAGCTGAACCTGAAGAAGGCCAGCCTGGAGGACATCTTCATCGAACTCACGGAAAGCGGTGGGGAGGACCAGAACGGGGACGGGACGCCCCCTGAAGAAAGCGAGGCTGAAGCGGTATGATCGCGGTACTCAAGCATGAACTCCGGAGCTATTTCCACTCCTTCACCGCCTATGTGTTCGGTGCCTTCCTGCTGGCCATCGTGGGAGTGGGCTCCATGCTCTATAACCTCCAGGCAGCAGTGAGCAACTTTGAATATGTGCTCAGCTTTGGCAGCATCGTCTTCGTGGTCATTGTGCCCATTCTGACCATGCGGGTCATCGCCGAGGAGCGCAAGCAGAAGACCGACCAGCTCCTCTACTCCCTGCCCATCACCACCACCCAGGTGATTCTGGGCAAGTTTGCCGCCCTGCTGGTGGTCTATCTCATCCCCCTGGCCGTCATCTCCATTTATCCGGCCATCTTTGCCCAATTCGGCGACGTGTATCTGCCCACCTCCTACGGCTCTCTCTTCGCCATTTTCCTCATGGGGGCCGCCCTCATCGCTCTGGGCGTGTTTATCTCCAGTCTCACCGACAACCAGGGCCTGGCCGCCGGCGTGGGCATCGCTGTGATCCTCTTCAATTATTACAGCGTCAGCCTCTCCGAGTACGTCTCCTCCACGGCCTTCGGCTCCATGGTGGCCATCATCGTGCTCATCCTGATCCTGTACTTCTTGATCCGGTACCTCACCAAAAATGAGGTCCTGGCCTACGGGGTCTGCTTTGTGCTGGCCGCCGTGGTCTGTGTCGTGGGCTGGACGGACGCGTCCAAGTTCGAGGGCCTGCTGCCCAAGATCATGAAGACCCTGTCCCTTTTCGAGCGCTTCAGCGCCTTCGTCAGCGGCGTGTTCGATATGACCGCCATCGTCTATTACCTCTCGGTGGCCGCCTTTTTCCTCTTCCTTTCTGTGCAGTCCCTTGAGAAACGGAGGTACAACTGATGAAGAATCGGAAATTCCTGCCCGACAGGGAGCGGGCGGCCCGGAACCGCATCGCCTTCCAGGGAGGTTCCTACTCCCTGGTCATCACTGCGGTGGTGTTGGCCATCCTCATTGCGGTGAATGTTCTGGTCTCCGCCCTACCGACTACCCTGACCAAATATGACATCAGCTCCTCTAAGCTCTACTCCATCACCAGTAACACCAAGGTGGTGGTCAACGCTCTGGAGGAGGACGTCACCATCTACTGGATCGTTCAGTCCGGCCAAGAGGACAGCGTCATTGAGAACCTGCTGGGCAAGTACGAGAGCCTCTCCGACCACATTCAGGTGGTGAAGAAGAACCCCGACGTGTATCCTACCTTCGCCGAGCAGTACACCGACGAGACGGTGCAGAACAACAGCCTGGTGGTGGAGTGCGGGGACCGCAGCCGCTACATCGGCTACGACGATATCTATATCCAGGAAGCTGATATGTACTCCTACTCCTATAACACCTCCTTTGACGGTGAGGGAGCCATCACCTCGGCCATTGACTACGTGGTCACCGAGGACCTGCCCCAGCTCTACCTGCTGGAGGGCCACGGCGAGCAGGAGCTCCCCGCCACCTTCAGCGAGCAGATCGAGAAGGAGAACATTGAGACCCAGTCTCTCTCTCTGCTGACGGTGGATGAGATCCCCGAGGAAGCCGACTGTATCCTGATCTACGCCCCCACCTCCGACCTCTCCCAGGAGGAGGTGGAGATGCTCTCTGAGTACACCAAGAATGGCGGCAAGCTGATGGTGGTGGCCGGCCCCACCGAGGAGAACGGCACTCTGGAGAACCTGTACAGCCTGCTTGCAGACTACGGCGTGGAGACCTGCGATGGCATCGTGGTGGAGGGTGACCGGGAGCACTACACCTTCCAGCCTTACATTCTCCTGCCCGATCTGGTGAGCAATGATATCACCGATCCCTTCATCGAGGAGAACTACTATGTCAACATGCCCATCTCCCAGGGCCTGATCCTGGACAACGCCACCGACGCCGTCACCGAGCTGATGACCACCTCGGAGTCTGCCTTCAGCAAGATCGCCGGCTATGATTTGGATACCTATGAGAAGGAGGAGGGCGACATCGACGGGCCCTTCGCTGTGGCGGTCTCCATCGCCTGTGACAACGATGGGCAGATCGTCTGGTTCTCCTCCTCCACCTTCCTGGAGGATATGTACAACGCCTGGTCCTCCGGTTCCAATTCCGATCTGGCTATGAATGCCCTCTCCTCCCTCATCGGCGAGCGCGAGGCCATGGCCATCCGCAGCAAATCCCTGAACTACAATTACCTGAGCATCAGTGACTCCACCGCCTCCCTGCTGAAGGTGCTCATGATCGGCGTCTTCCCCCTGGGCTACCTGGGCATCGGTATCGGTGTCATCCTGAAGAGAAGGAGGAAGCAGAATGAAGCGGGCTAAACGGATCTATGTCCTGCTGGGTGTGCTGGCGGTGGTCTGCGTGGCGGCCTTCGCCGTGGTCCACTACCAGGAGGAGCAGGAGCGCATCGCCAATACGGACGAGGTCATCCTGGAGTTGGACACCGATGCCGTGGAGTCCCTCTCCTGGAGCTACGACGACCAGTCCCTGGCCTTCCATAAGGACGAGCACTGGATCTACGACGATGACGAGGCATTCCCCGTGGATGAGGAGAAAATCAACGCCCTGCTGGAGCAGTTCCAGGCCTTTGGGGCCTCCTTTATCATCGAGGACGTCACTGATTATGGCCAGTATGGGCTGGATGACCCGGCATGTACCATCGACATTGCCACGGCCGATACAAGCTATGAGATCCAGCTGGGCGATTTCAGTACCATGGATTCCCAGCGCTATGTCTCCATCGGGGACGGGAATGTCTACCTGGTCCAGAACGACCCCATGGACTCCTTTGAAATCACCATCCGCGACCTGATCGACAATGACGAGACCCCGGACTTCGACCAGGTGTCCTCCATCCAGTTCTCCGGCGAGGACAGCTACGAGGTGGTCTGGCAGGAGGAGAACACCTATACTGCCTGTGCCGACGACCACTATTTCGTTCAGGAGGGCGATGCCTGGCTGCCTTTGGATACCAGCCGGGTGGAGAGCTATCTGAGCACCATCAGCAGCCTGGACCCCGACGACTATGTGACCTATACCGCCGGGGAGGAGGCTCTGGACGCCTTCGGCCTGGACGACCCCGAACTGACGGTCACCGTGCAGTATACCGCCGAGGACGAGGATGGGAACCAGACTGAGGAGACCTTCACCATCAGCGTCAGCCGGGACCCGGCGGAGCGTGAGGCTGCTGCGGCAGAGACGGAAGAAGCCGATACGGAGGAGACCGAGGAGGACATCACCGCCTATGTCCGCATCGGCGACTCCAAGATCGTCTACCAGATCGCCGGCACCAGCTATGAGAAGCTGATGGCCGCCACCTACGACGACCTGCGTCACCGGGAGGTGTTCGCAGCCGACTTCGACGATGTTACCGGCCTGGAGATCACCCTGGAGGGGAGCACCTACCAGATCACCTCGGAAGGGACAGGGGACAACAAGACCTTCTCCTATGGGGAGGAGGAGCTGGAGATCGGCGATCTGCAGAGCGCTCTGGAGAGCCTCACCGCCGCCAGTTTTACGGAGGAATCCCCCGACCAGAAGGAGGAGATCAGCCTCACCGTCACCCTGGACAACGAGAACGTCCAGGAGATCCAGATCCAGCTCTACCGTTACGACGGCGAGCAGTGTCTGGCTGTGGTGGATGGGGAGCCGGTCTCCCTGGTGCCCAGGTCCTCTGTGGTGGACCTTATCGAGGCAGTCAACGCCATCGTGCTCTGACCGAAAACAAAAAAGTGGAGAGGGGACCGCCCTACGGCGGTCCCCTCTCCACTTTTTGCCTTTACCAGATCGGGCGCCTGGCTTGCAGGCGTAGAAGTTGACGGGTGGTCTGCATACAGCGCTGCGTGTGGTATTCCAAGTACCGCTTTTTGGCGGCGCGCTGTACCTGCTGCTCTTCCTGAAACGCCCGCCAGTGGCCGCAGCTCTTGTGGCATCCAACGCAATACATCGCACAGGTGTTTTGACAGGGAAGCATATTCAGACCACTCCAATCCGGACGCGGCTTTCGTCCGTTCCTGGGTACAGTATATGCTTCTCTTTTACGCCGCACTACCGTGTCTGTGTAAAAACTTAGTCAAGCTCCTGGGGAGCGGAGCAGGGGATGACAGAAACCAAATCGAAGTCCAGCACAGTGGATTTACTTTGGAGATAAGGGGAGAGAGCTGACGGATGACAATTTTTGTGCGTGAGCATAAAAAGCGTGGTCGCAAAGCGAACTTTGCGACCAAGTGGAACGGGTGAACGGTTTCGAGGATAAGCCTTTAAGTCTGCACCTAGAACCAAATCGCAATCCAGCGCAAGCGGTTGCGATTTGGAGAGGAGGAGCAAGGGAGCGGGCGGATGGCGCTTTTTTGTGCATGAGCATAAAAAAGCGTCGGAGCAAAGCGGACTTTGCTCCGACGTGGTGACCCAGCGGGGATTCGAACCCCGGACCCATTGCTTAAAAGGCAATTGCTCTGCCAACTGAGCTACTGAGTCTCATCAATATTTCAAAAGCCGACAAAGCGGCGGAAGAATCTGGCTGGGATGGCTGGACTCGAACCAGCGGATGCGGGAGTCAAAGTCCCGTGCCTTACCACTTGGCTACACCCCAATACAGCGGTGCCTAAAAGCGAAGGGCCGGAGCGGACGCT
>OGHJ01001903.1_pt1 | contig 19895 bp, 18 predicted proteins | sample 1571351 | NCBI WGS metagenome assembly OGHJ01 (sample SAMEA2582037, study PRJEB24529) | metagenome | biome: Human gut stool | place: China | collected 2011 | reverse complement strand
AAACTGGAAGTGGAGGAGCTGAAAGACTATGTGGGATAATGCAACGATTATGATGGTGGTGGAAGGAACCTTTGTTACTTTGTATATGACGCTGGCAACAACGTTTATGGGTTATGTGCTCGGACTTCCGATGGGAGTTGCCCTGGTAATTACCGCACCGAAGGGACTTCGACCGAATAAGATTATTTATAAGGTATTAGATGTGGTCGTGAATGTCGTTCGAAGCTTTCCGTTTTTGATCTTACTGATCGTGATTCAGCCGTTTACACGTCTCATCGTTGGGAAAAGCTATGGACCGACCGCAACAATCGTTCCGCTGACACTGGCAGCGGCACCGTTTATAGCCAGAATGGTAGAGTCCTCTCTGCTGGAAGTGGATCACGGCGTTATTGAGGCGGCACAGAGCATGGGGGCGAACCTCCGGACCATCATCTGGAAAGTAATGATCGGAGAGGCAAAAACTTCCCTGATCGTCAATGTAACGATCGCCCTGGGTACGATCCTGGGATACTCCGCTATGGCGGGTATCGTCGGCGGTGGCGGTCTGGGTGATATCGCGATCCGTTACGGTTACTACCGTTACGATAGCAGCATCATGTGGGTGACTGTGGTATTGCTGATAGTGCTAGTACAGCTGATGCAATATGCCGGAATGAAGTTATCCAAGAAGCTGGATAAGAGAACCAGATAAGATGGTTCGATAAAAGGTTGAGACAGGTGCAGATCACCTGATTCAATAAAGTTAATGCTATTAACGAATGATTTAGGAGGAGAAATGTTATGAAAAAGAAAGTGATTGCTTTGATTGCAGTTGCAGCATTGTCCGTGAGCGCACTGACCGGCTGCGGCAGCAAGGGAACCGACGACAAGACCATTAAGGTAGCTGCAACCGCAGTACCTCACGCTGAGATCCTGGAGGCAGCAAAGCCTCTGTTAGAGGAGCAGGGTTATACTCTGGAGGTTCAGGTATTCGATGATTATGTACAGCCCAATGAAGTAGTAGAGTCCGGTGATTTCGATGCCAACTACTTCCAGCATATTCCTTATCTGGAGAGCTTCAACGAGGAGAAGGGTACCCATCTGGTAAATGCCGGCGGTATCCACTATGAGCCTTTCGGACTGTATCCCGGAACCGAGACCAGCTTAGACAACATTGACAATGCAACCATCGCAGTACCCAACGATACCACCAATGAGGCACGTGCTCTGTTACTGTTACAGGATAACGGTTACATCACCCTGAAGGATGGTGTGGGTCTGACTGCTACTACCAAGGATATCGTAGAGAACCCTCACAACATCACCTTCGTAGAACTGGAAGCAGCACAGGTTCCCAGAACCCTTCCGGAGGTATCCTTCGGTGTCCTGAACGGCAACTATGCTATGGAAGCAGGCTTAACTGTTGCAGACGATGCTCTGCTGTATGAGAGCGATGATTCCGAAGCAGCCGCTACTTATGTAAATGTAATCGCTGTTAAGGAAGGCAACGAGAATCTGCCTAAGATCAAGGCGCTGGTAGATACCCTGAAGTCCGATGAGATCAAGCAGTTCATCAACGACAATTATAATGGTGGCGTTATCCCTTACAAGTAAAGTGAAACGGATTTGCATGTAATACAACATAAGTAATGCGAAAATACGGAGAGCATTCCGTGGAATGGGAGGAGATTTCTCCGAACAGAGTTCGATTGGGTGCTCTCCAGATTTTTCTGCTGTTTCCACAAATCCTATATGAACTATGGGAAAAGAAAATAAAGAAAAATAAGGTAGAATCTGTGGAAAGCGCAGAAAGATTGGAGCAGTTTGAACCGCTTTGGCTTAAGCCGGCTGATATGAAAAGCAAAACAGAGCAGGAGAATGCTCGGAAATGAGGATAGGATGAAAATTTCAACCAAAGGAAGATATGCAGTACGTGTCATGCTGGATCTGGCATTGAACAACAACGGAGAGTGTATCAAGGTAAAAGAAATTGCTGCCAGACAGGGAATTTCCGAAAAGTATCTGGAGCAGATCATTGCTGTGTTGAATAAGGCAGGATATGTGAAGAGCGTCCGTGGCGCCCAGGGCGGTTACCGCATCGCCAAAGACCCGGCAGATTATACGGTGGGAATGATTCTGCGGCTGACAGAAGGATCCCTTGCACCGGTGGCCTGCCTGGAAGACGGTGCGGACATCTGTGAACGCTGCGATACCTGTGAGACCCTGGAGGTATGGCAGGAGCTGTATGATGCGGTGAATAAAGTAGTGGATGGCGTGACGATCGCAGATCTGGTGGAACGACGCAACAAGCGTCTGGAGAATCTGGATTACTCCATATAACATGATATCAGGGTCAAAAGGTCTAAGCTCACATAAGAATTGACAGCAGCCCGGCAGGTTTTCTGCCGGGCTGCTGTCTGTTTGCAGAGAATGAAAGGGGGTCATTCCTGCAGAAAAAAGTCAACCAAGAGAATGAATGGTTAACAACTTTAGTATATCGGGAGAAGAACCTATTGTCAACGAAAGTCTGACAAAGGTTGACACCCTTTCATCGACAAATATCGCGTGAAACAAATTTTGAAATTAATATAGTTATAAAAACTACATCAAACGATATAAAATACCACGAAATGAAATGCAATGCTAAAAACTCATTGCTTTTTACCCTACAACGTGGTAAGCTAAACTCTGAAAAAAGCAGAAAGGTGTATGCGAGAATGAGCGAAGCATTTCATATTATATCAGACGGTTCCTGCGATCTTCCCATGGAGCTTACCAAAGAGAAAAATATTACAGTAGTTCCCTTCTATGTATCTTTTGAAGAGGGAAAATATCAGAAGGAAATGGCAGAGATCGGCGTCCGTGAATTCTATCAGGAGATGGTGGATCATCCGGATGTATATCCCAAGTCCTCTATGCCGTCCGTACAGGATTACCTGGATGCATTTCTGCCTTATGTTAAAGTGGGAACACCCATTATCTGTATCTGCATTACGACCAAATTCAGCGGCTCCATGCAGTCAGCATTAAATGCGAAGGCGATTCTGGAAGAGGAATATCCCGAAGCACAGATATATGTCTGTGATTCTTGCGTGAACACAGTTCTTCAGGGAATCTATGTACTGGAAGCAGTAAGGCTCAGAGATGCGGGTGCAGGATATCAGGAGAGCATTGATTGCCTGAATGAGATCAAGAGCTCTGGAAGAATCTTTTTCACGGTCGGAAATATGGAATACTTAAAGCATGGTGGGCGGATCGGCAAAGTGGCAAGTGTAGCAGGAAGCCTGCTTGGCATCAAGCCTATCATCACCTTAAAAGAAGGCGAGATCTTCCCCTCCGGTATCGGCAGAAGCCGCCGCAAGACTGTGGACAAGACCATCGACCTGCTGCTGTCATATCTGGCAGAGCAGAAGGCAGATATAGCAGATTACAGTATCTGCATAGGATACGGATATGATAAGGAAGAAGCCGTGGAGTTCCGGGACAGACTGGTAAGCAGACTGAAGGAGAAGGAATACGACATCGACACCATTCCCATCTTCCAGATCGGTGCCACCATCGGTGTACACACCGGACCTTATCCGCTGGGAATCGGTGTCGTGAAGAAATCCATTAGAGAGTAACATTCAATTTATTCTCTGCAGGCATGTAGCAGCTCCTGCACATTTTCAAAAGCATAGTCCGGCAGATATTGGGTATTCGGCTCCCCCTCGGGAGTCAGAATATCCTTTTTTTGTGCCTCGCCGGTGAATAGGACGCAGGTGTCCACACCACCGTTAATACCGCAGGCAATATCAGTGTAGAGGCGGTCACCCACCACCAGAGTCTCATCGGGGGTGAAACCGGATACCTTCAGGCATAAGTTTACGACTTCTTTGCTGGGTTTGCCTAAGTAAATGGGCTGCTTATCGGTGGTAGCGGTGATCATATCACAGATCGCACCACAATCGGGGATAAAGCCGAAGTCGATGGGACAGCGCAGATCCGGATTAGTGCCGTAGAAGGGAACGTCCTGGGTGAATAAAACCTTGCAGACTTCCGTAAGCTTGCCGTAATTTAATTCACTGTCGTAGGCAACCACCACACAGTCGATATTCTCTTCGCAGACCTCGGTGACATGAAGCCCATTTTTTCTCAGTTCGGCGACGAAGGAAGCAGTTCCCAGTACGAAGATTTTTTTGTCTGCATAATTTTCCCTCAGAAAGCGCAGTGTCATATAGCCGGAGGTGATGAACTGATCCTCTGTGCTATCCAAGTGAAACGCATCGTGGAATTTCTTCACATAATCCAGTCCGCTTTTCGTGGAATTGTTGGTAATGTAATAAGCCCTGCCACCGATGGCATTGATATAGCGGATCAGATCCGCACTGCCTTCGTACAGGGTATCGCCCACGGCGATCGTTCCGTCAATGTCGAACAGGAAAAGCTTTTTATTTTTCAGACGAGCCAGTTTAGCGGCATCGCTGTACCTATGCTTCGGGTCAAAAGTGTTCATAATTGTCCTCATTTCTGAGCTTAAAATGCTCAGGTTCATGTTAGCAATGAATGTGGTTACTGTCAAGGAAAAGACAGCGCGCAGAGGGAAAATGCACGGAGGCGAAATGCGCGAAGGAAAAATGCGCGAAGGAAAAATGTGCGAAGGGAAAATGCGCGGAGAGAAAATACACGGACGGAAACGTAAGTGGAATTGCGTAAGCATTTATGGTATGATAGGCATAGATGTGTGTGGTGGAATATGCAGTAAAGCTGCCTGATAATGACAAATAAAAAAGGATATGATCAGTGATTATGGATGAGAAGAAGGATAAAGGTTTACAGGGAAATGAAAAAATAGAGGAGGCAATTCTGGCAATACAGCAGAACCCCACGGAAGAGCTTCTGGCACACGCCCTGACGGTGGTGCGCAGACGGATGTGGGAGCAGGGGCAGTTCATCGTGGCTGTGGAACCGCCTTCCGCAGATGTGAAGGAAGCGGTGATGCAGGCTGCCGGAACCGCTATGCGTTTACAGGCGGTGCAGACCTCAGACGGGAAAAAATGGTGGTCAGCGTTTACCGGCTTCGAAGAAGAATTAAAAGGAAGCGGCAACGTGATGTCTACGTTTCTCACAGATATCGAGCAGCTGTTTCGCATGGCGCTGAACGCAGACGGCATCGAAGGCGTAATCCTGAATCCCTGGAACCGGACACTGATGTTAGACAAGCAGTTGATTCGCATCATTCTAGGAGAATAATTAAGAGGGAGAATAAAAGCATGACGGAACGCTACGAATTGCCCGTCCTTTTTACGGAGGAAGAGCGGAACACTTATGCCGCCTGGGGCATCAAAAAAGAGAAAGTACTGATGCCGTTTGCCATAGCGACGGTCTTGATCTATGTGGTGACGGCAGCATTTGTCGTAATGAAAGTCTGGGGCGTACGGGACAGTGATCATGTGCTGTTCCAGATGCTGGTACTGGGCGACTGGATCCCGGAACTGACGGGAGTGCTGGCAGTCCTTATGACGATCCTGCTGTTGGGACCGTTAAATTTTATACTGGATAAATTATGGAAAAAACCGGCAGAACCTATGACACTGATCGTAGAACCCGAAGGAACGAACGTGAAGATTCGTAAGGCTCAGACCGGCAGAGAAGAGAATCCGAAGAATCGGAAGATGGCGACGGAGACGGAGAGCTATCCGCTGACACAGTTGTTCGCTTTCTTAAACCCGGAGGACAACACCCTCTGTTATCAGAAAAAATGGTACACAATTGGTGAAAATACCATAGAAAACATATATCCTGCAAATTACAGACATCCCTGGATGGATCACCCGGAAAATAAAGCAAGCGCAATCACAGATGTGCAGAGGCTTACGGATATTCTGAAAGGGTACGAAGCGTCCCTGGAGGCTGTCCGCAAGGAGCGGGAATGGCTGGAAAAGCATGGCGGACAGGTATAGCAGATAGAGTAGATAAAATAAGAAAGAGGCAGAAAAATTGATCACCATTAGAAAATTTGAAGCAAAAGACATCACAAGAATGGCAGAGATCTGGAACCAGGTGGTAGAGGACGGCGTGGCATTTCCCCAGGAGGAAGGACTCACAGAGGCGGATGCCGCAGATTTTTTTGCCGCACAGACCGTAAGTGCCGTGGCGGAGGATGAGCAGGGCAATGTGAAGGGCTTATATATTCTGCATCCCAACAATATTGGCAGAGTGGGACATATCGCCAACGCCAGTTATGCCGTGGACAGGCAGTGCAGAGGAGAACATATCGGAGAACTGTTGGTGGAGGATTGCCTGGCACAGGCGAAGGCAAACGGTTATCGCGTATTGCAGTTCAATGCGGTGGTGGCTTCCAATATCCACGCCTTTCATCTGTACCAGAGACTTGGTTTCGTGGATCTGGGTATCATCCCCGGTGGATTCCTGAATAAGGACGGCATCTATGAGGACATCCATGTGATGTATTATAATCTGGTGGAAGATTAGAATTAGGTCCGGAAAATGGGACAAGAAAAGTAGATAATAACAGATAAGACTGACAGGAAAGGGAACAACATGAAATTTATATCGTGGAACGTAAACGGATTGAGAGCCTGCATGCAGAAAGGCTTCTTAGATTTTTTTCAGGAAATAGACGCAGATATTTTCTGCTTACAGGAGACCAAATTACAGGAAGGACAGATCGACTTGGATCTGCCCGGATATCACCAGTACTGGAATTATGCGGAGAAAAAAGGTTATTCCGGCACGGCGATTTTCACAAAAGAAAAACCGCTTCAGGTGACCTATGGCATCGGCGTGGAAGAGCATGACCATGAGGGCAGAGTGATCACGGCAGAGTACCCGGAGTTCTATTTTGTGACAGTCTATGTACCGAATGCCCAGCAGGAATTAAAGCGCCTGGATTACCGGATGCGGTGGGAGGAGGATTTCCTGGCTTATCTTAAGAAGCTGGAAGAGAAGAAGCCGGTGATCTATGCCGGAGATCTGAATGTGGCGCATCAGGAGATCGACCTGAAGAATCCGAAGACGAATCGTGGCAATGCGGGATTCACCGACGAGGAGCGCGCCTGTTTTTCCAAAGTACTGGAAAACGGATTTATCGATACCTTCCGCTATTTTTATCCGGACCAGACTGGAATCTACTCCTGGTGGTCATACAGATTCCAGGCGAGAGCGAAAAATGCCGGATGGAGAATTGACTATTTCGTGGTATCGCAGTGCCTGCAGGACAGACTGACGGATGCGAAGATCCACACGGAGATCACAGGATCGGACCATTGCCCTGTGGAGCTTGATTTACAATAGGCAGAAGACTGCAAAAGGAGACCTATGAGCTTACGTTTCTATTTCGGACCTTCCGGGTCCGGCAAGAGTCACAGAATCTATGAAGAGATCATGCAACGGGCGGCGCAGGAGCCGGGGAGGAATTTCCTGATCATCGTGCCGGATCAGTTCACCATGCAGACCCAGAAGGATCTGGTCATGCGCAGTGACAGAGGTGGCATCCTGAATATCGATGTCTTAAGCTTCGGGCGACTCAGCCATCGTATCCTGGAGGAAGTAGGAACGAAGGAAATGCCCGTATTGGATGACACCGGCAAAAGTCTGGTGCTGCAGAAGATCGCAGCAGATCTGAAGGAGCAGCTGCCTGCCATGGGAAGCCTGTTGCATAAGCAGGGGTACATTCATGAGGTGAAAAGTGCTATCTCCGAGTTTATGCAGTACGGAATAAGCACACAGGATATGGATAAGCTGATCGCCAGCGCCGAAAAAAGGGGCGCACTGGCAATGAAGCTCAGAGACTTAAAGACCCTGTACCGGGGATTTCAGGATTATATCAGGGATCATTTCATCACCACAGAGGAGACATTGGATGTGCTGCGCAGATCCTTGGTAAAGTCGAAGATTCTACAGGACAGTGTGGTGGTATTTGACGGATTCACGGGATTCACCCCCATACAGAACCGCCTGATCCAGGAACTGATGCGGGTGTGCGCGGAGACCATAGTCACCGTGACTATCGGCGCGGAAGAAGATCCGTACCAGCCGGACGGCGAGCAGAAGCTGTTCCACTTAAGTAAAAAGACGGTGGCGGATCTGGTGAAGCTGGCGGCGGAAGCAGAGGTGGAGCGAGGGGAAGATGTCTTCGTCAAAGGCGGCATCAACCGATTCACCCAGGCTCCGGCGTTATGCTATCTGGAGCAGAATCTGTTCCGGTACCAGTATGAGCCCTACACGGAAAAGCAGCACGAGCTTTGCATGTTCGAGGCACTTTCTCCCAGAGAGGAAGTCCACCAGACAGCATTGTATATCAGAAATCTGATCAGAGAGCAGGAATTTAATTACCGGGATATTGCCGTGGTCATCGGTGACCTGGAGGGGTACGCATCCTATGTGGAGACAGAATTCGGGCAGCTGGAGATACCCTGCTTTATAGACCGTACCAGAGGAATCGTCTTAAATCCCATGATCGAATATATCAAGAGCGCGCTGCAGCTGTATATTAAGGATTTTTCCTATGACACAGTGTTTCATTTTCTGCGAAGCGGCATGGTGGACATTTCCAGAGAGGAGATCGATGAACTGGAAAATTATGTGATCCGCACCGGAGCGAGAGGGTATCGTACTTACAGCAGGCTGTTTACCCGCAGGATGGAAGAAATGCAGCAGGGTAGTGGGCAGGACGACACAGAGCGTGTGGAAGAGACCATGGAACGTCTGAACCGTATTAGGCAGCAGTTTGTGGATACCGTGGAGATCCTGCATATGGCTCCCCAGGCAAAGGCCGGCGAGTATGTGTATCATCTGTATGATTTTTTAGAGCAGAATCAGGTACAGCAGAAGCTTTTGAATTATCAGCAGCAGTTCGAGCAGGAGGGCGACCTGGCAAAAGCGAGGGAATATGCGCAGATTTACCGATTGGTCATGGATCTACTGGATCAGATCTATGAACTTTTGGGGGAGGAAGAAATATCGTTACAGGAATTTGCGGATATTCTGGATGCCGGATTCGGCGAGATCACAGTAGGTACGATTCCGCAGAATGTGGATCGTATTGTGGTGGGTGATATGGAGCGTACCCGTTTAAAGCAGGTTAAGGTACTGTTTTTCCTGGGGGTAAATGACGGAAACATTCCGAAGAATGCCTCCAAGGGCGGCATTATCTCGGATATGGACAGAGAATTTTTAATAGAGTCCGGAACAGAAATGGCACCGAGTCCCAGGCAGCAGATGTACATTCAGAGACTGTATCTGTATCTGAATATGACGAAACCCTCAGAACGGCTGTATCTGTCTTATGCCAAGGTAAACAGTGATGGAAAGGGAATCCGTCCGTCCTACCTGATCGATACGGTACGGAAGCTTTTTCCGCAGCTTGCGGTGGAATATCCCCAGAACCGCAGCCGTATCGAACAGATCGAGGGCAGACAGGAAGGTGCCAGGTATCTGGCGGAGGAATTGCGGGAATATGCGGACGGAACGCTGCGGGAAGAGGAACGGCAGGATTTTTATCTCATGTACCGTGCCTATGAAGCAGATCCACAGGGCAGAGACCGTCTGACTGCGGCAGCATTTAGAAGATATAAGGAGAGCGGTCTGTCAAAAATCGTGGCGAGAGCACTGTACGGCAGACAGCTGGAGAACAGTGTGAGCCGCTTAGAGACCTATGCTGCCTGCGCCTGCAGACATTTCCTGCAATATGGTCTGTCCCTGCGGGAGAGAGAAGAATTCGGCTTTGAAGTGTCGGATATGGGAAATGTGTATCATGCGGTACTGGAGAATTTTGCAGGAAAACTTGCAGAATCCGGTCGAACATGGTGGGATTTTGATGAAAATTTTGCAGCCAAAGTCGTCAGAGAAGCGATAGAGGGTTATGCCGCGACCTACGGAGAGACCGTATTATACAGTTCTGCAAGGAATGAATATGCCATTACACGTATGAGCAGGATACTGACACGGACGGTGCTGACCTTGCAGCAGCATCTGAAGCAGGGAAGCTTCCAGCCGGACGATTATGAGTTGTCCTTCCGGTTTGCAGAGGAACTGGACAGCATTCATGTGGATTTGTCCGAAGAAGAGAAGATGCACCTGCAGGGACGTATTGACCGTATCGATGTATCGGAGGACGCGGAGCATGTCTATGTCAAGGTCATCGATTACAAGTCCGGCAATAAGAAATTCGACCTGGCGGCATTGTATTACGGACTGCAGTTACAGCTGGTGGTCTATATGAATGCGGCAATGGAACTGGAGAGCAGAAAGCATCCGGACAAGGAGATCGTACCGGCAGCGCTTTTGTACTATCACATCGATGATCCTACCATAGAGACACCGGTGGAACTGACAGATGAACAGATCAATGAGCAGATCCTCGCGAAGCTTCGGATGAATGGTGTGGTAAACAGTGATCCCGAGGTCGTGGAACGGCTGGACCATTACTTGCAGGATAAATCTGCAGTCATTCCGGTGGAGAAGAAAAAGGACGGAAGCTTCAGTGCCAGAAGCGGAATCTTAAGCCGGGAGGAGATGCAGCTGGTATCTGCTTACGTGGATGCGAAGATCCGTGATATCGGCAGGGAGATCCTGGATGGAAAAATAGCGGCGAACCCTTACGAGAAGGGGAACGAGGAAGCCTGCACGTACTGTGCCTATAAAAAAGTCTGTGGCTTTGACGGCAGTATTCCCGGATATGAGAAGAGGCAGCTGGAGGATCAGGATAAGCAGACGCTGATGCAGCGGATGCAGGAGACGGTGGAAGCGTAGGGCGAAAGGTGTCCGGTGGGAGAGCATGTCCGTCAGAAAGCACGAAGAAAAGTGACTGTCGCATGTAGAAACAGGGTGGCAGGATAGAGACAGGATGGCAGGACAGAGATAGGATAAAGATAAGATAAGAGAATCAGGAACAGAGGTAGTATATGGGAATGAAATTCACCCCGGAACAGCAAAGAGTGATCGAACTGCATAACAGCAATATTCTGGTATCGGCGGCCGCGGGAAGCGGTAAGACGGCAGTGCTGGTGGAACGTATCATCCGCATGATCTGTGACGGAGAACATCCGGCGGATATTGACAGATTACTGATCGTGACATTTACCAATGCCGCTGCAGCGGAAATGAGAGAACGGATCGCCGCGGGCATCACTGCCAGACTGGAGGCGGATTCCGGCAACGAGCATATCCAGAAGCAGTCTGCACTGTTACATAATGCACAGATCACTACCATCGACAGCTTCAGCCTGTTCCTGATCCGGAACCATTTCAATGAGATCGGACTGGATCCGGATTTCCGCGTGGCGGATGAGGGAGAGATCAAGTTGCTTCAGCAGGAAGTACTGGCGCAGCTTTTAGAGGATGCCTATGCCGGGCAATTTGCCCCGGAAGCCCCGGAACAGTTCCATGCCTGTGTGGAGTATTTCTGCCCGGGAGGCAGGGAGAGCGTGCTGGAGCAGCATATTCTGAATCTGTCCCGGTATGCGGGAAGCTTTCCATGGCCGGAGGAATGGCTGGAGGAGCGCAAAAATGACTATGCCGCAGGAGATATGGAAGCACTGGTTCACAGCGATTATGGACAATATCTGACGAAACGGGTAAACCGCACCGTGGAGGGGTGCCTGGAAAAACTGCAGGAAGTAAAGCGGCTGTGTGAACTGCCGGACGGTCCGTATATGTACGGAGAACTGACCGATGCAGAGATCGAACAGCTGGAGAGACTGACATCCTGTAAGGGTCTGGAGGAACAGGCGGCCAAAGTTCCTGCGGTGACTTTCGCACGGCTCCCTTCTAAAAAGGACGACAGTGTGGATCCCGCCAAACGGGAACTGGCAAAGGCAATCCGAAACAGTGTGAAGGATACCTTAAGTGACCTTTCAGAGAGCTATTTTAAGACCCCGTTAGAACTGGCGGTGGAGCAGGGAAAAGCCTGCAGAGAGCCGCTTCGGATGCTGCTTGACCTGGTATTGGAATTCGACAGAAGGCTCCTTGCTGCCAAGCAGGAGAGACATCTGATCGACTTTTCCGATATGGAGCATTATGCGCTGCAGATCCTGTTAAAGCGGGAAAAAGTGGAAGAAACCGGCGGCACAGGAACGGATCACGCCGAAACGAAATATCGTATTGTGCCAAGTGACGTTGCAATGGAGTACCGCCAGTATTTTCAGGAGATCCTTATCGATGAGTACCAGGATAGCAATCTGGTGCAGGAGTATCTGTTAAGCGCTATCTCCGGGGAAGAAGAGGGTCGTTACAACCGTTTCATGGTAGGTGATGTGAAGCAGAGCATCTATAAATTCCGTCTGGCGAGACCGGAGCTTTTCCTGGAAAAATATGACACCTATCAGGAGACCGGAGATCTGTGCCGGATCGACCTGGCGAAGAACTTCCGAAGCCGCATACAGGTGGTGGATGCGGTCAATGGTGTATTTTCCCGGATCATGAGCAGGGAGATCGGCGGGATCGCCTATGATGACAAGGCGGCACTGTATCCAGGGGCAACCTATCCTGCTGCGGAGGATCCTGCGTACGGCAGTGAAGCTTTGCTGATCCGCAAGCCGGAGAAGGGAGAACGCGAAGAGAGCGGCATCGGAGAGCAGCATACCGAGGGTGCGGGAGTCCTTGTGGATTACGATAATGTACGACAGCTGGAAGCGCTCGCCATTGCCGCTCGTATCAAGCAGTTGAAGGGCAGTCTGCAGGTGATGGAGAAGTCCACGGGAGAACTTCGCCCGGTGCGATATTCGGATATGGTCATCCTGCTTCGCACCACCAGCGGCTGGGACGAAGAATTCAAAAAGATACTGGAACAGCAGGGAATCCCTGTCTACATCACATCTAAGACCGGATATTTTGGGGCGCTGGAGGTGCAGGAGCTGCTGCAGTTTTTGCGGGTGCTGGACAATCCGAGACAGGATATCCCACTGTTTGGCGTGATGCAGTCCGTCTTTGGTGGATTCACCCAGGAAGAGATCGCGCAGATCCGCAGTGGCGGGGAAGGGCATTCCAGAAAACGGATGACACTGTATGAGGCACTGAAGGAAGTGGCACAGAGCGGCCGGACGGTGGAAGAGGGAGAAGAGATATCAGCGGGCGAAAGCGCCGGTGAAGAAGCAGAGCTTTCACAAAAGGCAGATACCTTCTTACAACGGATTGGCCACTACCGTGACCTGACTCCTTTCACCTCGATCCGTGACCTGTTGCAGCGAATACTTGACGATCATGATTATCTGAATTATGTGACGGCACTTCCCGCCGGCAGCAAGCGGCGTGCAAATGTGGAGATGCTGCTTACGAAGGCATCCGCTTTCGAGAAGACCAGTTATTTCGGACTGTTTCATTTTATCCGTTATATGGAGCAACTGGAAAAATATGACGTGGATTACGGTGAGGCGGACACCCTGGATGAAAATGCCGATGTGGTCAGGATCATGAGTATCCACAAAAGTAAAGGTCTGGAATTCCCGGTGGTATTTGTCTCCGGACTGTCGAAACGCTTCAACATGCAGGATGCGAACCAATCCCTGATCGTGGACATGGATCTGGGAGTTGCGGTGGATTATGTAGATTCCGTACGGCGTATTAAAAATAAGACTCTCCGCCGGGCAGTCCTGTCTGCAAAAATGAAGGAAGATAATCTGGCGGAGGAATTGCGCGTGCTCTATGTGGCACTGACCCGTGCCAGAGAAAAGCTGATCTTAACTTCCGTACTGGAGAAAGCGGAGGAAAAATGGGAACTGTCCCAGATGACCGGACAGGAGAAGCTGACGTATCTGGATTTCTGCGAGGCGGGAAGTTATATGGATTTCCTACTGCCGATCCTGCCGAAGACGGGAATCGCGGTGAAGACACTGAGAATGGAGGACCTGGCGGCAGAGGAACTCGGAGAGCAGCTGCGCATGGGCGATCGCAGAGAACAGCTGCGGCTGATAGCCTGTGGAGAGACACCTTTGACCGGGGACCCGGAAGAAAATGAGCGGAAGCTTATGCATCTGCGGGAGCGTTTTGCTTATCAATATCCACATCCCGGGTTACAAAAGCTGTATACCAAGACAACAGTGTCAGAGTTAAAGATCGCAGCCATGGCGGAAAAGGACGAGGCGGCATTCCATACCTTTGAAGAAAAAGAAGTGGTTCCCTATATCCCGGGATTCCGCAGAGAGCAGGAGAAGGTCAGCGGTGCAGTGCGCGGTAATGCGTTTCACCGTACCATGGAGCTTCTGGATTTCACATATCTATTCACAGAATCCGGGCTGTTCACCGGATGTCCGAACAACTATGAGGAATATCGCAGAGGACTGGACAAGAATCGGTTACAGAACCGACTGGAAGAATTCTTACAGCGGGAAACGGTATCTTTACGCCTGACGGAGGAATATGCCAAAGCGGTCAGTCTGCCGAAGATCCTCAATTTCCTGGAACAGGAGCTGGCATACCGCATGTGGCGTGCGCAGGAGCAGGGGCTTCTATACAGAGAGCAGCCCTTTGTGCTGGGCATTGATGCAAAACGCCTGGATCCGGACCTGCCCGAGGGAGAAAAGGTGCTCATTCAGGGTATTATCGACGTCTTTTTCATAGAAGACGGTGAGATTGTTCTGCTGGATTACAAGACCGATGTGATCGACTCCCTGGAAGCCCTCTGGAACCGCTACAACGTCCAGATTCAGTACTATGAGGAAGCGTTGACGAAGCTGATGCAGATGCCCGTGAAGGAGCGGATCCTGTATTCCTTCTATCTAGAAAAGTATAAGTAAAAACTCAAAATCAACGAAATGAAAGATGAAATTCGATATAAGTAAATGAAATGTTGATTCTTTCCGCGGAACTTGTTATACTTATAATGGAAACGGAGGTTGAGACTATGTATGCTATGGAATTTGCACAGGTCGGAGAGAATATACAGCATCTTTTGGATGAGAGAGGTATGACACAACAAAATCTTGCGGAGGCATTGGGAATTTCCAAACAAGTCGTGAACAAGATTATAAAGGGGAATAAAGCTATTAATGTAAAGGAAATTGCAGAGATAGCACAGATACTGGGAGTTTCGGCGGATGATTTATTGATGGTAAGAGATACGAACACTGCACCTGACAGCTTAAGCTTTATGGGAACGGTACAGGATGAGGATACATTACAAAAGATCAACCGGATCAGAGAAGCGATCGATGAAATCCATATGTTGGAAGGGGTATTACATGACAAATGAATTGAATGAACTGGAAGTAAGAGAGATCAAGAATCTTGCAAAGGAAAAGTTGGGACTTTGCAGTAAAACGAATGATATTATCGGAACACAGATTTTTTCCATACTAAGTATGTATGCACGGGTAATCTATTATCCCCTGGGACAGGAGGCTCCATGGGGATTTACCCGAATCAGCGGTTCCAGAGACGATGCAGCTCTGGAAAAGCCTTTTGTAGCTATTAATTCGTCTATTTCTATGGATCGTCAAGTCTTTGCGGCAGCGCATGAGTTATACCACATCTGGTTTGAACAAAATCCTGATATTTTACCGGCAGATTTATTAAATGAACAGAACAAAGAAGTGAATGAAAAAAAGGCAAATCGGTTTGCAGCAGAATTTTTGGTGAGTGAGCAGTTGCTTTGCCAGGAAATTGAACTTTATCAGATACAGGAAATTACAATTAAAAACATTTTGCAATTGGCCGCTTTATTTACTGTTCCTTACCGAACCATGGTAAAAAGACTGTATGAGATCAGACGGATTACACAGGCACAGCAGATAATCTTTTTAAACGAGACAGAAGAAAACATTGAGATATATTCCAAAAAATATTCTATTCCAAAACAGGCGGCAGATGAGCGGGTAACATTGGATAATCTCACGGAACTTGCGGTGGAAGCTTATGAAAAGGGATATATCACTTATGAAAAGCTGGAATATTTATTAGAATTCAGTAATCTGATTCCGGCGGATCTGGGAATAAAAAAGAAGGATTCCTATGCTTTTCCCTCCGATGACGAACTTGCAGACATCATGGAGGAGTAGCGCATGATAGATAAAATGATCGTAGATGCGGATTTGTGTATTAAATTAGGAGGAAGTGCAAAATATCGCTATCTTTATGATATTTTACCGATGGTTGCGGCACATATCTATATGCATACGCATGCACAGGGGGAGGTTATGATGCCCTCCAGTGCCATACAGCAGTTAAATGAACTTATTGCAGAAGGAAAAGTAGTCCTTGTAAATGAATGTAATCTTAAAATGGCAGATAAGGCAGTGTATGCTGCAACTTATGAAAATCTTGCCAAAGTGATGATAGATCCACGCAGACCTAATAAAAATAAGGGAGAAGTATGTTCTCTGGCGTATGCAAAGGCAACCGGAATTCCGGTGTTTGCGACAGATGAAATGAATCTCCAGCCAATCATTGATACACAGTTGAACACGGGAATAGATGATATTACCTGTATACGAATCGTGGACATTATTGAAAAGGCATATCAGGGTGAAATCGCAGTACCGAGAAAAGTTTGTAAGGCACTTTGGATCATTTGCGGAAAACTGAAGGAAACATTCGACCGGGAAATCTGGCCGTTAGAATAAAACAACAATAAAAAGGAGATGTCCACACAATGGATATCTCCTTTTACATACGAATGAAATTATGCGGTGATCACAGTGCCAGCCTTGCCTTTAATGGCATCCTTGACATGATCCATGGAGGTGATCAGGACTTTGCCGGTGGGAACCTTCTCGAGGTAAGCGATGGCTGCTTCGATCTTGGGAAGCATGGTGCCTTCCTCAAACTGTCCTGCTGCGATCAGATCCTTTGCTTCTGCTACGGTGAGAGTCTTCAGTACTGCCTGATCCTCCTTACCGAAATTCTTATAGACATAGGGAACTGTGGTCAGGATGATCAGCTCGTCACAGCTTAGGTCGGAAGCAAGCTTACCGGCGATGGCATCCTTCTCGATGACTGCGGAAGCACCCTTCAGCGCATGCTTCTGCTCGATCACGGGGATTCCGCCGCCGCCACAGGCAATGACTACCTGATCTGCGGCTGCCAGCGCACGGATGGCTTCGATCTCTACGATGTCGATAGGCTTGGGGGCAGCAACAACACGGCGGAAGCCCTTGCCGGGATCTTCCTTGACATAGTTGCCCTTCTTTACTTCAATCTCAGCATCTTCCTTGGACATGTAACGACCGATGACTTTGGTGGGCTCATAGAAAGCCTCATCATAAGGATCTACCGTGACCTGGGTGAGGATAGTGCTCACCGGCTTGGAAATGCCGCGATCCAAAAGCTCTGCACGAAGAGAGTTCTGGATATCATAGCCTACATAACCCTGGCTCATAGCGGAGCAGACACACATAGGTGCTGGGGTATAATCGATGTAAACACGGCGTAACTCGGTCATGGCCTTATGGATCATGCTGACCTGCGGACCGTTACTGTGGGTGATCGTCAGCTGATAATCAGCCTCCACGAGATCGGCAAGTGCCTTGGCGGTTACTTTTACCGCATCCCACTGCTCGGTAGTGGTATAGCCCAGGGCGTCATGTCCCAGAGATACGACAACTCTTTTTTTGCTCATAAGATTACCTCTCTATATGTATTTTCCTAAGAATTTCTTCGTCAAAAGATGTTATCAGTATAACATATTTTCTCCAGGGTGTATAGCCATTTCTATACAATGAAACCTTCCAGAATCGTAGTCAGCTCCTCTGAGCGGGCTGCCAGTGCGGAGGTGGCTTTGTCCAGATTCTGAATAGCCTGCAGCTGTTTTTCGGCAGCAGTCTGTACATTGGAGGATCCGGCAGCAGTTTCTGCGGATACTGCGGAGATACCGGAGATGGCGGACAGAGTAGTGCTGCGCTGTCGCTCCATTTCTGTCACCCCTGTATTGATCTGCTGCAGGAATTTCAGAAGTTCTGTTACCTTGGAATCTATCTCACGGAAGGAGTCAGTGGTACTGCCAACGGACTGGTTCTGATCCGCTACAATGCCCTCGGCCTGTCTGGCAACCTGCGTAGCTTCGTCAGTGGTAATCTCAATCTCTTCGATGATCCGGGAGATCTCACCGGAGGAGTGCAGGGACTGATCCGCCAGCTTCTGGATCTCCTGAGCGACCACTGCGAAGCCTCTTCCGGATTCGCCGGCTCTGGCAGCTTCAATGGAAGCGTTAAGGGACAGGAGGTTGGTCTGCTCTGCAATCTCATTAATGGCTTCAGTGATGGAGCCGATGGCTTTGGATTTCTCGTTCAGCCTGCCGATGGTATCTACGATGCTGGAGGTGATCTGCATGGTGGAAGAGGTATTCTCCTTCAGATGTTCCACGGATTCGATACCGGTATGGATCGCAGCGGTGGTGCCGGTGGCAAGTGCACTGATCTGGTCAGAATGTGAGGATACGCTGCCGATGGTGTCGGACAGAGAGTCCATCTGCTGCAGGCAGTCCTCAGAGCTTTCATCCAGTTTTTCAATACCCTGGCGCATTTCACCTACCTGATTCTGGATATCCTGGGAGGTAGCCAGGAAATGTGAGGAAGCCGCAGACATATCGGTGGCAGCCCGGGATAATTCTTCATTGACATTCTTCAGCCCGGATACAAGCTTCTTCATGTGTGCGATCATATCACAGATGCCATCAGCTAATAGCTGGAATTCGTCATTGCGCTTGGAGTGGACTTCGATCGTCAGATCTCCGTCAGAGACTTTTTTCAGCCGGCGGATAAAATAGTAGATGGAGCCGCCATACTGCCCGGCTAACAGAGACCCCAGCAGGATCGCCACGGCACTTGCTGCAACGACAAGGATCAGAGATACATTTTTAATCTCCGCCGTCTGACCGATGATATTTGCCTGAGGGATCAGGGCACAGAGCATGGCATTACGGGCACCGATCTTGGAATAGAGAAAGAGATATTCTGCGCCTGCCTCCTCCACATAGGAGGAGCCGTTCTCTTCCTCAGAGGCAAATGCCTCATCTACATAGGATTTGCCGACAAACGTATTTTCTGCCGCTGTATCGGACTGCGAGGAGAGGTATTCGGTGCCATCGCAGGTGACAAAGCCTACGAGACTGCCCTCACCGCCATCCAGGGAGGATAAGGAGGTATCCAGTACACTCGGTTTGAAATCAATGATCAGGATCGCTGGAGCGCTGGAGAAATATCTGGCGAGGCGGACACTGTATTTGGAGGAATCCGTGCCAAGCTTTGCATCGACCTCGGATTGGTTGCCGAAAAGGTAATATTTTGTCTTGTCCGCGGATAAAATCTGCCCCTGGGAGCTTTCCAGGTACGCACTTACGAGACCGGTCTCCTTCGTTTTCGTGGTAGAGATCGTCCGCTCTTTGTCGGAGAGTATGTAAATATTGGAGATCAGGGCATCTGTGGTCACGGCCTTGATGAAGGTATCTTCATAGGTGTTTGGAGTATTGTACAGGGTAGTGGCATCGTTATCATACAGACCGTTCAGATATTTCTTCAGGGCATCCTCAGTCATATATCCCTTGTAGTTGGACTGGACCGTGTCAAAAGAAAGCGTCAGGTACTGATTCATCATGCTGACGGTCTGGTCCACGGAGTCGCGGTAGGTTGCAATGATCTGTGCGGTAGCCTTCTGATAGGATACGAAGCCTAAGACCATGATGAAGACCACAGGGATCAGAAAAGCGAAGATCAGCTTAAAGCGTATCCGATTCCAGAGAGGGATAGGATTTTTCTTGGTATTTTTTGTCAAAATAGACACCTCCGATGCAGATTAGTATTGATAGATACATTTTACCAAAGTTTTACCCAAATATCTACATTAATGTGAAAACGATTTCTTAAAATAAGCCTCATTAATAGGCAGGAGCGCTTTTGCTTTACATAATATGTTACAAAGTAATATAATGATGATACCAGGGTCAAAAGGTCTAAGCCCACATGAGCTTGCTCATAAGTGGGTGA
>OGHJ01001898.1_pt1 | contig 19933 bp, 17 predicted proteins | sample 1571351 | NCBI WGS metagenome assembly OGHJ01 (sample SAMEA2582037, study PRJEB24529) | metagenome | biome: Human gut stool | place: China | collected 2011 | reverse complement strand
ACGCCCGCGCGCCGCAGGCGGAAGATGTTTTCGATGACGACGATCGAGTTATCGACCAGCATGCCGACCGCGACCGCCAGCCCCGAGAGCGAAATCATATTGATCGTGATGCCGGAAAAATACATCAGCACGATCGCAAACGTGATGCTGATCGGAATACTCAAAAGCGTAATGAAGGTCGGCTTCATGTCACGCAGAAACAGCAGCAGGATCACGACCGCAAAGAGTGCCCCATACGCCAGACTTTCGAGAATCGAGTGGATAATCAAGTAGATGTACTCTCCCTGATCCATCAGCGTCGTGAAGGTCAAGCCCTCATATTTGTCCGAAAGCTGCGCGAATTTGTCCGCGATGTTATCGGAAACGGTCGCAGTCGGATAGTTCGACTGCTTCGAAAAGGTCAGCAGCACCGCAGGATTGCCGTTGATGCTCGCATAGACCGCGTCGCTGTTATCGCTCAGAAACACGTCCGCCACATCGGACAGCTTGACATCGCCGAGCCCGTCGATATGGAATAAATACAGGCTCTTAATCTCTTTCAGATCTGTCAGCTCGTCCCCGACGCTGACCAGATATTTCACGCCATCCTCTTGGATATAACCGGCAGGCATCGAGAAGTTCTGTCCCTGCAGCACCCCCGAAACCATGTCCAACGTGATCATCGAGCCAAGTCCCGCCGCCTGCAGCGACTGGCTGCCCGCTGCGTTGAGCTGCGCCATCGCGGAGTTTAACTGTGCTTTTTGTGATTTGAGCTGTGCCTGTGCGGTGTTCAGCTTCGCATAGGCATCGTCCAGATTCTCCTGTGCCGTATACGTGCCGCGCTCTGCCTGCTGGTATGCGCTCTGCAGCTGCGTGACCTGCGCTTCGGCCTGCGTGCTGTCCATCTGCAGGATCGCCAGCTGGCTTTCGACATCTTTCCGTTGTTCCTGCAGCTCCGCCAGCGTGATCCCCGCGGCACTGCCGTAGATTCCCTGCGAGATTTGTGCCTCAATCGCCGCCTTGCGTCCCTCTAAGGTCTTGATCTGCGTTTCCAGCGCGCTGGCCCTTGCCACCGCGACATCAAGCTGTGCGCTGGTCTCCGCCAGCTTATCATATGTATCGTTTTTTGTCTGCTCCAGTGTTTTGCGGCTCTCGGCGAGCTTCGCCTCCGCCTTTTTGATCTGCGCAAGACCGCTGCTTAGCTTTCCCTTGGCATTCGCCAAGGACGGGCTGGCCTCACCGAGTAGTTTCTTGTTCAGCTTTTCGATCTTGTCCTCGTTGATGCTGACGTTGACCTTCGACTCAATCAATCCGCCGGTGCTGATGCTCGCGACCCCCGTAATGCCCTCCAGCTGATTCATCAGCTCATCCTCTACGAAAGTCGAAACCTCCTCGGTCGTCGCGCCCTTTTTGTCCACCGCCGCGATCGTGATCGGCATCATATTCGGGTTGATCTTCATGATGTATGGCGAGCCGATTTCCTCATCCCACGAGCCCTCGACCAGATCCACGCCCTGCATGGTATTGACGATGGCCGTATTCATATCCGCATCATTCTCAAACTCCAGGACCACCAGTGAGTAGTTGGCGTTGGAGACCGACTGCACAGATTTGAGATTCTCAACTGTCGCCAGATTCTGCTCGAGCGGTTTGCTGACCGTCTGCTCCACCTCCTCCGGCGTTGCGCCCGGATAGGTCGTCATGACGACCACATACGGCAGATCGATGCTCGGCAAAAGGTCTGGTGTCATCTTGATGAGCGAGACAATACCGAGCGCAATGACAATGATAACAGCCACAAAGACGGTCATCGGTTTTTTTACACTGAATCTTGACATATGCATACTCCAAACTTTATTGACGATCGTTACATCGCCAAAATGCGATGCAACTACTATCATCGTCTGTAACAATTCATTTTATCACGTTTGGCTTGTTCTCACAAGGCAGGAGACTTGAGAAAATCCGCTTTTCACAAAGTTTTCACATTTGCGGCAGCTTCAGAAGAAAATGATTTTTGCGATATTCCAGCACGCCCTCTCTGCGCAGCTTGGACAGCTCTGCCGACATCGCACTGCGGTCCACCGCCAAAAAATCCGCCAGCTCCTGACGATCAAATGGAATATCAAAAGCCGCGCTGCCCGCGCGGCGCTGCACATCAGATAAATATGATAACAGCTTTTGCCGCGTCGTCCGCTGCGTCAGATGCTCCATCTTCTTGGTCAGAAACAGATTCTTTCCTGCCAGAATCTGTGTCAAATTGATCAGGAGGCGGCGCTTCGCAGCCTGCAGCAAGACTGCGTCCGTCTCTCCGGCATTTCCTGCCTGCCCGACCGTAGCCGCGTTCCCCTGCGCGCCTGTTTGTGTCACGTCATCCCCTGCCTGCCCGACCGTCTGCGTCGCTAAGATCGTCGTAAAATCCAAGAACAAGCAGCTGCAAGTCTCTGCCGCGGCTGCGCTGACCGCCAGCGGCTCTCCCGGCATACACGCGTAGGTCTCCGCGAACATTTCACCCGGACCGATCTCCGAAAGGATCGCGCGGTTGCCCCAAAAATCCTCCTTTATAATATGCACGCTGCCGGACAGCACGATGGCTGACGGCACCCGGCGCGCGCCCTCCCGCAGAACGAAACTGCCTTTGCTGTAGCTCGCTTCCTTGGCGCGCAGCATCCTGAGCAGCGCCGGGATCTCGCCTTTCGCAAAATCCGCAAACAGCCGCGTCTGCTGCAATATCCGTATCCTATCGTTATCTATCTGCATGTCTGTGTTCTCTCCTCTCCCGTTTTGCCTCTGCGCTTCTGTGCTGCGCATGTCTTCTGTCTCGTGCCTCAGCCAACATATCGTTTATCTGCGTTTTACGTTCTTTTTTATTTTTCAGATAAAATTTTCGATATTTCTTCTTATTTTGTTGTAAAAACAACGGACTGCATGGTTCTATTGTAGTATATTGTACCCATAAAGTCAAACAAACCAAAACAAAAACACCAATCGGAGGGAAACCATATGAAAAGAAGAATTATTGAGATCAACGAAGAGAAATGCAACGGCTGCGGTCTCTGTGCCGAGGCCTGCCACGAAGGCGCGATCGGCATGGTAGACGGCAAGGCCAAGCTCCTGCGCGATGATTACTGCGATGGTCTGGGCGACTGCCTGCCGACCTGTCCAACCGGCGCGATCCGCTTCATCGAAAAGGATACACTCGCATACGATGAGGCGGCGGTCAAAGCCAACCTCGCTAGGAAACACGCGCAAGCCGGCGCGCAGCAGACCGCAGGCACAGAAGCGCCTGTCTTCCACGGCTGCCCGGGCAGCCGCGCCATGAGCATCAAAAAGCACACGCCGATCGCGGAGCCATCGCTAAACGCCGATATGCCATCCCAGCTGACCAACTGGCCGGTACAGATCAAGCTCGCCCCGATCAACGCATCGTATTTTGACAATGCGAACCTGCTGGTCGCTGCGGACTGCACCGCCTTTGCCTATGCGAACTTCCACCGCGACTTTATCCAAGGCCGCGTCACACTGATCGGCTGTCCGAAGCTGGACATGGTCGACTATACCGAGAAGCTTGAGGCGATCATTTCGCAGAACGAAATCAAGAGCCTGACCATCCTGCGCATGGAGGTCCCTTGCTGCGGCGGACTGGAAATGGCAGCCAAAACCGCGCTCCAAAACAGCGGCAAGTTCATCCCATGGAATGTCGTGACCATCTCCACCGATGGCGAAATCCTAAAATAATGCTTGGATCGCCTATATTTTCCCCTGTTTTAATCAAATTTTAATAAAAAATGATTATGCTTGATTTACAGAAGGGCTATGTGGGGTATCATAATCATGAAGTGATACACATGGAGGTTTTGAGATGATTACAACAATTACTAAAGATAATTTTGAAAATGAAATCGTAAAAGCAGACAAACCGGTCCTGGTCGATTTTTGGGCAAGCTGGTGCGGTCCCTGCAGAATGCTCAGCCCGACAATTGACGAGATCGCCGAAGAGCACCCGGAGATTAAGGTCTGCAAGATCAATATCGATGACGAAGCCGAGCTGGCGATCCGCCACGGCGTCATGAGCGTACCGACACTGATGATCTTCAAGAATGGCGAGATCGCACAGACCGCCGTCGGCGTCAGACCGAAGGACGAGATCTTAGATCTGCTCAAGTAGATATTTCAGAGAACACAGACGAATACAGAAGAGAAAATGCACGCATAACATGCATAAGCAATGATTGCAGTACAGCAGGAAGAAGGAGCCGCTAGCAACGATGAGAATTTTAATTGCAGAAGACCAAAAAGATTTGAATAAAATCCTGACGAAAAAGCTCTCTGCCGAGGGCTACAGCGTAGACAGCTGTTTCGACGGACAGGAGGCGCTCGACTGCATGCGCGTCGCGGATTACGACGGCGTGATTCTGGACGTCAACATGCCGCGCCTCGACGGCTTCGGCGTTGTTAAAGCTATGCGTGCCGACGGCATGCAGGCGCCGGTGCTCTTTCTGACTGCCAGAGACAGCATCGAGGACAAGGTGACGGGGCTGGACCTGGGTGCCAGTGATTATCTGGTCAAGCCATTCTCCTTCGAGGAGCTGATGGCGCGCGTGCGTGCGCTCACGCGCAGAACTGCGCTTTCCAACACGCCTGTTTACACGCTCTGCGATCTGACACTGGACTCCGGCAGCCATACGGTCACTCGTGCGGGTCAGGAGATCAAACTCTCCGCCAAGGAGTTCGCACTGCTGGAATACCTGCTGCGCAATCAGGGACGCGTGCTTTCCCGGGAAAACATTGAGAATAATCTCTGGAATTTCGATTACGAAGGCGGCACCAACGCCGTTGACGTCTACATCCGTTACCTGCGCCGCAAAATCGATGAGGAATTCAGTCCGAAATTGATCCACACCGTCCGCGGCGTCGGCTATGTACTCAAAAAAGCGCAGGATTAGTCCTGCGCTGTCTTTGCTTTTTGGAAGGGAACTGACCTATGATACGAAATCTGTCCATTCAAAAGAAAATCATCCTCTGGTTCGCGGCTGCCATGGTGCTCATCGTCCTCCTCATGAGTGCGATGACGCTGGCGATCGCCAATTCCGTCCTCGACGAAAACATCCGTGAGCGACTGGTCAATGTCGTTTCCGATAACGCAAATCAAATCGATTATTATGAAGACCTCGATGATGAGAACGTACATTACGGCGACCAGTTCCTTGCATATCGAAACGGCTGGCTGAGTATTGACGATGACTTACGAAGGCATCTCGACAGCGCTTTACGATGCCGACGGCAATCTGCTGTACGGCAGCGCACCGATTCGTCTTGCGATGTCCGACGGCGTATCGGATTCGTCTGCCCATGCGTCGGTCACCAAGGTCAAACAGGACGGCACTTCCTATTATATCTACGAAAAAAGGCTGCTCCTGCCGGTCTCCGACGACCTTGTGCTGCGCGGCGTTGTTTCGCAGAACGAAAGCATCAACGTCCTTTACCACATCGTCCGCCTTTCTCTGTGGCTGCTGCCGATGCTCGCAGCTCTCGCGCTGCTCGGCGGCTACGTAATCACCCGCCGCTCCTTCCTGCCGGTCGAACAGATCGCGCGCGATGCCGAGGCGATCGGCCAAAGCGGCGATCTTTCCAGACGCCTTGACATCGGACCCGGCGATGATGAGATCCACATGCTCGCCGCTTCCTTCAACGATATGTTCACCAGACTGGAAAAGAACTTTGAAGCAGAGCGCCAGTTTACCTCGGATGCTTCCCATGAGCTGCGGACGCCGACCGCGGTCATTCTCGCACAGGCGGAATACGCGCTGGAGCTGGCGGATTCTATGGAGGAATATCAGGAGTCCATGGAGGTCGTGCAGCGGCAGGCGATGCGCATGCGCAGCATTATCGACCAGCTGCTTCTGTTCTCCCGCCTCGATCAGGGCACCCAGCGCCCGACCCTCGAAGAGACCGACCTCAGCGAGCTTTTGACCCAGCTCTGCGATGAACAGAAGCTCCTTGCCGAAAACAGCATCAGCCTGACCGCGGAGATCGCGCCGGATATCACCATTTGGACCGACCGCAATCTTTTCACTCGTACCGTCACCAACCTCATCAGCAACGCCTATCGCTACGGCAAGCCGAACGGACACATTTGGGTCACGCTGCGTCGAGACGGACAGCGGGGCATCCTCTCGATCAAAGACGATGGCATCGGTATCGCGCCGGAGAACCTCGCAAAGATCTGGCAGCGTTTCTATCAGGAAAACGCCGCCCGCACAGAAACCGCAGGAGATGAACACCGCGGTCTTGGTCTTGGTTTGGGGCTTTCCATGGTCAAGGAGATCGCCGATCTGCTTGATCTTAAAATCAGTGTCAGCAGCGAGGCAGACCAAGGCAGTGAATTTATTTTAACTTTTTTGATTCTTTAATTTTCCTTTAATCTTGACAGGCTATACTATGACCATAAAAGGAACACAGGCATCTCGCCCGCATGTGTAAACAGACGGGCAGACCATAACTGCAAGAAAGGAAATTGAGATTATGAAAAAGATCACGACTGTATTAAATTCACCGACCAGGATCGCTCTTTTCGCGGCCTGCTGCGTACTGCTCATCAGCATCGTCGCTTTCACGACCATTCAGGCAGGCGCAGGCGTCAATGCAAACAAGACCCTCGGCATGGATAAGGGTGTCAACATCGCCTTAAACGATGCGGGTCTGCGCGCCGAGGATGTCAGCAACCTCTCCGCGCACTACGAGACCGAGGACGGGGTTCCGGTCTACGAAGTCAAATTCACAGCCGGCGGATTTTCCTATGAATACCAGATCAAGGCCTCCGATGGTACGATCATCGGGGCAGACAGAGACGCAGCCAAAAAGACCGGAGTAACCGAAACACAGACAACAGATAAGAATACGCAGGATGGAACCTCTGACAACAGCACTGCCGCAGGCAAGATCACGAAGGCTAGGGCGAAGGAGCTCGCGCTTGCGCACGCCGGCGTTTCCGCCTCGAAGGCAACCTTCGTTGAAGCAAAGCTCGACTATGAAGACGGCGTGCAGGTCTACGAGATCGAATTCTACAGCGGCAGCACCGAATATGACTATGAAATCAATGCCGAGACCGGCGAAATTCTCTCTTTCGATAAGGACATTGAGAACTTCTCGATCCCGAAGAAGAACAACACTTCCTCCGGCAGCAGCCAGACAACACCGTCCTCCAACTACATCGGGGTCGATAAAGCAAAATCCATCGCGCTCAAGGATGCAGGGCTCTCTGCTTCCTCGGTGACCTTCACCAAGGCAAAGCTGGACCGCGAGGATGGCGTCCGCGTTTACGAGATCGAATTCTATACCAGCACCAAGGAATACGAGTACGAGATCAATGCCAAGACCGGCAAGATTCGTGACAAGGATGTCGAATATTTCGATGACGATGACGATGATGACTGGGATGATGATGATTGGGACGACGACTGGGACGACTAAATCACAACAAAACAGACCGCAGGTCATAAATGCCGCTTTCATTGCTAACACAGGTGAATGAAAAAGCGGCCATACAAAAAGTAAATCGAGTAGGCGGCTAATCATTAGTTGATTAGCCGACCTCTCACACCACCGTGCGTACGGCTCCGTACACGGCGGTTCAATCATATTGAGTGCATAGACTTGTATGCTTGTGATATGTCATAATATCCCCTGCGTGCAAGTCTTTCATTTGTTATGGTACGTTGCAAAATACCACTTCCTGCAATAGCCCAGTATCCTTTGCGAGTGTTTCCGTTTCGGTAGGCTTGCCACTCAGGCATCCCTAGCTTCAGCAGATTCTTTACCCTTGTTCTAGGTAGTTTCCATTGCTTCCAGATGTACATTCGTATTCTTCTTCGGAGCCATGAGTTCCATTTTGTCATCATCGTATCCATTTCCGCTATCCCGTAGTATCCAAGCCAACCTCGCATAAATACCTTTATGTTGTAAAACACAGTATCAAGCTTTCTGCCTTGACTTCGGGAAGTTAGTCTGCGCAGTTTATCTTTGGCTTTCTTCCTCGACTTTGGGTGAACTCGGATATATGCACCCTTTCCGTTCCTTCCCAACGCAAAGCCGAGAAACCGAAATTTCGGATTGAATATACGCTTACTGCTCGGCTCTTTTCCGTATTAACCTTGAACTTCAATTTCTTCTCAAGGTATGTCGTACTTGTTCCAAGCAATCTTTCTGCCGCACGGATACTCTTAGCTAGAAGGAGTATATCGTCTGCGTATCGGATAACCTTTACTCCTCTGCTTTCGAACTCCTTATCAAACTCATCAAGGTAGATATTCGCAAGCAATGCTGAAAGATTTCCACCCTGTGGCGAACCCTCTTTCGTTTCCATTACTATACCATTCTCCATTACTCCGCTTTTCAGATATTTCTTGATGAGCTCTATTAGCCTCTTGTCTTTAATATCTTCACGGAGCATGTTCATAAGCAGTTCATCCTTGTGTTCTTTTAGCCAAGAAAGTGCTTCATCAATGGTCATTCCGTCAACTCCGCTTGCTCCCTTATTGGTTTTCACTCGCTTGTATGCTCTGTTCAGATTATCTCTGTTCAGTACTGCTTCAAGCAAGTCTGCACCGTCCTTTCGGTCAACCTCCCCAGACTCGGTACTGTACGCTTCTGCATACTCTTCGTGTTCCACACTATCCCTTTGCAGAAAGCCACCATTTGCGGTGTATTCTGTTTTCATCATACCGACCTCCTTCAGTCGCTTACTAAGAACTTATGATTGTTCTGTTCTTTTCGAAAGACTTCTTTCGGTACTATGACCTCTGCTGAGGATCTGCCCCAGCGAAGCGAGGGTACTTCTCATAGTTCGTTGTTACTACAGATTTCCTCTGCCTATGAGACCTCCTCGGGTAAGCGTAATAACCTTCACCTCATATATCTGCTGTATTTACGCCTTGAAATTCGGGCAGTATTGGACTTCGTTTAGTATCGGAAACTCGTCCGTTTCAAGTACGCCTTCTATACAGTTTCTGTTCGTCAGACCGAGGTTTTGCCGTAGGCTTCCTTCAGACTCCGCCTCACGACGGACGCCCTTGCCCGCATCAAGAATCCCTGATAATCCGCGTGATAATTTACTCGTACCCGCTTCAATAAGCGGTTTTCCATTGCCGTATCTTTCGATTTCTATGGTTCCTATCCTTTATATATGATTTGCAACTTCAAATGCATCCCAAATTGCATACATAATATTGGAAACCTTTTTTGCATCTCCGATGGTATAAAGCTCTCCCACTTCATATTTCAACGTATCGTATAAACTCTTTTCCTCTTCGTATCCGATCGCCAATACCACGCTGTCACAAGCAATTTTTTCAAGATTGCTCCCCATAGAAATGGTCATATCCTTGCCATCATAATTTACAGCTTTCGCATTTGTCACAACATCTATATTATTAAAAGGAATCAGTTGCTCCAGCATTTCGCTGTTTGCATGACATAACGGTCCATTTACAGCAAGAAGTTTATCTAAGACTTCTATAATAGTCACTTTATGCCCTTTTTGTTTTAGAAAAAGTGCTGTTTCACAACCGACAAGTCCACCTCCGATAATAACAACTTTTGCTCCGGAATCTTTTTCTCCATTTAATACCTGCGCGGCTGTATAAATCTTTTCATTTGCACCCAGTAAAATAGTTTTTGGAGTTGAGCCTGTTGCAACAATTACACAATCATAATTTCTTTTAAGTATCAGATCTTTGCTAACCGTAGTTCCAAAATGCACAGGTACTTCAAGCTTTTGTAACTGATTGCGATACCAATTTACTAACATAATATCATCTTCCTTGAAGCTCGGAGCGCCTCCAGGAATCAAATTTCCCCCAATTTGATTCGATTTTTCAAATATCTCAGGTTTATGGCCTCTGATTGCCAGTACTCTAGCAGCCTCACATCCTGCAATACCTCCTCCAACAACCATGACTTTTTTAGATTTTAAAATGGGATTATATGCCGTAACCCGTTCCCTGCAAGCTTGGGGGTTGACAGCACAATTCAACATAGAATATTCCTGAATGCGTCCCATACATCCCTCATGACAAGATATACAAGGTCGAATATCTGCAACTCTATCCACACGAAGTTTATTTACATACTCCGGATCTGCCAACAATGGTCTGCCTAAACTAATCATATCGCATGTACCGTTTTCCAACGCTTCCAATGCCATATCCGGATTATCCATTCTTCCCGCACAGATGACAGGAACCCTCACATTATCCTTAATGATTTTGCAGTAAGGACGATACAGACCCTTTTTCTGATACATAGGTGGATGACTCCACCACCAGGAATCATAACTTCCTACATCGGTATCTAAAGCGTCATATCCATATGACACAAGAAGCTTTGCTGCTTCAATACCCTCTTCCATATCACGACCCTTTTCTTCAAAAATTTCTCCAGGTAATGCACCTTTCCGATAATCCTTAATAAAACTCTTAGGAGAATATCTTAATGCAACCGGAAAATCTTTGCCACAACGATTCTTGATTTCTTCCACAATTTCTCTTGCGAATCTAAGCCTGTTCTCCAAAGAGCCACCATATTCGTCCACCCTATGATTGAAAAGTGAAATTGCAAATTGATCTATAAGATATCCCTCATGAACTGCATGGATTTGTACTCCATCAAAGCCCGCGCGTTTTGCATTAAATGCACCGTCACCAAATTTTTTTACAATTGAATGAATTTCTTCTACAGAAAGTTCTCTACATGTCTTGTCCAGCCATCGATGCTGAATAGGGGACGGTGCTACCGGCGGAAACTCGCCCAGATTTGTCGGTATAGTTACTCTCCCAAATCCACCTGACATTTGGAGAAAAACTTTTGCATCGTATGCATGAATTCTTTCTGTCATTTCTCTTGCAGTACGAATAAAATGCACTGGATTATAAGTCGGCGATGGACAATTTGGCATTCCATGCTCTTCCACTTCGTTGTCAACAAAAGTTACTCCGGTAACAATCAGGCCAACACCGCCTCTTGCTCTCTCTGCATAATAATCAATCCCACGTTGGTTAAATCCACCGTCACTGTCTGAGAGACCAAGCGGCCCCATAGGCGCCATTCCAAAACGATTCTTTATAGTAACAGAGCCGATTTTCACAGGCGAAAAAAGTTTTTTATATTTCATATATTCTTCTAACCATTTCTCCATCAATCAAAGGTAACGGAAAAATGACGTTCTCCTTTCAAAATGATAGTCTGTTGACATTCTGACTTTTACAATATACAATACTAAAAATAGGATAAGAGGTTGTTTTTCTCCAACCTCTTATCAACAACACTACTCTTTTACTGTTGATTTCTTTTCCCTGTAGAGCATAATTTGTTTTACCGCCAGACAGATAAGGAAGATTAATCCAACCCAACCTGTTACAGGATATAAAGCGTTAATCAGATTCTTAAAGCTGGACTGTCCGATTATAATTCCAATTACAAATACAATTGCAACTAATATATATTTCTGTGTTTTATTCTTTACAGGTACCGCATCACATGACATCTGCATCATTGGAGTAGCTGTAGAATACATTCCAATAATAATCAATACCGCATATAATTTACCAAAGACAGGATGTAATCTTGTAGCAAGTACGAGAGTAGGAATATCTGCATCATATATCTCACTCAGGTTTGATAATAATGCAGTTATAAATAAAACTCCAATTCCTCCCATCAGAATCGCTCCACAAGCTCCACCCAAAACAGCTTCCTTTCTGGAGTTAGCAGAAGCACCTATTGAAGTAAAGAACGGAACAGATGTTGATACACAGTAAGAGATTGAAATAAACGGAGCAATCCACCAGTTAGGCGCACCTGTCAATACATCATATTTTTCAGCAAGCTCATTCGCCTGAGATAATTCTGTCCCTGTAATGATACCATAAAGAATTACGCAGAACAGGAATGCAATAATAAATAATCCGCAACTTCCCACAATACTGATTAATTTCTTTGCACCACTTAGATAAGTAAGGGCCACTACTGCAGAAATGATAGTCGCTCCAACCAATTTCGGTACTCCAAAATAATCCAAAAGAATACCGGAGCCCCCTGCGATCATAATTGACATAACGCCAACTAAATAGATAGGTACTGCAATATCAAAGAATGTGCCTATGTACTTACCGCAGTACCAGCGATATTTTGCTCTCTCCGGATATTGCAGTGAATCATATCCGAACCCCAACAATGATGGAATCAGCCAACAATATAAACATAGCTGAATGCACATACCGGCAATACCATAAAGCCCAAAACCGCCATAGAATTGTAACGTTTCCTGTCCGCTTGCATAACCGGCACCGATCATCAAGCCTACAAAAGCGCCGCCGAACTTCAAGATGTTCCATATACTGACTTTCTGTTCATTGCCAACTAATTTTTTCTCTTGTTCGTTACCCATTAATTTTTCCTCCTCCATTATAAAGTTTTTAGGATTACTTAATCCAAAAGTCCCTCTTATATTTAACAAGGTTTCCCTTGTCATCATAGATATTAACAGTTATCGTTTTCTTTCCGCTTGTTTCATACTTATGGCTCGTAAATTGTCCATGACCAAATTCACTTTCATCACCAAAATCCCAAACCTGATCAATAATTACTCCAGGATCATGCACTACGGATGTTTGATAAAAGTATATTCTTTCCCCAGCCCGAGGCACTTCAGGAATAATGTTAAAGGTATATCCAAAATTGGATTTACACTCTTCCACCACTCTCACTGTTTCCGGGACTACTCTCTTGATAACATCTTCATGTGCCAACCTGTCATTTGCTTTAAGTTCATCAGGATCCATCTTCAGCAGTTCTAAAATCATGTCATAATGGCAAAGCATGGATCTGTATATTTGCTCCGGCTCTACCTTATCTGGCGTGTCATGATCCGTATGATACCAAATCGGTTTTCCGATAACCAGCACCGTAGGAATTTCTAAATCATAGAACATTCCTTCCAAATCTTCATTTGCTATAGATGTACTTAACGGTGCATAATTGGCTGGAAGCATATTATGCTTCTCCAATTTTTCACAAACCATCTTAAGAATCATTGGATTGTCTGATGTATGCAGAAATCTCAAATCATCCCTTCCGGTTGGTATGACACCTCTTTCACTCCAGCTATAACCTATTGCAGCTAATCCATCAAAGTTAATGCAGGCATAAGTTCTATCAATCAGGTCCTTATGTCGCTGCATAAAGTGTCTGGCTCCAATACAGTTTTCATGACCGGAATTACCACAAATCATAATAGTAGGATGATCCCCGCTTAATTTATTCAACTCTTTCAGGATATGCATCCATGCAGCGTTAGCCGCAGCATTATCTACAGCGCCATAATGGGTACTGTCATAATGAGTTTGAACAGCTAAAACATGTTCATTCCCTGGAATCAACCCGAAAATATCTCCTGATTTATCCATGAAGACTTCACCATCTCCATCAATTTCCAGTGTCATCATACCTTTTGAATCCTTATAGAGTTCGTTTAGCATGATTCCATCTTCTCTGCAAATAACAGCTCCAGGGATTTTGCCGTAAGTATAATGATCCTCGTGGATCTCATCATATCTGCCGCGCATACCATTCGGAATATCAATCCAGGCGACAAATCCTGCTGCTCCGGCATCTTCAACAGCTCTGTAAATATGGTTAACTAACTGAGTTGGGAATACCGTCATGAAAATTTTACTTTGCATGAATACGATTTTTCCCTTCACCTCATGCTTCCAGTTTTCTACCGGCTCAGTAGCATAACCTGCGTGATAAATAGGAGCTGAAACTTTACCTCCTTTGGAAAGCCAGACAGGATGACTTGTAAACTCATAGGTTTTATCTGAGCAAATCGCCCGTACAGACTGTCGCGTATAACGATAACATCTGGCCTCATATTCTTCGTAGACAGCGTTGATTCCGCTGTCCTTTAATTTATTTATAATATATTGTGCTGCTTTTTTCTCAGCATCACTTCCCGGATATCGATAGCCAAAGGATACGAGATCAACCATATCGTTGTACAACTGATTTTCTAAGTTTCTTTCTTCCATACCTTTTCCTTCCATACCTATTTCTCCCTGGCACCAAAGAAATGTAAATTTTCCTGCTCCGCGAATTCATCTCCGGAATGATCAAAGACTTCACAAATCATATCGATCCATGTCTTGGCGATTACAGGAAGCTGCTCTTTTGCAACCTTGTCAGGTTTGTCTACTGGATCCATTAAGTAAATTGGCGGCGCAATAATGCTTACAACCGGGATACCAGCTTTAAAGAACCGATCTCCATCTGAACAAACATCCGCTTTTCCCTTTATGCATGGGACAACCAAAGTCCTTTCCAGATTGTTCTCCTCCATTGCTTCTTTCAAGATCGTCAAAAGCAGTTCATTTTCTGTTACATATACTAACCTGAAACAAATTTCACCTGTAAAGTACATTTCATCTTCTTCACGAGTGATGTCATCAACGGCTTCCATCGCAACATGTTCCACGACAAAATCCATGATAACATTTTTACCCTCCTCCTGAATTCTCTTAATAAATCCCTCATGCCCTGCGTAACCGGAAAAATGCGAATCCATTGCTGCAAACATTAGTGTTTTCTTTCTCTTTTCCATGGGAATCTGCGAAAAATATTTTGCAATTGCTAATACTGTTGACATGCCGGATGCATCCTGAATTGCGCCATTAAATGAGGAATCATGATGTGAATGAACAAGAATGATTTCATCAGACATTCCAGGAAGAATGGCACTCACAACATTGGCGTGACTTGCCTCGACCCTTGACTTCATTCTCATGGTTGCCATTATGCTACCACCATTAGCCTGAATCTTATCGCGCAAATATTCCCCAGTTGTTCTGTTGATCCATAAACCAGGCCGATACATTTTATCAAAATGGTATACATTCTGATCCAGGAATTTTGCAAAAGCCTGCGAATAGTTTTCATTATAGTGAACATAATGATTACAATTATCAATGAGCACACCTATGAAACCAACTGCACCCTGATTGACAGCATCACAATAATTCTGCGGCCAGGTATTCGGATCATAGGTATTCTTGAACAAATATTGCTGATAAGATGTTACCGTTTTTCTGGGGTCATACCACCAACATTTGTCTGAAGCGTGGTTTTTTTCAAAGAATTCAAGGTTGTAATCATACCATCTGTTATTAGCTATTACGATCTTTCCCTTTACATCAACTTTCGCCAAATCTTCTGGTCTTCCGTCACCAACATATACCATTTCCGCAGTAATATCTCCTGTGTCAGTTATCCCTATTTCACCATTATAGTTTGTGAAATTGATAAAATAACAAGGAATTTCTTCGCCATCAACTGTCAAGCTACATTCTTCCGGGAAGAACAGTTTAGCGTCAGGATTGTCAAATCTGATATCCTCCATTCCAAATTCCTTAAACTTTTCTGCAATAAATTCTGCAGATTTCCGGTTATTTTCTGTACCGGAACGCCGATGTTCCCAACTGCAAAAGTGTTCGATCCATGAAAATATTTCTTCCTTTGAGGGAATCAAAGCTGTATTTGTTTCTTTTTTCATTCCAATCTCCTTCCTTCTTTTTTAAAATTCTAAACCTACGTGTTGCAAACATGTCAATTCTTTTTCTGAGAATAATTCTCCCAAAAAACAATGATATTTTCAAATTTCAATCTTTTTATCAAAAAAAAAATTTCTTTCTTGACTTATGAGCAACTTACGAGTATATAATTAAATCAAAGGAATGAGCTTCTATTACTTCCATCGCTTAACTGCATAAAGAGGTTAACATTATGCAAAAGACTTTCTCAATACGTGAAATGTCAAAAATAGTTGACATCCCCATTAACACATTGAAGCATTATGATCGTGTCGGTTTATTTAAGCCTGCAATTGTAAAACCTGATTCGCTATACCGATACTATACCCTTGACCAAATTTATACTTTGGTTTTAATTAAAGATCTACGTGCACTTGATTTTTCTATTCCTGAAATCAAGAATTATTTGAATGACAGAAACGTTACGAAATCGCTAAATCTTTTGGAAGATAAATTAACAAATCTTAATGAAACAATTCATACCCTTCAAAGCAAACAAAAGAACTTGCAACAAAAAATCAATTTGATCAAAACACATAACAATATGCGATATGAACTGGATGAGATTGTTGAAAAAATCTGCCCCAAAAGAACTGTTCTAACTTTTGGCGTTTATATTAATAATAATGATGCAAAATATTTTGCAAGCAGACAATTGGAAAAGGCTATTTCAGATGATTCACCAGGAATTATTACCTGCATCCACGGCGCATTCATCCCGCAAAAAGAATTGGAAACTGGTGAATTATTAGGAAACTCTATTGCTTTTGCTTTTATTAATTCTGATTCACCGGAGCAATATGCTTCTGCATCCTTAGAAATTCAGCCGGGAACCTTCGTATGCGGCTATTACGAAGGTCGAATGTGGGATAGAGCTTCTTGTCTCTCCAAAATCCTGGAATATATAAGAAAACATAATTTGCAAATTGTCGGAGATGGTGTTTTGATTAACTATATTGACGACAATGTAACAGATTACGATAAAGAATTTCTTTATGAAATTCAGATACCTGTTACGAGAAATTAAAATGTCGGGATATTCTGGGCAAAGAGACTGTGAAAATAGTCTGTAAATTTAATTAACTGATCAATAGCCTTCTATGGTAAAATCAAATTATCATAGGAGGCTATTTTTATGGCAAAGAAAAAAGAAATTTACAAGGTAAAACCGCTCAAGGAAAACAAAAAGAACATCATCGCAGCCCTTATCGATGAGTACGATATCGAAACCACCGATTGCGGTGTATTCTGTTTTCATCATACCGGCCTCCTTCAGTCGCTTACTAAGAACTTATGATTGTTCTGTCCTTTCCGAAAGACTTCTTTCGGTACTATGACCTCTGCTGAGGGTCTGCCCCAGCGAAGCGAGGGTACTTCTCATAGTTCGTTGTTACTACAGATTTCCTCTGCCTATGAGACCTCCTCGGGTAAGCGTAATAACCTTCACCTCATATATCTGCTGTATTTACGCCTTGAAATTCGGGCAGTATTGGACTTCGTTTAGTATCGGAAACTCGTCCGTTTCAAGTACGCCTTCTATACAGTTTCTGTTCGTCAGACCGAGGTTTTGCCGTAGGCTTCTTTCAGACTCCGACTCACGACGTACGCCCTTACCCTTGGCTAACAGTTCCTACTGCCAAGCCTGTAGCGGACTTTCACCGCCAAGTTATTACGCATGCCGAGCGCACGATACAAAATGCAGGGAGATTGACTTTCCCTGCATTTTTTGCGCATATACCGATATTCGTTTTTATAAGCATTTGCTGGAATTCTTCCAGATACCCATCTGCTCTGCCTCTTTGATCAGCTCGTCGCGGAAGTCCGGGTGCGCGATGCTGATCAACAGCTCCGCTCTTTCCCATGTGGACTTGCCCTTGAGATCGACGTCACCATATTCAGTTACAATATGGTTGGTTGCCATACGCGGGGTGGTGACGATTGCGCCCTTTGGCAGTACCGGTGAGATCAGGGACTCCAGCTGACCGTCCTTGCCGACTCTGGTGGACGGTGTGCAGAGAAAGCTTTCGCCGCCTCTGGACTGATACGCGCCCAGCACGAAGTCGAGCTGTCCGCCGGTTCCGCTGATCTGTTGATGGCCCGCCGATTCGGAGCAGACCTGTCCGTATAAATCGACCTGAATGCAGCTGTTGACCGACACAAAGTTCGGAATCCTGGCAATCGTTGCGATATTGTTGACATAGTCGACCGGCGCGTTGCAGCAGATCGGATTGTCGTCGATAAAGTCATACAGACGTTTGCTGCCGCCCGCAAAGGTGTAGACTGCTTTGCCTTTGTCGATCGGCTTGTTCCCGGTCAGCTTGCCGGCCTCAAACAGGTCGACGTAAGCGTCGGTAAACATCTCCGTATGCGCATTGATGTTTCTTAAATCGGAATCCGCGATCATCTGACCGATGCACAGCGGCAGGCTGCCGATGCCGAGCTGCAGGGTGCTGTGGCTCTTGATTTTATTCACCACATGCGCCGCAATCTTCTTATCGATCTCGGATGGCGCTTTTACCGGAAGCTCCGCGAGCGGTGTGTTGCTGCCTTCTACCACATAGTCAATGCCGTATAGGTTCAGCTGCGTCTGATAGCCATGCGCGATCGGCATGTTTTCATTGACCTCTACGATGATTTTCTTCGCGCCCTTGATGACGCCCCACATGTCAGCGACCTGCGGTCCCAGATTGAAATTGCCATGGCTGTCCATCGGAGCCACCTGAAACATCGCGATGTCGACTTCATTATTGTTGTTTACCCAGAAAAGCGGCAATTCGCAGAACAGCATCGGGATATACCAGCATCGTCCGTCTTTATTCATCTTTCTGTCGTGTACATTAAAGTGCGCCGAAGCGAAACGGACCTGCTCGTTGCTTGTGGTCGCCAGGTAAGTCTCAAACGGTTTCTCGCGGATGCTTACCGTACTGATGACCGTGATGTCGCGCAGCTCGTCCGCGCGCTTTGCGATCGCCTTATCAATGTCGATGATGGAGCCGCAGCCCAGTCCGAAATGCAGCCGATCACCGTTTTTGACCATCGCTGCCGCCTGGTCTGCTGTAATCAATTTCTTTTTATACTCCGTGCTTAAATCTGATACTTTATACATCCTTTACCTCACATCATACCTAAAGTTTGTTAAAAAAACAACACATACAGTATACAATATCTCCTTGCAAATAACAACCCATAACCGGAGAAAAGTTCTCCATCCCATGGTTTTTTTGAGAAACATAAAATTAGGGCTACTCTTTTGGCTCGTTCTGTGGTAAGATAGATACGCAGCAGACTGGCACCCCGGTCTTGTATCAATTGATATGTCTCCGCAGTTAAATGGATAAGCGATCCTCGGTTTATCTGCGAAATCACAGATTTCGGATAAACACGAGAACCGCGATACTCGCTCTCGCTCGTATGAACAGTGCTCTTGATTATGTGCTTTAGGAGAGCACTTTCCAATCTATCCATTTCACCACGAAGACCCTGCAAAACTTGATATGTCTCCGTAGTTAAATGGATATAACAGTGCTCTCCTAAAGCATCGTTGGCGGTTCGATTCCGCCCGGGGATACCACCCAACCCTTGAAAAGCCGCTGAGTTTTATGCTCTGCGGCTTTTCGCTTTCAAATGCCGATACCTTTGCTATATTCCGGAGGGCTATACTTTATGAGGATGATATTTATCATCCTTTTTAAGATACAAAAATACATAACGAAAGGAGGTTAATAGAATGTCAAGAAATTCAAATATTACCACATTTTATGAACGTTTATCAAGAGAGGATGATCTTACCGGCGAGTCAAATTCCATTACCAATCAGAAGCAATACTTGGAAGATTATGCCCGTAGGAATGGTTTCGGGAATATCGCCCCGAACTGTGGTATTGCTGACAAAAAAGACAGCAACAACAAAAAAGCAATAACTTATTGTTAAAGCACGTACGACGGCTGTTGTTGCTAATAGATCAATCGCCCATGCAGTGTACATGCTCTTGGCTGAATAAAATTTATTCTTCATCACTCCGCTCTACCGCAATGACATCACATACCGCAGAACATTGGAATCACCTTCTTACCTTGTTTTAACTATAATCACGATTGCGTTCTTCTATTTTAGACACCATAATCAAAAATATTATTAAATTTATTAGACCACATTACATAAAAACGTGCAGATGCACATAAAATAGGAATAAACATTGAAATCAAGCTTGTTTTGCGATAGAATGTCATTAGGACAAAAGTGCGTATAACGAAATCAGAGATTTCTATGCGCACATGGCGCTCACCTATGAGCGCCGCTTCGCAAGGTGCTT
>OGHJ01001891.1_pt1 | contig 19975 bp, 18 predicted proteins | sample 1571351 | NCBI WGS metagenome assembly OGHJ01 (sample SAMEA2582037, study PRJEB24529) | metagenome | biome: Human gut stool | place: China | collected 2011 | reverse complement strand
GTTGTTTGCCCCGCAGGGGCAAACATTGTTCGCTCCACGCTCACAACCCCGCAATGCCCGGCCCCTACGCCTCTGTATGCCTTAACGCCTTTCACTCCTCACTCTTTTCAGGTGCTCACCATGCCCCAAACTCCAAAGCTGTCTCCACAACAAAAGGCCGCCCTTGTGGAAAAAATCAAAGCAGGCGAGATCAGCCGCCAGGCCGCGGCGCAAAGCGTCGGCGTCAGCAACACCACCGTGCGCCAATGGCTGCGCATCTATGAATCCGAGGGTGCAGACGGCCTTGCACCCCGGGAAAAATCCCGCCACCTTACCGAAGAGGAAAAGCAGGCCGCCGTGGCGGAGTACCTCGCGGGCGGGGTCTCGCTGTTTGACGTCTGCAAAAAGTACGGCATCCGCAGCCCGCAAAACCTGCAAAAGCTCGTGGAAAAGGCGCAGGCGGGCGGCGAGCTGCGCGGCTACCACGGTGCGTCCCGCCACAGGGGCGGCGCGTAGACCACCGCCGCGGACCGGGAAAAGATCGTGCGGGAATGCCTGGCCGACGGCTGCGATTACGGCGCAGCTGCGTTAAAATATAACGTCGATTACAAGGCGCTGGTGCATTGGGTGGGGCAGTATCGTGCGGGCGCGGCCCTGCACGACGCCCGCCATAGCAGCGAGGGCACAAGCCGCGCCAAGGGCCGCGCCCGCACCGTGCCGCCGATGCAGCGGATGGTCATGGTGCTGGACTGTCTGGAAAACCGGAAAAATTACGGCGCTATGGCGCAGAAATACGCGATAGCCTACCACCAGATCTACCGCTGGGTGCAGCGCTATCTGCAGGACGGCTGGCTCGGCATGAATGACCGCCGCGGCCCCGCCGACGACCCCGACCCGGCGGGGGAGTGGGGGAAGATCGCCCCCGCCGGTGAGGCCGACGCGGAGCTGTGGGTAGCCAAATGCAAAGGCGTACCGGAGGCTTTGCCCGCCATGCTGCGCCGCGCCGGGTACAGCTGGATGATGATTGCAAAAATTTTGTTTGATCTGGCGCGGATGTGAACCCCCAAGCCTTCCCCCGAGGGGGAAGGTGGCCCCGCAGGGCCGGATGAGGGGAGAGCTTGCCGCGTCAGCCCGTGTATGGGTCATATCGGCAAGTCCGCCCCTCATCAGTCAGCGGTCGGGGCCGCTGACAGCTTCAGTCTCCGCGCTAAGAGCCGCCTCCGGCGGTTGCGCTTCGACACGCGCCTGCGGGCGCAGCCCCGCGGGGGAAGCCGCTCGACGGAAAAAATCTGCAAAAACCATATTGACATGCACGTGCTTTTGTGGTAAACTAATCGTTGTAAAAAAAGCAGCAACCGGCAGTAGGCCGTCGGCTCACCTTGAGGGTTTGCAAAAGCCCCGGGTCATACCATGATTACGCACAACAGGTGCGCAACTTCGTATGTTCGGCGGCTGCTTTCAATGGCAGCCGCTTTTGTCATTATCATACACTTGTGGGAGGTGTGTTACAATCGCCAGCAACAGCAAATCCAACGAACTGGAGATCAATGAGCAGATCCGCGACAAAGAAATCCGCCTGATCGGGGCAGATGGCGCGCAGATGGGCATTATGAGCCCGCGCGACGCACTGAAGATGGCTATCGACAAGGACCTTGACCTCGTCAAGGTCGCGCCGCAGGCCAAGCCGCCGGTGTGCAAAATTCTTGATTACGGTAAATACCGGTTCGAGATGCAGAAAAAGGAAAAGGAAGCCAAGAAGAACCAGAAAGTGGTTGAACTCAAGGAGATCCGCCTTTCCCTGAACATCGACACCAACGACTTCAACACCAAGGTGAACCAGGCTGCCAAGTTCCTGCAGCAGGGTCACAAGCTCAAGGTGAGCATCCGGTTCCGCGGCCGTGAGATGGCACATACCAGCCTGGGTCTGGATGTCCACAAGCGTTTTGCCGAGGCGTTGGAGGGCAAGGCCGTCATCGACAAGCAGCCCAAGCTTGAGGGCCGCAGCATGATGATGTTCATGTCCCCCGCACCCAACAAGTAAGAAGTAACTCTTTAGGAGGAAACAACAATGGCTAAAATGAAGCTCAAGACCCTTTCCGGCGCAAAGAAGCGCTTCAAGATGACTGCTTCCGGTAAGATCAAGCGCAATGCGACCAAGCGCCGCCACATCCTGACCAAGAAGACCACCAAGCTCACCCGCGGCCTGCGCATGCCCAAGTATGTCGACAAGACCAACGAGGCTGCTGTCAAGAAAATGATGCCCTACGGCGGCTAATCGCCCCGCGGCAAGGTCAGTTAACTTAAGAGTGTATAAAGGAGATATAAACCATGGCTCGTATTAAAGGCGCTACCATGACGCACAAGCGTCGTGCTAAAACTCTCAAACTCGCAAAGGGCTACTACGGTGCTAAGTCCAAGCACTTCCGCATGGCCAAGCAGGCCGTCATGAAGTCCGGCAACTACGCTTTCGTTGGCCGTAAGCAGAAGAAGCGTCAGTTCCGCAACCTGTGGATCACCCGCATCAACAACGCTGTTCGCGCTCAGGGCATGAACTACTCCAGCTTCATGAACGGCCTGAAGAAGGCTGGCGTCGAGCTGAACCGCAAGATGCTGTCTGAAATGGCTATCCACGATCCCGCCAGCTTCAACGCTCTGGTCGAGACCGCCAAGAAGGCTCTGTAATAGCTTGCATAAAAGACTCGCGCACACGCGCGAGTCCTTTTGTGTTTAAAGGGGGAAATGGCAAAGAAGCGGGCAACCAAGGAAAGCTCTCCCCTCATCCGGCCTGCGGGCCACCTTCTCCCCCAAGGGGAGAAGGCTTGAGGCTGTGGAGCCTTCCCCTTCGGGGGAAGGTGTCGGCGGCCCCGACCGCCGACGGATGAGGGACGGCCTTCCGGCAGACTGCCGTTTCCCTTTATTCATACAAATCAGTTGATTTTATCCAAAAGGGGCGCTACAATGGAAACGATCACAAGCCGCGAAAACGCTAAGATCAAATACGCCTGCGCGGTGCGCGACTCAGAAAAGCAGCGCGCCGCCGACGGGCTTTTCTTTGCCGAGGGGCCGAAGCTCTGCCTGGAGCTGGCCAAAAGCTGCACGCCGCGTGCGATGTACGCCACGGCGGCGGCGCTGGCCAAAACGCCCGAGCTGGCCCAATTCGACCCCGCCGAGATCGCGCCCCATGTGGCCGAAAAATTAAGCGGCACCAAATCCAATCAGGGCGTGTTTGCCCTGTTTGAAACGCCCGTGCCGCCCGCGGACACGCTGGACACGGCCCGCCGCATTTTGATGCTGGAGGGCGTGCAGGACCCCGGCAACGTGGGTACGCTGCTGCGCAGCGCTGCCGCGTTCGGCTTTGATGCCGTCGTGCTGGGGCCGGGCTGCGCGTCGCCGCTGTCGCCCAAGACGCTGCGGTCCTCGATGGGCGCGGCGGGGCGGCTGCCGACGCTGCACAGCGACGATCTGCCCGCCGCGCTGGCCGCGTTGCGTGCCCGCGGCGTGACGACGCTGGCGACGGCGCTCTACCGCTCCCGTCCGCTGGACGAGGCCGGGAACGATTTCCCGGGCGGGCTGTGCGTCGTCATCGGCAGCGAGGGGCAGGGTCTGACGGACAGGACCGTCGAGGCCTGCGACATGGCCGTCCGCATCCCGATGACTGACCGCGTCGAGAGTTTGAACGCGGCAGTGGCGGGCAGCGTGCTGCTGTGGCATTTCAGGGGTGTGTGAAAACGCAGATACAGGCGTAGGGGGAGGCGTCGGCAACCATGGACAAAACACTTGCCTGGCTCTGGCTGGCGGATGCCGTCGGCTCGGGCTGCCAATATGCGCAGGAGCTGCTGACGCTCTACCCCGACCCGGCGGAGCTGTACGACGCCCTGCGTGCCGGGACCGAGGCCCCGCCCGCCTGCCTGACGCCCCACGCGCTGGCACAGCTGCGGGACACGACGCCCTTTGATTATGAGGAACGGCTCGACCACTGCCTGCTGTCGGGCATCGACGTGCTGACGCCCGACGAGGACGTATACCCGGACCGTTTGCGGGACCTGCCCGACCTGCCGCTTGCGCTCTACGTGACCGGCGACATCGCCTGCCTGAACGGGCGGCGTTACGCGGGCATGGTGGGCACGCGGCGGCCCAGCACCTACGGGCGGCAGGCCGCGTTTGACCTGTCACTGGCGATGGCGCGGGCGGGCGTCGTGCTCGTCAGCGGCCTGGCCGACGGGCTGGACAGCGAGGCACACCGCGCCGCTGTGCAGGCTGATGTGCCGACGGTTGCCTTTCTGGGTACGGCCATCGACAAGACCTACCCGGCCTCCAACGCGAAGCTGCGCACCGCCATTGAGAAGGGCGGCGGCGCGGTCTGCAGCGAGTATCCGCCCGGCTACAGCGGGCGCACGACGGGCACTTTTCTGGCCCGCAACCGGCTCATTGCCGCGCAGAGCGAGGCGCTCTGCGTCGCCGAGGCCCGCACCCGCAGCGGCACGCTGAACACCGTCGGCCACGCCGAGCGGCTGGGCCGCCCCGTGTTGGCCGTGCCGGGCAGCATCTACAGCGCTTTGAGCGAGGGCACAAACGAGCTGCTGCGCACCCACCGCGCCGAGCCGCTCTGCAAAGCCGCGGACGCGCTGGATATACTGGGTATTGGCGCGGAGACCGCCGCCCCGGCGCAACAGCGGTTTGACCCCGCCACGGTCAGCGCCGATGCGCAGGCCGTCTACGCCGTGTTAAAGCCCACGCCCCAAAGCATCGACGCCCTGTGCGCCGCCGCAAGCCTGCCCGCCGGACGGGTGCTGGCGGCGTGTACCGAGCTGGAGCTGATGGGCGGAGCCCAGGCGCAGCCGGGGAGAAGATATATTGCAGTATAATAGATGAAGGCAGTGGCAAGGTGCCCGGGCGGATATGGAATCCGCCCCTACGGCTGTAGGGGTCGGCGTCCTCGACGACCCGGGGCGTTTGTGGCGGCGATAAGCTGGCGGGCGAACAATGTTCGCCCCTACAGGCAACGCTCGGAAGTATGCGTGTCATCTAAATTTAAACATTGAGGTAACTTATGCCAAAATTAGTCATCGTGGAATCCCCTGCCAAGGCCAAGACCATTGGCAAGTATCTGGGCCGCGGCTACAAGGTCACGGCCAGTATGGGCCATGTGCGCGACCTGCCCGCCAGCACGCTGGGCATTGATGTCGAAAATGGCTATACACCGAAATATATCACCATCAAGGGCAAGCAGAAGCTCGTCAAGGAGCTGAAGGCCGAGGCCAAAAAGTGCGACGGCGTCCTGCTGGCAACCGACCCGGACCGCGAGGGCGAGGCCATCAGCTGGCATCTGGCGAACATTCTGGGGCTGGACCCCAGCGCACCCAACCGCGTGACCTTTGACGAGATCACGAAGAAGGGCGTCAAGGAGGGCATGGCCCACCCGCGCGCCATCAATATCGACCTGTTCAACGCCCAGCAGGCCCGGCGCGAGCTGGACCGTCTGGTCGGCTACAAATTGAGCCCGTTCCTGTGGAAAAAGGTCCGCCGCGGCCTGTCCGCGGGCCGCGTGCAGAGCGTGGCCGTGCGGCTGATCCGGGACCGTGAGCTGGAAATTGAAAACTTCAAGCCCGACGAATACTGGAACATCGACGCGCTGCTGAACCCGCAGGGCGAGAAGGGCGAGTTCACGGCCCGCCTGGCCGCCACCGCCGACGGCAAAAAGCTGACCGTCACCAATAAGCAGCAGGCCGACGGCATCCTGGCCGCGCTGGACGGCAGGGACTATACCATCACGAAGATCGAAAAGGGCAAGCGCCGCCGCCAGCCCTCGCCGCCCTTCATCACGTCCACCTTGCAGCAGGACGCGAGCCGCGCGTTCGGCTTCTCGGCCACCCGCACGATGCGCGCCGCCCAGACGCTGTATGAAGGCGTGGACATTGCGGGCCACGGCACGGTGGGTCTTATCACCTATATGCGTACCGACTCGCTGCGCATTGCCGCCGAGGCTCAGGCCGCGGCCAAGACCTTTATTGCGGAGCGCTGGGGCGACAACTACGTCTGCAAGACCGCCCGCAAGTGGAAAAGCCGCTCCGCCACCGCCGCGCAGGACGCCCACGAGGCCATCCGCCCGTCTATGCCCGAGCTGACCCCCGACGAGGTCGAGCAGAGCATCAGCGGCGACACCGCAAAGCTCTACCGCCTGATCTGGAGCCGCTTTATGGCCAGCCAGATGGCCGACTGCATTCAGGACACCGTCTCCGCGTCCATCACGGCAGGGGACTACCTGTTCCGTGCGTCGGGCTTCCGCGTCTCGTTCGACGGCTTCACCGCGCTGTACGAGGAATCCACCGACGACACCAAAAAGAAGGAGACCGCCCTGCCCCCGCTGGAGGAGGGCCAGACCCTCAAACTCAAAAAGCTGACGGCGGACCAGAAGTTCACCCAGCCGCCGCCGCTTTACACCGAGGCCACGCTGATCCACGCGCTGGAGGAAAACGGCATCGGACGCCCGTCCACCTATGCGCCCATCATCACGACCATCGTGGACCGCGGCTATGTGGAGAAGGACCAGAAGAAGCTGAAAACCACCCCGCTCGGCCAGGCCGTCAACACAGTCATGATGGAGCAGTTCCCCGACATTGTCAATGTGAAATTCAGCGCTGACATGGAGAAAAAGCTCGACGTTGTCGAAGCCGGCCAGGCGGACTGGGTCAAGACCATCGACGACTTTTACCAGGGCTTTGAAAAGAGCCTGGAGCAGGCCGAGAAGAACATGGAGGGCAAGCGCATCAAGGTCGAGGACATCCCCACGGATGAGATCTGCGAAAAATGCGGGCGGCCCATGGTCATCAAATCTGGCCGCTACGGCAAGTTTGTGGCGTGCTCGGGCTTCCCGGAGTGCCGCAACGCCCACCCGCTGGTCAAGGACACGGGCGGCCTCTGCCCGCTGGACGGCGGCCACATGCTGGTGCGCAAGAGCGCCAAGGGCCGCGTCTACTACGGCTGCAGCAACTACCCCAAGTGCAACTATATGACCTGGGACGAGCCGGTGCCCGAAAAGTGCCCCCAGTGCGGCAGCACCCTCTTTAAAAAGAAGGGCCAGCTGTACTGCGCCAAAGAGGGGTGCGGGTTTGTGAAGGCGATTGAGAAGAAATGACCGCTTTAAAGCCTCCCCGCAAAGGGGAGCCTGAGAGAGGACAAGTATGCAACTTAACATTATCGGTGCCGGTCTGGCCGGCTGCGAGGCGGCGCTTTGGCTGGCGGACCGCGGCGTGCAGGTCGAGCTGTACGAGCAGAAGCCCGCAAAATATTCCCCGGCCCATAAAAGCGCGGGCTTCGCGGAGCTGATCTGCTCCAACTCGCTCAAGGCCGAGCGCCCCGACTCCGCGTCGGGCCTTTTGAAAATTGAGATGAAGATGATGGGCAGCCATCTGTTGGACGCCGCCGAGACCGCCCGCGTGGCGGCGGGCGGTGCGCTGGCCGTGGACCGCGATGTGTTTTCCGCCGCCGTGACCGAAATGGTGGAAAACCACCCCAGCATCACGGTCCGGCGCGAGGAGGTCACGGCGCTGGACGAGAGCGCACCCGTGCTCGTCGCCAGCGGCCCGCTGACCGAGGGCGCACTGGCACAGGCCGTCGCCGCGCTGACCGGCGACCATCGGCTGAGCTTTTATGACGCTGTCGCGCCCATCGTGACCGCCGAGAGCCTTGACTATGACAAGGTTTTTGCCGCGTCCCGCTATGGCCGCGGCGAGGCGGACTACCTGAACTGCCCGTTCAATAAAGAGGAATACGAGGCGTTCCACGCGGCGCTCATTGCCGCCGAGCGCGCGCCGCTCCACGACTTTGACGGCGACCTGACCGTCTACGAGGGCTGTATGCCGATTGAGGTCATGGCCGCCCGCGGCGCGGATACGATCCGATTCGGCCCCCTGCGCCCTGTCGGTCTGCGCGACCCGCGCACCGACCACCGCCCCTGGGCCGCCGTCCAGCTGCGTGCCGAGAACACGGCCCGCACGCTCTATAACCTCGTCGGCTTCCAGACCAACCTGAAATGGGGCGAACAGAAACGGGTGTTCAGCATGATCCCCGGCCTGGAGCACGCCGAATTTGTGCGGTACGGCGTCATGCACCGCAACACCTTTTTGGAGAGCCCGAAAGTTTTGACGAAGCAGCAGTTCTTGAAAGAACATCCCAACGTGTTTTTTGCAGGGCAGATCACCGGCTTTGAGGGCTATATGGAGAGCGCGGCGTCCGGCTTGCTGGCGGCGCACCAGATGCTTGCACGGCTCAATGGCCGTGAGCTGCCGCCGCCCCCGGCGGCAACGATGTGCGGCGCGCTGCTGGACTACATCACGACGCCGAACAAGGACTTCCAGCCGATGGGTGCGAACATGGGCATCCTGCCCCGCACCGAGGAGATCAACAGCATCCGCGACAAGCGGGAGCGCTACATGGCGCTTTCGCAGGCCGCGCAGGACGCCATGCAGGCGTGGGTAAAGGAGTACGAAGCATGAAAATTTTAGTGGATGCCATGGGCGGCGACAACGCCCCGCTGTGCGTTTTGCAGGGCGTGAGCCAGGCCGCGGCGGAGTTCGGTGACGGCATGGAGCTGGTGCTGCTGGGTGAGGAAAAAGCCATCCGCGACTGCGCAAAAGAGAATAAAATCGACCTTGCACCGTTTGAGATCCTCAACTGCACCGAGACCATCGACATGCACGATGACCCGGTCAAGGCCGTGCGCCACAAAAAGGATTCCAGCCTTGTGAAGGGTCTGACCATGCTGAAGAACGGCGAGGCCGATGCCTTTGTCAGTGCCGGCTCCACCGGTGCGCTGCACGTCGGCACCAGTCTCATCGTGCGCACGGTCAAGGGGGTCAAGCGCCCGGCGCTGGCCACCCCGATGCCCGGCGCCAAGCAGAATTTCCTGCTGCTGGACTGCGGTGCGAACGTCGAGTGCCGCCCCGAAATGCTGAACGCCTTCGGCACGATGGGCAGCGTCTACGCCGAGAAGGTCATGGGCCGCGAAACGCCGAAGGTCGCGCTTGTCAACAACGGCGCGGAGGACACGAAGGGCACGCCGACCTACCGCGAGGCCCACAAGCTGCTGAAGGCAAACCCCTGCATCCACTTTGCGGGCAACATCGAGCCGCGCTACATCATGGATGGTGACGTGGACGTCGTCGTCTGCGACGGCTTTGTCGGCAACGTCGTGCTGAAATTGACCGAGGGCGTCGCCAAAACGCTGCTGGGGATGCTGAAAAAAATCTTCTTGCAGAACCTGATCACCAAGCTCAGCTATCTGGGCATCAAGGGCGGTCTGGGCGAGCTGAAACGTATGATGGACTCCGAGGAGGTCGGCGGCGCACCGCTGCTGGGCGCCGCGAAGCCGGTCATCAAGGCGCACGGCTCCAGCCACGCCAAGGGCATCAAGAACGCCATCCGGCAGGCCAAGCTCTGCGTCGCCAACGACCTGTGCGGCACGATGGAGAAGGCACTGGCAGAGGTGGCCGCACAGAAGGAAGAAGCAGACGCTTAAAAGGTAAGCTGCCCTGTAGGGGCCGGACATGTCCGGCCCGCAGCATAAAAAATACCGCCCGTAAAAGGGCAATCGAGATAAGGTTGAGGGCCGGGCATGCCCGACCCCTACGGACTAGCCGGAAAGGTGAAAGAATATGGCTCACAAACCGGAAGAACTGCAGGAGGTCCTGCACTATACATTCAAAAATCCTGCGCTGCTGCGCATTGCGCTGACCCATACCAGCTATGCCAACGAGAGCAAGGTCGCCACGACCCACAACGAGCGGCTGGAATTTCTGGGCGACAGCGTGCTGTCCGTCGTTGTAGCGGACTATCTGTTCCACCAGTCGGGCCGCCCCGAGGGCGAGTTGACCCGTATGCGCGCCAGCCTCGTCAGCGAGGATGCACTGTTCCAGTTCGCACAGGAAATTCAGCTGGGTGAGTATCTGCGCCTTGGCCACGGCGAGGACCTTGGCGGCGGACGCAGCCGCCCGAGCGTTGTCTCCGATGCGTTCGAGGCGGTCATTGCCGCGCTGTATCTGGACGGCGGCATGGAGGCCGCGCGCAATTTCATCCTGCCCTTCATCACCGAGGGCAAGACTGCCGAGGACGACTACAAGACCCGTCTGCAGGAGATCGTCCAGCAGGACCCGTCTGCCGTGCTGAAATACGAGGTCACCGGCGAGACCGGCCCCGACCACAACAAGCAGTTTACGGTCTGCGTCTGGCGCAACGGCGAGCTGCTGGCCGAGGGCCGTGGCCGCAGCAAAAAAGCCGCCGAGCAGCACGCAGCAAAGGTGGCGCTGGAAAAATTGCAATGAAATTGTAGGGCGGCATGCCCCCATGCCGCCGCGGCTGTAGGGGCCGGGCATGCCCGGCCCGCGGCATAAAAATCGCGACCCGTTTACGGGTACATAAGGCGAGGCTGAGGGCCGGGCATGCCCGGCCCCTACGACCATTTTAAAAATTTTGAAAGGTACCCATGGAATGCGCCTGAAAGAACTGGAAATCCAAGGCTTCAAATCCTTCCCCGATAAGACAAAGATCGAGATCGGCGAGGGCATTACCGGCGTTGTCGGGCCGAACGGCTCGGGCAAGTCGAACATCTCCGACTCCATCCGCTGGGTGCTGGGCGAGACCAGCTCCAAGCAGCTGCGCGGCAGCGGCAAGATGGAGGACGTCATCTTCGGCGGCACCCAGTCCCGCGGTGCCATGGGCTATGCCTCCGTCGCGCTGACCATCGACAACAGCGACCACGGTCTGGACATGGACGCCGACCAGGTCACGATCGGCCGCCGGTACTACCGCAGCGGCGAGAGTGAATACTCCATCAACGGCCAGAACGTCCGCTTAAAGGACGTGTACGAGCTGCTGCTCGACACCGGCATTGGCCGCGACGGCTATGCCATCGTCGGGCAGGGCCGCATTGCCGAGATCGTCGGTGCAAAATCCGCGGAGCGCCGCGAAATTTTTGAGGAAGCGTCCGGCATCGCCAAGTACCGCTACCGCAAAAACGAGGCCGAGCGCCGCCTGGACGCCGCCGAGGGCAACTTAGAGCGCCTGCGGGACATTCTGGGTGAGCTGGAAAAGCGCGTCGGCCCCCTGAAACGCGACAGCGAGAAGGCCCAGCAGTTTCTGGAATTGAGCGAGAGGCGCAAGACGCTGGAGATCACACTCTGGGTCGATGCCATCCGCCGCGCCAACGACTCGCTGCGCGACCAGCAGCGCAAGTACGAGGCCGCCCAGGCCGACTATGACCGCCTGAGCCGCCAGCTGGACGAGTTTGACGAAAAAAGCGCGTCCCTGCGTGCCGAGGCCCAGCAGCTGATGCTGGCCGTCGAGCAGGCCAACGCCGACATCCGTGCCATCACCGAAGCAAACGCCGGCAGCGAGAGCGAGATCGCCGTCCTGAAAAACGAGAGCGAGCACAGCCGGTTCCGCATCGACGAGGCTGCGTCCGAATTGGAGCGCGCCGGGCAGGGCCGCGAGAGCATCGAGCGCGAGGCCGCGGACCACCGTGCCGCCATCGAGACGCTGAAAAGCGGCATGGCCGGGCTGGACGCCCGCGTGGCCGAGCTGCGCGAGGCCCTGCGTGCCCTTGAGGAAAAGGCCGCTGCCAGCGGCGAGCGCCGCGACGTCATTGACGCCGCCATGGCCCGCCTGCAGGATACCGCCACCGCCGCCAGGGTCAGCGCCGCGTCGGCGCAGTCGGCGGGGGAGGCTGCTGCCAACCGCCTGGCCGAGGCACAGCGCCAGGCCGAGGAGCTGAAAGCCGACGCCGCCGCCACCGACGAGGAACGCCGCCGCGCCGAGCGCCGCTTTAAGGACGCCGAGGAGGCCGTGACCCGCAACGACAACATCAAGGCGGGCCTGAAGCTGAAATTGGACAGCCGCCGCCGTCAGCAGGCCGAGGCTGCCGACAACCTGCAGAAGGCGGACCGAGAAAGGTCCGCCGCCGCCCAGCGCATCCACATTCTGGAAGATCTGGAGCGCAACATGGACGGCTACCAGCAGAGCGTCAAGGCCGTCATGCGGGCGGCGGGCGGCGGGCGGCTGCGGGGCATCATCGGCCCCGTGGCGGGCATCATCACCGTCGAAAAGGGCTACGAGACCGCCATTGAGACAGCGCTCGGCTTTGCGCTGCAGAACATCGTCGTCGAGGACCAGGGCTGTGCCCGCGCCGCCATCGGCTTTTTGAAGGACGAGCGCGCAGGCCGCGCTACGTTTTTGCCGCTGGACACCGTGCAGGGCTCCCGCTTCACGGGCCGCCTGACCGGCACGGCGGAGGTCGCCGCCGACCTGGTCAGGACAGACCCGAAATATCAGCATATCATCGACAATCTGCTGGGCCGCATCATCGTGGTCGAGGACCTGACCGAGGCGTCCGCCGTGGCGCGGAACCTCGGCTACCGGAACCGCATCGTCACGCTGGACGGCCAGGTCATCAACGCGGGCGGCTCGTTCACCGGCGGCTCCACTGCCCGCAGCGTCGGCGTGTTCAGCCGCAAGCAGGAGCTGGACGAGCTGCGCAGCAAGCTGACGAAGCTCGAGCAGAAACGCACCGAGGCGGAAAAGGAATTGGCCGCCCGCAAGGCCGAGGTGGACAACCTCTCGGCCCAGCTGGCCGGTGCCGAGGGCGAGGGCATGAACGCCGCGACGGAGCACGTCCGCGCGAACCTCGAGCTCGAGCGCCTGACGAAGGCTGCCGCCCAGTACGACGAGACGGCCCGGAGCATCGAGGCCGAGATCGCCGCCCAGCAGGCCGCCGTGACCCGGAACGAGACTGCGCGCACCGAGGCCGAGAAGGCCCGGACCGACGCCGAGGCCGAGCTGGCGCAGTACACCGCCGAGCTGGCCGCCTTGGGCGAGAGCACGGGCAGCCTGACGGCAGAACGCGAAAAAATCACCGGTGAGCTGTCTGAAAAGCAGCTGCAGCGCCTGGCGGACGAGAAGGACGTCGGCCTGCATGAGGCCGCGCTGGAGGGCTTGCGGAGCCGTACCGGCGAGGCCGATGCCCGCGCCCGCGAGCTGCAGACGGCGATTGAGGCCGCCAAGGCAAAAATCGAGGCCAACGCGCTGAAAATCGCCGAGATGGAGCGCGTGCGCGGTGACAACCAGCAGAAAATTGCCGCCGCGGAGGAAACGATTCGATCTGCCAACGCGGCCCGCCTCGAAAGGGAGGCTGCGATCTCGAAGCTGGGGCAGGACAACCGCGCCCTGACCGACGAGCGCGAGCGGATGAGCGGCGAGATGGCCCGCCTGGCCGAGCGCCGCACCGCCGCCGAGACCGAGCTGAACGACACCAACAGCAAGCTGTGGGAGGAATACCAGCTGACCGAGAGCGAGGCCCGCAGCCAGTGTGTGCCGTTTGAGAGCCTGACCGAGCTGCGCCGCAGCGTGACCGAGGTCCGCGGCAAGATCCGCGCCTTGGGCAACGTCAACGTCGGCGCGATTGACGAATATAAAGAGGTCAGGGAGCGCTATGACTTCATGAAGGCGCAGGTCACCGACGTCGAAAAGGCGAAGGCCGAGCTGACGAAGATGATCGCCGAGCTGTGCAGCGAGATGCAGGAGCTGTTCACGGCGAGCTTTAAGCAGATCAACGCGAACTTCCAGCAAATTTTCAAGGAGCTGTTCGGCGGCGGTCATGCGCGGCTGTATCTGTCGGATGAAGCGAACGTGCTGGAATCCGGCATTGAAATTGAAGTCTCGCCCCCGGGCAAGGTCATCAAGAACCTGTCCGCGCTTTCCGGCGGTGAGCAGGCGCTGGTCGCTATCTCGATCTATTTCGCCATCCTGCGCGTCAACCCCGCGCCGTTCTGCTTCCTCGATGAGATCGAGGCCGCGCTGGACGACGTAAACGTCGCGCGCTATGCGCAGTATCTGCGCCGCATGACGGACCGCACCCAGTTCATTGTCATCACCCACCGCCGCGGCACGATGGAGGCCGCCGACGTCCTCTACGGCGTCACGATGCAGGAGGACGGCGTGTCGAAGATTTTGCGCTTGGATCTGGATAATGTGAGCGCGGACCTTATTACCTGATGGCATGTAGGGGCCGGGTATGCCCGGCCCGCCACATAAATACGACCACCCGCCAATGGGAAGCCACACAAACCCGCGGGGCGGCAAATCAAAAGTAAGGAGGGCCACGATGGGCTTTTTCAACTTTTTCAAACGCGATATTTCCGAGGAGGAATTTCAGGAGCAGCAAAAGGTCAAGCGCGGGCTGGAAAAGACCCGCACGGGCTTTTTCCAGCGCATCGTCAATACGCTGACCAACGCGCAGATTGACGATGATCTGTACGACCAGCTCGAGGAACAGCTCATTCTGGCCGACGTCGGCCCCGCCTGCGCCGTGCGTCTGGTGGACGAGCTGCACGACGAGGTCGAGGAAAAACACCTGAAAACCGGTCAGGAGGCGCTGGACGCGCTGCGCGGCATCATCTGCCAGGAGCTGACCCCCCGCTACCCGATGGATCTGGACGGCAAGCCCGCCGTCATTCTGGTCATCGGCGTCAACGGCGTCGGCAAGACCACGACGATTGCCAAGCTGGCCGGCCTGTACAAAAAGCAGGGACGCCGCGTCATGCTGGCAGCGGGCGATACCTTCCGCGCCGCCGCCAGTGAGCAGCTGGAGCTCTGGGCCGAGCGCGCCGGCGTGCCGCTGGTTCAGGCCGGCATGGGCGCAGACCCGGCGGCGGTCATCTTCGACGCCGTCAAGAGCGCCAACGCCCGCGGCTACGACATGGTCATTGCCGACACCGCCGGACGTCTGCACAACAAGAAGGGCCTGATGGACGAGCTGTCCAAAATCTCCCGCAGCGTCAAGAAGGCCAGCCCCGAGGCGAGCCTTGAGGTGCTGCTGGTGCTCGACGCCATCACGGGCCAGAACGCCATCAGCCAGGCCGAGGAGTTCTGCAAGGCCGCCAACGCCACCGGCGTGGTGCTGACCAAGCTCGACGGCACGCCCCGCGGCGGCTGCGCGGTCTCTGTGTGGGAGAACCTCGGTCTGCCCATCCGCTTCATCGGCGTCGGCGAGAAGATCGACGATCTGATGGAATTTGACGCACAGACCTTCGTCGAAAGCCTGCTGCCGGAATCCGCCCTGCAGAAGGACGAAAAAAAAGAGGAAGGGGAGAGCGAAGCATGATCGTTTGCGCCGCCAGCAACAACGCGGGCAAGCTGAAGGAATTGCGCCGCATTCTGGAACGCATGGGCCATGAGGTCAAGAGCCTGCGGGAGCTGGGGATCGACCTTGACCCCGAGGAAACCGGCACGACATTTGCCGAGAACGCCTGCATCAAGGCCGAGGCGTTCTGCAAGGCCAGCGGCCTGCCCACCGTGGCCGATGACTCCGGCCTCTGCACCGACGCGCTGCACGGTGCGCCCGGCGTCTACAGCGCCCGCTACGCCGGGCATCACGGCGACGACGACGCGAACAACGCAAAGCTGCTGCGGGAGCTGGCCGACGTGCCGGAGGAACAGCGCGGCGCAAAGTTCGTGTCGGCGGTCTGCTTCATGCTGCCGGACGGGCGCGCACTGGAGGTCGAGGGCGAGTGCCCGGGCCGCATTGCGTTTACGTTGCAGAACGGCGACTACGGCTTCGGCTATGACCCGCTGTTCATCCCCGACGAGTACGGCGCACCCGACGGCAAGCGCCCGAACACCGAACGCCGCAGCTACGCCCAGCTCACCCCCGACGAGAAGGACGCCATCAGCCACCGCGGCCGGGCGATGGAGAAGCTGGAAGAAAAGCTGCCCGAATTTTTGGGATAAAAGCCTTCCCCTTTGGGGGAAGGTGGCCGAGGCCCCGCCCGAGGCCGGATGAGGGGCAGCCTTGCGGCGGGTACCCGTGAACGGGAAGCTGCCGTGGACTCTGCCCTCATCAGTCGCCTGCGGGCGACAGCTTCCCCCTCGGGGGAAGCCTTTGTAGGGGCCGGGCATGCCCGACCCCTACCGCGATATGATACATACTATAACTATAAAGGAGAAACTCTATGTCTTTAACCAGCAAACAGCGCGCGGCTCTGCGCAGCGCGGCGAACACGATGGACCCCGTTTACCAGATCGGCAAGGGCGAGATCGACGATACCCTCAAGCAGGGCATCGCCGACTGCATCGCCGCACGCGAGCTTATCAAAGTAAAGGTGCTGGAAAACAGCGAATATTCCGCCCGCGAGGCCGCCGACATCCTGTGCGAGGCGCTGGACTGCGAGTGCGTGCAGGTCATTGGCCGCAAATTCGTGCTGTTCAAGCAGAAGAAAAAGGAAAGCGCCTACACCGCCGTGCTGGCAAAATGAAAACACTGCTCTACGGCGGGACATTCGACCCGCCCCACAACGGCCACATGAACAACCTGCGCGCCGCGCTGGCACTGGTACAGCCGGACCGCGCCCTCGTTATGCCCGCGGGCACACCGCCCCACAAGCACGCCAGCGCCACCCCGGCAGAGCTGCGCCTGCAGATGTGTGACTGCTTTACAGCGCTGTCCCCGGCGGTGCAGGTCAGCGATTGGGAGATACGCCGGGGCGGGCGCAGCTACACCGTGCACACGCTGGAATGGCTGCGCAGCCAAGACCCGGACGGCGCGCTGTACCTCTGCGTCGGCAGCGATATGCTGCTGACGTTTCAGGAATGGTACCGCTGGCAGGATATGCTGAAAATGGCTGCCCTCGTCGTCGAGAGCCGCACCGGCACCGATGAGGCCGCCCTGCACGCCGCCGCCGCAGAACTGAAAAAGGCCGGGGGCCGCGTCCTTTTTGCCCGCGCCGAGAGCTACCCCTGCGCGTCGAGCGACATCCGCAGCGGGAAGATCCCGCGGGAGCAGTGGCCGGAGGTGCTGCCGCCGGAGGTGCTGGCAGTGATAAAGGAGCATCGGCTGTACGGGAGCCTGTAGGGCGGCCTGCCCCCACCCCGCCCTACGCATGACCCGAAAAGGGGCGATAAAGCCGCCCCTGCGAACCTTCCGGCAGATTGTAGGGGACGCATATATGCGTCCCGCGGAGCATTGTGGCAGCCGCAAAATTGCCCGGAGCGGTCAAGACCGCTCCCTACAAGCCTGCCATAAATGTTGCTCTGTAGGGAGGGGTCTTGACCCCTCCGCGGACGCTGCCGCCATCACAATGCAAAAATTGTAAAAGAGAGGGGAAGGACTGCCATGGAGTACTCCGAAGCCAAGAAGTTGGTCAAGGCCCGCCTGAGCGAAAAGCGCTGGACGCACACGAAAAATGTAAAAAAAATGGCTGTAAAACTTGCCAAGCGCTGGGGCGCAGACCCGGAAAAGGCCGCTATGGCGGCAATTTTGCACGATTCCGCCAAGGAACTGCCCAAGCAGGAGTTGTTGCAGATTTTTGCCGATAATGCTATAATAGCAGAAAATGCCCCCGCGCGTCCGTTGCCGGTCTGGCACGGCATCGCCGCCGCCATCCTGGCCGAAACGCAATGGGGCATCACCGACCCGGAAATTTTGTCTGCCATCCGCTGCCATACTACCGGCAAGCCGGGAATGTCCAAGCTCGATAAGATCATCTATTTGGCCGATATGACCAGCGCCGAGCGCGACTGGCCCGGCGTAGACGACCTGCGCGCGCTGGAAATGCAGGATCTGGACCGGGCTCTTTGCGACGCACTCAAGCGCAGCATTGATTTTGTGGAAGAAAAGGGCGGCTCGCTGGACCCTGAAAGCGTCGCCGCTTATGAGTATGCAAAAGCACACCTTGAATAAAAACACTCCACAGAGCAGGGAGGAAATGTAATGAGCGAACCGCGTAAGCTGTATACCGGCAGTGCATCGGGCGGGCTGGATCAGGAGCAGTATGAGGCTGCCCGCCGCCGCGCCCAACAACTGGCCGAACAGAATGCCCGCCGCCGCACCGTGCAGCAGCCCATGCGCACGGCCCAGGGACGGCATATCAGCCAGCGCCCCGTTGTGACCGGGCAGCCTGCCCCCGCACCCGAGCCGCCGGTACAGGAGCCTGTCCAGCAGGCTGCGCCCGCACCGGAAAGACCCCGTGAGCTGACCTACGCCCAGCGGCAGGCCATGGCCTACCGCGCCGCTGCCGAGCGCAGATACGGCGATACCTTGCAGTTTCAGGTGCAGCGCCCCCGCCGCACCGTGAACCGCCCGCCGGAGCCGGAGCAGCGCACCCGGCAGGCCGCCGCCCAGCTGTATGAGCAGCCCGCGGCCCCGCGGCAGGGGCAGCAGCCCGCCCCGCGCCCCCAGGTGCAGGCCCCCGGTGCCCCGGCCCCCGTCGGCGGCATCCGGCTGGAGGAGGCTGCCGCACAGCCCCGCCGCACAAAGCATGCGGATGCCCCGCAGCCCGCAGCCCATAAGCCCCGCACCGCCGCAGGCGGCAATGGCGGCAGTCGCAAGCCCCCGCGCGATGACGACGACGCCCCGCGCAAGGCAAAGGGCAGAAAGTCCGGCAAAAAGGGCGGCAGCGGCAAGGGCGGAAACGGGAAAAAGAAGAAAAAGATCCGCTGGTGGCAGATCCTGCTCATCACGCTGCTGGTCATCGCGCTGATCTTCGGCGGTGCGTTCGCGCTCATCATGGGGGCTATCACCCCGGCGGGCGGCAACATCAAGCTGAACCAGCTCATCAACACGCCCAAGGAATTCCAGGGCAAGGAGTTCAACATCCTTGTCACCGGCGTTGACCGTTCGTCCACCGGCGATCTGTCCGCAGGTGCGGCCAATGACTCCAACGTCAACGACGGCATGACCGATATGATTTTGTACGTCCATTTCAACAATGAGACGGGCGAGATGAAGATGCTGCAGATCCCGCGTGATACGATGGTCACGACGGACGCGAGCGTCTCCGGCAACTACCGCATCAACGGCGTGGCCAAGACCCAGGGCAGCGACGGCAACAACAACATGGCCGCCCTGTGTGAGCTGGTCGCAGACCAGTACAAGCTGCCTATCGACGGCTTTATGACGATCCGTCTGGAAATGCTGACCGAGCTGGTAGACCTGTTCGGCGGCGTGGAGATCAACGTCCCCATGGATGTAGACTACGCCGCGCTGGGGCTGGGAGACAGCGTCATTCACGCCGGTTACCAGACGTTGAACGGTGCGTCGATGGAGTTCCTGCTGCGTGCGCGTAAAATTTACCCCGACGGCGACATTGGCCGCCTGAACATGCAGCGCCAGTTCTACGCGGCGCTGTTCCGCAAGCTCAAGAGCATCGGCAACATCTGGGATGTCGCCAAGCTGACCCCCGCCGTGCTGAACTATATGGAGACGAACCTCAGCGCGTCCGACCTCATCAGCTTTGCCATCAGTATGCTGAAAATTGATTCCAGCAAGATCATGATCTGCCAGATGCCGGTCATCAGCGGCCCGAAGTACAACGGCCAGTCGCTTTTGTACCCCGCGCGGCAGGCGGATGCGGACCTGCTGAACCAGTACTTCCGCGAGAATACCGGTCCCGTCGATGCCAGCCAGCTGAACCTATGCGACAATGTCATTGACCTGTCCGGCTACACGGCTACCGACCCGAACATCCAGCAGATGGGCGGCCTGATGGCCGAGGCGGACGACGCGCAGAAGAACGAGAACCTCGACGGCTCCAACCAGGTCACCGACATCATGGCGTCCGAGTCCACGGCGGAGAGCGAGAGCACCGACACGGATTCCACCGATACCGAGAGCCAGCCGGCAGCATAAAACGTAAATAGAAAATGCTTCGGGCAACCGCAAGGTTCTCTCCCTCCGGCCCTGCGGGGCCACCGTTCCCCTTCTGGCCTGACGGCCACCTCCCCCGTATCGGGGGAGTCTGTCTCGCAGAGGGAGGCAAGGCCCTTGGCCCCCTCTGCGAGGGTGACTCCCCACGGTGTGGGGAGATGTCGCGAAGCGACAGAGGGGCCCGGGCCCGAAGGGCTCCCGCCGCAGCGGGTGGGGGAGAGAACCTCCCGCAGCCCGAAACCTACCCCGTTATAAACCACCTAGGAGAACATCTATGGAAAGCAAAGAACTTGCCATTCGTCTGGC
>OGHJ01001890.1_pt1 | contig 19979 bp, 15 predicted proteins | sample 1571351 | NCBI WGS metagenome assembly OGHJ01 (sample SAMEA2582037, study PRJEB24529) | metagenome | biome: Human gut stool | place: China | collected 2011 | reverse complement strand
CGCTTGCATGGCATGCAAGAGGTCACCGGTTCGATCCCGGTAATCTCCACCAGAACAAAAAGCACCGCACAGGAATGTGCGGTGCTTTTCTTTTTACACAGACACAGCAAAAGGCGGGAGCTTCCCACAAAAGGAAAGCCACCGCCTTTGTTGATCATCGGATGAGCCAGCCGTAATCCTGTCTGCAATCTACCACATAATCTGCATAAACCGTATGATCTACGATCTGGAAGATGAGCATATAGCGGTTTTCAAACAGGATAAATCGGTAAGCATTTTTGGGAATGTATTCGCCTTTGAGCCATGGGCAGCGCTGCGGCATCTGCTCCAAAGACTTTGCAGCCTTTTCAAATTCGACTGTAAGCCGCTCTGCTGCTGCAGGACTGACCTGTGCCAGAAATGCGGCATGGGACACCAGCATCTGAGCAGCCCGTGCCGATACGATCACGCGGTATTTATTTTGCTGCTCCATGTCCGGCGGCCTCCTTGATTGCGCAACGCATCATGGAAGTGACCTCGTCAATCGAATAGCCCTCGCTTCCACGCATCCGATCCTCTTCCACGGAAAGCAGCTCTTCACGGAGCTTCAGCATTTTTTCACGGCGGTTGTAGGTGTCGATGTCCATGACGACTAAATCACCCTCGCCGTTCTTGGTAAGAAAAACCGGCTCAGCGGTTTCTCTGCACAAATCAGCAATCTCGTTGTAGTTCTGGCGAATCGCTGCAGATGGACGGATATTCATAAAAGCACCTCCTGCTCCTGTGTAACCTATCCATAATAGTAAAATTCTAATTATATTATACCCATATTGTGCAACGAAGTCAATGCGGACAACGGTTGATTCATTCTCCAGTTCTACCACCTTGCCGCTGCGCAGCAATCCACCTTCCCCAAGGGGACGGCTTATGGTTGTTTCCCTCCTAGGCAAAGGCGTCCCCTTGGGGGAGCTGGCAAAGCCGTAAGGCTTTGACTGAGGGGGTAACAACCGTGCAAACTCCCTCAGTCACGGCTTACGCCGTGACAGCTCCCTCTGGGAGGGAGCCCTTGGCATAACGGTGATGTTTCCGGCAAAAGCACAAAGTTTGCGGTTACGTCAGGAGCCCCATCTTAGAGGGGGCTGTCGAGCGCAGCGAGACTGGGGGAGTAACTGGCAGTACCCCCTAAATTCATGCTGGACATTTGCGCAAAATTATGGTATAATGCATTCTGCAATTGCGGGTATAGTACATCGGCTAGTATATCAGCCTTCCAAGCTGAGGAGGTGGGTTCGATTCCCATTGCCCGCTCCAACATATTTAGACGCTGGTTCGTTAAGAATCAGCGTCTTTCTTTATGCTCTGACCCAGTTTTTGACCCAGTTTTATATTTTTGGGTTTCGAAAGCGCTTCTGAAATCCGCAAAGAAAAAAGGCTCCCTCTGGCCGTTGCTGGTCAAAGGGAGCCTTGCTCATGCTATGGATTCAGAAAAATTTTTGTTGCAGCCATTTTCGTGAAGTCACGAAAATGGTCACATCTCTTTGATGCACCGGTTGGTCAGTTTGCCGTATACGTCCTCATACAGCTCTTGCTTGTCGCCGTTGTAGGTGTACTCAGCATAGACGCCATCCCCTGCCACGGTGGTGGACAACAGGGCCTTGTAGTTCTGGAGCGTCTTGCAAGCCCACACCACAAAGACGTTTTCGAGGGTGATTTTGGTTTCGCGGTTCTTATTGTACCACTCAACCAGCGCGTTTTTACACACGCTCTCGTATTCGGCCATGCCTGTGATAATCATACAGATACCTCCTTGATGTTTGCGTGACGGCACGAAAACGTCACATATAGACCTTCTGGCTGCGAACCTGAGATTCGATCATCGGTTTCAGATAGCTGTCAAGGTCACCGAAAGTTTCCTTGATGAACGTGACGGTCTCCTGCGTCAGAGCTTTCTTCGCTGCGGCCAGTGCGCGGTTGTAGGCGACGCGCTGCGCGTCCTCGTCGAACTTGTCCGCCTCTTTGAGCGCGTCAACGTAGGTCTGATTGACATACTGGACAGCGTTGAGCACTGCATTTGCAGCATTCTGGAGGCAGTTCTGCGCGAACTTGTTGTTGATATAGCTGTTTGCAATGCTGACAGCTTTGTTCAGGCCCCAGCCGAATACCACGGTCAGAGCAGGGATGCAGGCGGTCAAAACGGTTTTCATGAGTTCATCCATAATTATTCTCCTTCGTTTTCAGTGTCGTTGTCGGTGGTGTTCTTCGGCTTTTTGTTCTTGATGGACGCCATCGCGCCAAATTCGACCATCCACGGTGCAGCCATGGCCGCAATAGCCAGACTGTCCGGGGCCGTGACGCTGTGCCAGTACAGCGCCAAAACAGCCGCGTCAAGCACAGTACACATGAACAGGCAATAGATTACTGCTTTATCCATGAAACCGCGCTGTGACCGCTGTTTCTTGCGCTCATGGCGCCCATCAGCCTTGACGTTGATGTGAAGTTCCTGCATCGGGGTCACCTCCTTTCTTAAAAATATCTGTCAGCGCCGGAAATGGCTTTCCAGCTCGCTGGTCCGCAGATGCCGTCCGGGGTCAGCTTGTGTGCCGCCTGCGCCTTGAGCAGCGCGTTTTCCGTGGCCTTGCCAAACAGGCCGTCCGGGGTCAGGCCGAGCAGCCGCTGAAGGAACTTCGTTGCGACATGGTTCGCATCGCCGGTACAGCCGCGCTTGATGGTCGGCAGGATAAAGGACAGGTAGGTCGTGGACGGATAGTGCTTCGGGGAATCACACAGCCATGTTGCCTTGCTGCCCCGCGTGTCGGCGTGACAGAACGCATTGCCCGCGTACCAGTAGATACCGATGCCGCCAAACCCTGCGGCCTGCGCAAGGATTCCCAATGCCACCGGGTTCAGGCTGCGGTCTTTTAGCCGCCAGTCTGCGGCCATGCCGTACCGGTGGCGGCTGTTCGTGCTACCTCCGGCCTGCTGGTTGCGCGTCAGGCAGCGGTATCCGCTGGTAATTTTGACGGGCTTGCCCAGCTTGTCCCGGATGATCTGGAGCTTCGTGGCCAGTTCCGGGTCCACCATCTGGGTGCTGCACCCGCAGGGGCAATCAAACTCGGACCGGGCAAAATTCTTGGTCAGCGCGGTTCCGTCCCCGCGCTTGTATGTGATAACGCTCATGCTTTCCCTCCTTATAAGAAGTCGTGCTTCTGAAGCCGCTCGTTGTATACCCTCTTGATATTCGCCACTGCGCAGATGCAGCGGTTGTTTTTGTAGTCGGGGTGAGTACGGCAGTAGTCCTCATAGGAATCAATGACGGCCAAGATCTCGATAAAATGCTCCCTTGTGTGGTGCTTGTCGTCAATCAGTTCGTCATTGAAACGAAGAATCTGAGTGCGAAGAAGATTCGCGTTCCGTTCATCGTCCGTGGCGATATGGTCATCGAGCTTCTTCTGGGTTGCTTTCTGCTGCTCCAAGACCTCCGCGTTCAGAGCGTGGCCGACAAATTTTGCCAGCCTGTCCCACGGATTCAGCTTGATGGGGGCAATCTGCACAAGGGTCAGGAGGACCACGAGCGCCCCGCCCCCGACAGTGAAAAGTTCTTTGATATCTTCGATGCTCAATTTTGGGCCTCCTTCAAATAAAAAGGCGGCTGCGCACCTTTACGCAGTCGCCCTTCCTGTTTTCCGGTTCAGTCCTCGGTAATGAGGTCTTCGCAGCCGGAATCAACCAGCAGCTCCCGGACTTTCGCTTTCAGTCTGACCGGAACGTCCGAATAAGACTTCTTGCCAAACATGATCTGCTGCGCCCACAGCATAGCCATCATGAATACACCCCCCCTTCCGAATAAAATTTTGCAAAGAAAATGAGCGATGAAGTCTGGCGCATCAACCATAGACTTCTTCGCTCATCTCTAATACGCAGTCGGTCAACATCTGAACCTGAGTCTGCAATGCCGCACAGGTCTCGACCAGCTGCTTCATATCTACAACGGTGGGCTTCTGCTGCCCGCCGCTGTCGCCGGTGTTATCTTCGCCGGGGCCGGTATCGCCGCTTCCGTCCTCGCCGGTGTCGGGTTCCGGGTTCTTTACCGTCCCGCCAGCGTCTAACTTTTCCAGCAGTTCTTTGTATTCGGTCTCGCCGATTTCCTCACACTCGATGTCACCATCGTACACGGCCCCTTCAGGCGGCTCATTCAGCCACGCGGCGTGATAGTACGCGCTGCAATCCCTCGGACAGACGAACTGCGCCTTTTCCGGGCTGCAAATCATCATCACGCCGTGCCGGGGCTGCCAGCGCAAAAACACATCGTTGACATCCAGCACCTTGCCATCTGCAAGGATTTTGTAAAAGCTCATGCGAACACTCCTTTCATTCGATATCCATGGAAAAGCCGCCAGTACAGTGACAGCATCCGCTTTCTGGTGTGGTATGCGTCTGCGTGGAAGGAGTTGCCAAACCACGCGGAGAACGAAGCAAACGCATCGTCCGGCCGCATGATGCCACGCTGCACCATCTTTGCGAACTTCTTTAGTTTGCGCCGCATTCGGACGATTCCGGCTCTCGCGAGGTTTTTCACCAGATGGCCGGTCTCGGTCACCTTGTACTGAATCTGCAAGAACTTCATCCCCTTGGACGCTTTGGTTATGGCCGTTTTCTTCGCATTCATGGAGAGTCCGACCTTGGACCCTTCGCTCTGAATTGCCTGCTCGACCCCTTTCAGTTCGACCTTTGACGGTCCGGCTGCAAGGGTATCGTCCATATAGCGCTCATAGGCACGGATTCCCATCTTGTCCTTCACGGTATGGTCAACCCGATTCGGGATAACCAGCGCCATGGTCTGGGATTCTTGGCTGCCAAGTGTCAGGCCGATGCCCTTATGCTGCCGAAGCTGCTGCGCCCGCGCTGCGCGTTCCGCTTCGTCCGCGATCTCGTCCAGCTCGTTCTCTTGATACATCCGGGCAATCTTCATGCCCAGACCTTGGAGCATCCGGTCAAGCCGAATCTCCCGGAAGCAGGTCAGACAATCGCGATGTCGGAGATGGTCAAAGAACTTGGTGAAATCTCCGGTCATGATGTAGAAGTCGTTGCCATGCTTTGCGGCCAGCTCCTTCAGGAACATTTCCAGCCGGTTCCTGGCATCGGTCACGCCCTTGCCCTTCACGCTGGCCGGGTTATCCCTTATCAGGGTGCGCTCCGTCAGCGGGACAAGGCAGCTATCGCAATAGCAGCCCTGCACTACACGGCAGTCAATCATGACCGCATGAATCTCGCGCAGCTTCCCGCGCTCATGCAGCATGATTCTGCGGATGGTCGCGTCAACATTCAGTTTTCCTTCCAGCAGCGAATCCTTCAGCCGCTTCAGCTTCAAGACCGCGCGAAAGATAAAGCGCTGCACATTGCCTTTCCATTCCACGCCCTTCCGGCGCTTCTGCAAAGACTTCATCAGATTTTGGATAGTGAAAACACTGCGGAAGTCCCCTAGCGCCGTCACATCCTGTAATCGCCGTTCACGGCTCTTCACTTTGTCCAGCGCCCAGATGCGCATCTCCGCATAGGAAGTGCGCATCTCCAACGCTGTTTCTATCTGCTCCCAGATGGGCTTCCCATGCCAGAAGCAGCGGCGGGCGGCATCATTCGCGGCAACGGTCAGCAGCTCCAGATCAATGCTGCCGTTCTCACGCCACGACCCACGCGCCCGCGCTTCTCGTTTTGCGGCTTTCCGAGCTTTACTCCGCTCTATCCTAGCCTTTATCTGTTCCCGATTGGTCAAAGAATCTACGCCCTTCCTGCTACTTATTGCGTGCTCTCTAAACAGGTTTGCGAACCGGTGATGAAACAGACCCAGCACAAGGCCTGCCATGAAAGAATCGTCCCGCCGTTTCGCTCAGGGACACCGATACGGTGTGCCAGCCTTAAATCAGGTCAGCCATCAATTTACCGCCGTTGCAGACGGATGGTTGCACGTTCCTTCAATATTCTCTGGATATTTTCACCCTTATACATGGTTACTTTCAAACATTGAATCCGGGGCAGAACGCCGTTGTTGTTACTTGCATTGTTGTTGTTGCCCGCATTACCGTTGTTGTTCACATTGTAGAAGTTGGTAGAGTAGGACACCGAAGCATCGCGAAGCCAATACCACCGGCAAAGCCTAAAACAACGTGCCACCATTGAATCATCATTTCAGCTTCCCGAAGCGCTTCTTATCAGAGTTGCGCAGACCGGAAAGCAGCTTGATGCACTCGTTGATTTGTCCCGCCCACTCGTCCATGACGTTCTCGCTGTAAAGCATGACGTTCCACAGCGCGTACAATGGTCGTTGCAGTCCGTTCAGATTGTCGATTGCCCGCTTGATGTACTTATCTCGTGCATCATACTGTTTTCGCGTAGTAGGGAAGATGTCGTTGCCCTGCAAAGTGCAGTACAACGCGTCATCCACAAACTGCAATATCTGGTCGGACAGGTGGTCCTTATATTCCAAAGGCACGGAACAAATTTTAGAGTAGGTATACTTGTGCAGCTCTCGCATTTTGTTCAGAAACATCCGGTCTTCCGAATATTTCAGGTCAAACGTCTTTATCATGGGAACCTCTCTGTCATCCTCAAAGTGTGCAGCTCCATGGAGCAGGGCCAGTTCCTTGTTCACAAGGTCTGCCCACTCCCGGATGCCGCCCTCTTTGGAATCAAACAGGCTCCAGTACACGACCAGCGGCTTTTGCAGCGCGGTCAGGTATCGGATGGAGCGCTCGAACAGCTTTCGCCGTTCAGCGCGGCCCGCATCTGTCCTCCCATCGGCCTCATTTGCCATGATGGCCGCGTGGTATGCGCTGGTGGTCAGCTCCATCAGCCGGGGCCGGACAAATTTCTTGTACCGGGCCGGGATGCGGTCTGCCCGCTGCGTGGTCAGTACGACCAGCCGTGCGCAGTTCATTTCAAACTCCGTTGCGGCCTGTCTGCGGTTTCGTGCGAGAACCGACACATTATCACCTCCTCCGCAATAAAATATCACAAAATCTGGAAAATTGGAACCAATTTTTGAAAATTTGCCGCGGGGCGGCTACGCCGCCCTCGGTTTTTTTCCGGGGAGCGTTTCTCGTCTGGTCGGACTTACGCCGACCAGATTTTTCCAGATTTTACAGATGAAGCCGGGGCAGAACGCCGGTGCTGTAACTTGCAAAGTTGAGGCTGCCCGCAGCACCGTAGTTGCCCACATTGTAGAAGTAGGTAGAGTAGGACACCGAAGCATCGCGAAGCCAATACCACCGCGCCCTGACCCATGCGTGTCCATTCCAGAGATACCCCACGTTACTGTCAGCAGAACAAATCCATACATCCCCCTTTTTTGGGTTCTTGGGCGCGGTGCTAGATACCGTATAGGTCGGGTTCTCGGCCAGCGTATAACCAGCAAATTTGATTCGCGTCCGGTCAGACGTGAACCACGGAATCCGCTCGCCGCAGTACACGAACGGTTCCGAGTTTTCGCCGTTCATCTCACGCAAAGACGGCAGATAAACCTTATCTTCCGTTTCCAGAATGCCAGCAGTTCCAGCGCCGTAGTCCACGGACGAGATATGCACAGATACCAGCATCCGGCTCAGGGCTGCGGGCAGGCCGGACAGGTAGCGGCTCTGAAGCCACTGCCGCATCTCGGAAGCGGGCCAGCCTCCGGCGTTGCTGTTGGTGGGATTCATGCGGTGGTAGCCGTTCAGCAGACCGGCATGGATAAGGTCAATGGCGGTCGTGCCGCCGTTGGTCTTGGTTGCACCGCCAGTGCCAACAACTTCCAGATAGCTTTCCTCGCGCGGCCATGCGGCCATCTTCATGCACTCGGTTTCGCCGAGGTCTTCCCGCCAGAGCTTGCAGCGGTACAGGAATCCGGTCGCAAAGTTCTTGCCGTCATTGTCGCAGCCCAACATCAGAGTTGCATCCGACTTGGTGTCGATGGTCTTGGTCAGCTCGCGGACAAGGACTGCATCGCCGTTCGGGTTGGAGAAGTAGACGTTCAGGTTCCGGCTGCCCTTGACATGACGCAGCACGACCAGCTCACGGTACTGGTCAGAGATGTACTGCGTACCGATGCCGGAGATGGTAGACAGGCCGGTGCCACGGCTGTTGTTCGCCGTGTTCGTGCCCCACTGGACTGCTGTACCGCTGCTGTACTTGACCTTGAAGCCATGGTAGCCGGTCTTGGTGAAGCAGGCTGCCACGCAGGCTTCGGAGGTCGGCTGGTCGAACACACAGTCCACAACCAGCGTCCAGCCGGTGTCCTCGTCCATGATCTTCACGCCGGTATCTTTGGAGGTGGAGCCGGTCAGCTCCATGTTCTCGGCCAGCAGCACCGATTCCACGTTGTCGAACTGCGGCTCATAGCCCATGGTGAACGGAACGCGGGTCTTGATCTGGTCCTCGGTGAAGTAGAGCGAGGCTCGGCCAGACTGCCGGATGCCGTACAGCTGCGCCAGATTCAGGTTCGACAGGTCATCGCCGAAGTTGGGCAACGTGCCGCGAATCCAACGCGCATAGACATCCATATTCTCTTTGACATGGGCTGTGCTCTTGTCCCAGCCGTCAAAAAGGTGGTAGACGAAGCTCGATTCCTCGTCCGTGCGCTCCGGGTCAGCGGGCGGCACGGCCTCAGTGTCGTAGTCAACGGTCTTGCTGCCGACCACAACGCCCGCCTGCGCATACCAGCGCACCGTATACTTCTGCGGGACGCTGGTGTAGGTTGCCTTGACGGTCAGGTTGCTCAACACCTGCGTCAGCGGGGAATCCCAGCCGCCATAGGTGAACACCTCGGCCTGCGTGGAAGCCTTGGTCGGTGTGTCCATCAGACCGGCCCTGATGGGGTCTGCACAGTCTGCGCCACGGTCCACAAGGAACTCTGCTGGGTTGCCATCCTTCAGCGTAAGAGCCGTGCCATCATAGTTGCAGAAAGTTACCTTATACTGCTGCACCGTACCGCCGTAGGTAACGGCCAGATCGGGCCATGCTGCTGCATAGCTCTCGACTTCTGCCTGCCGGATGACCGAGGTGTAGACCTTACCGGACAGAGCAGACTGCCCGATTTCAAGGCCGTTTTCATCGTAGCCGCCCATGGACAGCAGGCGGTTCAGGATTTCCGTTCCGGTGAGCTGCCAGTCGATGCCCGCGAGGCGCACCGTGTACAGCTTGGATGCAGCGTTCACGATGTCATACGCTGCCGGGAACGGCGTGTTTTCATGCCGCAGACCGGTCAAGGCCGCGTAGTTGTCGGCCACATCGAACTTCTTGATGTTCTGCATATTGCGCAGCGTCAGGCTGACCGGGCTTTCCAGATAACATTCTTCCAGAGCGCTGCCAGCAGCGAAGTTGACAGCGGAGACCGGTGTACCCTTGAAGCTGGCCACCTTCAGCGCAACGCAGCCGGACACATCGACCGGCGCATTCAGGTTCGGGCAATGGTCGATGCGCAGTTCTTCCAGCACGGCCAGCGCAGAGAAGTCCAGCTTGATTGTGCTAGTCAGGTTGACGTTGGAATAGCCGGAATCATCGCTGCCTATGACGATAGAACGCAGCTTGGTGGCTGCGGAGAAATCGGCCTGATTGGTGTAAACGCTGGCGATGCCCTCCACGGCTTCCAGCATGGATGCCGAATAGATGTAGATTTCGGTATCGTTCAGCGCCGTGTCCTTGCTCATGCTCAGCGTCACCGGCTCGCCGCGCTTGCAACGCTGCTGCTTCAGGATGGAGCCAAACAGGATAGACGCATACAGGTCGGAATACGGCGTGATTGTGATCGCGGCAATCTCGCCGGTCGGGCTTGCGAAGCCACGCAGGGTGATTTTGTCGTTCCGGGCAACAGCCGTGTTCCACTTGGACGCGAAATAGATGCTGTTGTATTTGAGGAAGTAGTGCCGCTGGAGCCGTTTGTCACCGTTCATCATGGGGATGAACATGGTAATGGCCGTGCCGCCCTCCTTCAAATCCTCATAGGGCCGGATATACTTGCGCCGTGCATCTGCAACGAGCAGGCGTTCCGGGCGAAGGGACTGATAAGCGTCAAACGCCACATTCAGGCGGTCAGCATCGAACAGCTCCGTCAGGGTCGCAACCATCGTGTTCAGGCGGTCGGTCAGCAGATCGCGCACGTTGACCCACAGGACAGAATCCTGCGCGTTGAACACGTTGCCGCCGTTGAGCTGGTCGGTGTCCTCCATGCCGTAGTCCAGCGCCAGATCGCCCTCGTTGTTGTTGCCCATGGCCGTGTCGAAGTCGTAGCCGAAGCAGTAATCCCAGATGGGATGCGCAGCGGTCACATCCTCGCAGTGCGGGAAGGTGTTCTTTGCACGGTTGTCCGGCATGGTGAAAAACGATGTGAACAGGTAGTGGTACAGGGTGGACTTGCTCTCAAAGTGCTGGTCAAACTCGTTCACGAACTTGGCGGCGCGGTATTCTGCCGTATCGTTGGTGTAGGCTGTGCCGCCGTAGGTGACCGAGCTTTCCAGCGCCTTGCCGGTCGCTGCTGTGCGGTCGGTCGAACAGACCCACTTCACTACATCGCTCCATGCGTTGCGGGCTACGGCTACATCACAGGTGTCTGCGATGTAGCGGAAGGACAGGGGAGCGTTCGGGTTATCGTCACTCTCCCAGCTGGAAGCGTCTGCAGCGCCCTCATAACCCTTGAAGCGGTTATAGACGTGCGTGTTGTTGCACAGCTCCACAATGCACTCATTCGGGCGCGTTGCGCTGTCAAGGCCCTGCGCCTTTTTATCCTTCTTGGAGTTGCCGAAATCGCCCACGCCGTAGAAAATCCACTGACCCTGTGTGAACCCTTCCTCGGCGCTTTCGTTGTACACGAACACGACACACGGATGGAACTCCATCGTGTCGCGCACCTTGGGATTCGCAGACCGGGCGGCGCGGATGTACGGCTGGTACTTGTTGAACAGCTCGGCCAGCATAGCATTGTTCATGTTCTCGCTGGATGCAATGTTCAACTTGAGGTTGAAGTAGGTTTCGCCCACACTGTTCTCGGTCATGTCGTAGGTGTCGGCCTCCATGGCAACGCCGTTTTCAGTGTAGGTGAACTTGCCCTTGCAGTCGAAGTCCATGTTGCGGCCCGCCTTGCCGTAGGCGTTGGAGGACGTGCCCTGCCCACGGTGGACAACGTTCTCGTTCTTCCAACAGTCCTTTGCGCGAGCGCCATACAGGAGGTGTTCCACGCTGCTGCCGGACACCTTGTCGTTCTTGTCGGTCGTGAAGCGCGGGACGCGCAGCTTGATGACACGCAGGCCGGGGCGGGACTTTGCCAGATTGTCGATGTAGGCTTCATCAATGGACGATGCGTTCCAGTCGGTGATGATGCTACCCGCACCATCGTCCACGGAATTGCGTTCATACCGAGCTATCATCTCGTCCGGGTCGGGTGCGTCCGCAATGAAGTTGTCCATCATGTCGGCATCGCCGAGGCTGATATCGTAGAACTTGCAGCGATACAGCCACACATCACAATCCGGGCTGCCGATGGTCAGCGGGACCGGGTTGCGCTGGGCTAGACGGTCGCTCTCCGAGTAGGTAGCGAACCGGGACGGAATGCCCTGAAGGTTCAAGAACAGCTCACTGTTCTTGCTGCGGCTTGTGATGTTGTAGACCAGCTCCGTGCGTTCGCCCTCGCAGACAAACTGGCTGATGCCGGTCTGCTCCGTGGACAGGGTCACTTCCTTGGCGTTTGCATCCAGACCGATGCCGTCCGAAAGGCACTGTGCGACCACAGCGTCAAACTTGCGCACGTTCTTGGCTGTGTAAATCATCTTGAAGGATGCGCCATAGGCCTGAAGGTTGGTCGAGCCGAACAGATTGTAGTTGATGGTCGCAGTATGACCGGCGCGGATGACAAAAGCCGTGTTGCCGTCACTGTCCTGCTGATAGCCGCCGTTCGTCCAGTCGAAGTCCTTGTCCACGGTCAGTGAAACACCGTTGGAAACCCATGTATCGCGGTCTGCTGCGGAGTTGGAGCGGCCCGACGGGTCAAAGTCAAACTTCGCGTCAACGTTGGCCGGATGGATGTCATAGCCCAGCGCGGTGGCCGTGTAGGTCATGGTGACGGACGTTTCGCCGCAGGTCAGCTTCAGGGCGTGTTCGCCCTCGGTGCGCGGCTTGTATGCCCACGACTGCAAGCTGCGGCCCACCGTCAGAGTGGTTTCTGCGCCGTCAACGGACTGCTTCACGCTGGCCTGTTCGGTGCTGGGGTCATAGACCATATACTGGATAGCAGCGGTCATATACACGCGGCCGGAGGGCTTTTTGTCCTTGACCGTGATGATAGGCACATTGCTTGCAGTATCCACGACCGCGATACAGAAGTGCACGGTAGGGCTTGTGATGGTGTTACCGCTGGCCGTGGTGGTCGTGTAGATGTCGATGTCGTGAGCGCCGTGCTTGCTGATGGTCAGGTTCTGCACCAGCTGACGACCAGAGTAGGTCGTGGTAGCCTCTGCTACCTGTTTGCCGTCCACAAGGAAGTGCGTGGTCTTGCTCATGCCGGAGCCGACCGGGGTGTAGCTGATACGGAACGCAGTTCCGACCGTGTACAGCGTGGATTCCGACAGCGTAGCGGACACGGAAACGGTCAGGACAGAAACCGTCCATGTCTTGGAGCCGGTCGCGCCGTTTTCGTCCGTGACCACAACACGGATTTTGTTGTCACCGGCAACCAGCCATTCGGTCGGGTTGAAGGTGATTTTCGTTCCCTGCACGATGTTGGCCGTTGCCACCTGAACGCCGTTGACATAGTAGGCAGCGGCGCCGCCGAAGTCCGGGTCAGTATCGGTGAAGGTGTAGGACAGCTCGGTTGTCTGGCCCTGCGCAATGGCGAAGGACAGCGCCTTTTCGCCGTTGACGTAGGTTTCGTTCGTCAGGGTAACGCCGGAAGAGCCGCCGGAGCCGCCACCACCGCCGCCAGGAATGTAGACCGGGTCGATAACGTCCTTCTCGTTTTCATCGTACAGGTGCAGATAGTAGGTTTCTGTGTCGTAGACCATCGAACTGAACGCCAGCCCGCCAGAAGCCTTGATAGGCAGCGTGATGGTCCCGCCGTTGGTGTAGGTGATCTTCAGGCCATCATCCACGGACTGAACGTCCTGAACAACGCCGTTCTCAATGATCTCTCGAAACTGGGTCAGCGTTTCCGCTGCCGCCGTTGCCTGAAGTTCTGCGGTCTTTGCAGATGCGGCAGACTTCGAGGCGGCCTCGGTCGCGGTCTTGATGTTTGCCGCAGCTTTCGCAGCATCAGAAGATGCCTGCTCTGCTGCGGTCTTTGCTTCACCGGCAGTCGTTTTCGCCTCGTTCGCCGTGGAGGTTGCGGTATTTGCAGCCGTGACGGCGTCCTTGGAAGATGCCGCTGCATTGGATGCGGATTCCTGCGCAGAAGATGCGGACGATGCAGCAGCGGTTGCGGAATCGCCCGCCTTGACCGCTGCTGTGCTGGCCTCGGATGCTGCGGTCTGGGCCGTGGACACCATGCTTTCGGTGTTGCTTGCCGACCTTTGGGCTGCCGCTGCATCCTGCACAGCCTGATTTGCAGCAGCGACGGCCGTGGCCGCTTTTCTCTCAGCAGATGCAGCCCGCTGCTCAATGTTGCCAACGGATTTGGCCACCTGCTGCGCGGTGTTTTTGGCCTCCTGCGCTGCGGCCTCTGCGCGGTCGGCATCGCCCTGTACAGCATCCTTCAGGGTTTTGACCTTGATGTTGTAGGTTTTGTCTTTCGATGCGATAAGCAACAGGTCATCGTCCAGAGCGTCAGCCGCCGTGGCGAAGTCCTGAATGCGTTTTTCAGACATTAGATTCCCTCCTTTTAGGTTTCGGTTCCGCTGGTCGGCTCTTTAGGTGTGTCGGACATTGCTTTCAGAATCGTCAAGATATTGTCCAGAGTTCCTTGTGTAGCCGTCAGCTTTTCATCTATCGCGGACAGCGTGGTGGTGTGCTCGTCTACCGCCGTGTGAACCTCGGCCAGCTCTGTGGACTGAGCAGCAGCGGTCTTTTTCAGAGCCGTCACATCGGTCTGCACAGCCGCCAGAGACTTCTTCACATCGGACAGCGTAGTGTCCACCGTGGCCAGCGCTGCGGCGTTCTTGTCCACAGCAGACCGGATGCCCGCTGCCGCCGTCTTGATGTCGGAAAGTGCGGTCTGCACAGCAGCCAGCGTTTCCCTGATATTGGCCGAAGATGTTTCCAAACCGTCCAGCGTGGTGCGCTGCTCTGTGAGAGATGCCTGCACATCCTTGACGGACTGTAAGAGCTGCGGCAGGGTGACGGCATCTGTGCCCTCTCCACCTTCCATGGATTTCAGTTCATCAGCCAAATTTTTCAGCTCCTTTGCCAGTTCATCAGCCTGTTCTATCAGGACAGCTTTCGTGATGCAGTACTTCTCTTTTTCGTCATCGAAAAAGATGCAGTCCTCCATGCGCCCGGTCTCCGTGTCCCGTGCCCGCATGGCAATGTATTCGTCCGAATACTGTACCTCAGCGCGGGAGACCGGTGTACTGTGAGCCTCCGTCATGGCCTTTGCAGCGCTGCCGGTCTTGGTGACAACCAGACCGGCATCTGCCGACATCGCAACGCCGCCATAGTCGGCGCTCATTTCCAAAAAGACCTTGTCCCGGTTCTTGTCGCGCTGGGTTAAATACGGATACTGCCGGGTTGCCTCGGTGTTAGTCGGTGCGCTGATGGTGTTAGCGTAGCCGATATCGAAGGTCGCGTCCATGGAATAGATGGAGCTGTGAACTTGGTCGCCGATTTTGACCTGATCTCCAAGCTCGGTGGCTGGGTCGAAAAGGGAATCTGTCGCCGTAAAAGGCTCATACTCAATGCCGTTCAGCATGGAATAGAGGTCATCGCAGATACCTTGACAGGAATAGGGGCAGTTATCCACCGCGATTTCAAATCCGGTGTCATCGCCCTTGGAAAAAGAATTTCCTTCCTCGTCCGTCATGGTGACCTTGGACACCTTGAGCCGCCTGCCGGTCGCGACCTTGCCGCGCACCATGGGAACGTGAACGATGCCCTGCGCAGCTTCGACCGCGCCGGTCTGGTCGTAGACCAGCGTAAAGCCGTCTGCCGTGACGATGCGGTTGAACTCATGGTCAACGACCGGATAGATTTTTTGGGTCAGGGAACCGACACTGCTGCCGGTTTCCGGGGTCTGTGGTTCTCCGTTGCCACTGGACAGCTCCCACGCCAGCGCATAGCCGTCACCGGTAATGATGTCGTTATAGTATTCATCCACGATGCGGTAGGTTTCCGTGGGCGGTGCGGTCAACGTCACCAGCCGCAGCATTCCATCGTCCGTGATGGTCCAGTTGCCGCCGTTGCACGCGCCTATCCATCCTAAGACCTGCTGCATGGTGTAGCCTTTCGGGAAAGGGACCATGTAGTTCAGCCCTCGGTTGATGCGGGTGCGCGGGTCAATCGGCACACCGATGCGGTATGCAATTTCCTGCACGACAACGGCCATGGACTTTGGCCAGTCGCTTTCACTGTCGCTATCGTCCACCATTGCCTGCGATGTCTTGAGCATCGCGTCATAGCAGGACAGCGAGTATATGTTCTCCTCCTTGTTGCAGGTGTCCACCATGAACTCGCCGAATTGCAGTGTTTCCGTGTGCTCTGTAACATCCAAATCGGTGAGCCGGGCGATAATGCGCACGGAGGCTCCGTCTGGTATGCTCTCCCCATCGTCCAGAAGAACGTCCAGCTTCAAAGAGGCTGCATTGCAGTTGCCGATGCTAAACGGCTCTGTCGCAAGACTGTGACTGATCTGCGGCGCGGAGATTTTATAGTATTCTTTGCCAGCGATGACGGCACGGGAATCCAGATTGAACCGTCCGCGAGCCGCCAGCTCCGTCCACAGCTTTGTTCTATGTCTCGTAGGATCACCTCCTTACCGCTCGGTCATGTTGAACGCCATGCCGACATAGTAGGTTTTCTTCGTGGTCTTGTCGTACCGCTGCGCACCGAAAGGTCGGTTCGCGCAGTAGTAGGTCTTGGTCAGATATCGCCCTGCATCCGGGTCCAGCAGTGTGGCGCTGAAGAATGTCTGACTCAGGTCTTTCGACAGCTGGGCGGCGACTTCCTCCGGGATATCCATCAGCGTGACGGACCATTTCATCTTGTGACCCAGCTTGTTTCTGACCATGACCGCGTCCAGCGTGTTTCTTCCAGACTTGCTGGAATCCACATCGCTGTCCGTGGGGGTCAGGCCGCCCTCTGCTACCCACTGGGTATAGTCATGGTCGCCGATTTTGAGAATCGGTTTCATAGGGTTCTTGCCTCCTTATACTTCCGTAGGGGTCAGCAGCGGAGAGGTGCCGAACATCCGAGTCTTGCGGTTGATGTAGTCCACAGTATGCTGCGACAGGCTGTCAGCATCCACGCTGACCTCCACGCCGCTGTACTGCTCGACCGCTGCGCAGATGCTGTTCGTGGCGCTGCCAATTGCCTGCACGATGGTGCGGGTCGTTTCCTCGTTGGAGGCGTGAATCTCCTCCACAACGTTCCCGGAGCCGCTGCCAGCGCTGCCGCTGACACCATACGGCGTGATCGTGCCGGTCGCAACCGCAGGGATGGAGAAATTCGCGCTCTGCGTAATCTCTGTCAGGCGGTCAAGCAGGCTTGTAAAACTGTCTGCCACCTTGTCGGAGAACCGGGTCAGAACATCGTCCAGACCGTCCACAATATCGACCTTGCCCGAAATCTCGGACAGCAGCGGCATACCGTTGCCAGCGATTGCGCTGTCGGCCTCTGCTGCGCCGTCCTTCACAGTGTCCACCAAATCGCCCATCTGGTCCTCTGCGCTGGACAGAAGGGCGGGCATAGCGTCCTTCATGCCCTCGTCAATACCGGCAGGCAGATATTCACCGATTTCACTGGCCATTAGCTTAGACGGCGAATGGATACCAAAGAAATTTTTGAAGCCGTTAACGATGTTATTGCCAATGTTTTTGATGCCATTCCAGAGGCCGGTCGCTGCGTTCTTGATGCCAGTTCCGATACCCTGAATGATGTTCTTGCCGGTCTCCACTGCCTTGCTGGTCAAGTTCTTCACGCCATTGAAGATGTTGTTTATCACATCACCGATGGCTTTCAGCGCACCGCAAATCACGTCAATAACCGGCTTCAGAACGCCACAAACGAGGTTGACAATCTTTGCGATGACACCGAAAATCGCTCCCAGCACATCGCCAATCAGCTTGATGGCCGGTGCCAGAGCGTCCACGACCGCGCCGACAATCTCTGCCAGTACCGTGATGATGCCGCCCAGCGCTTCCGCTATGACCTGAATGACCGGAGCTAGTGCATCTACGACCGCAGAAACGATACTGGCCACCGCGTCAAGGATAATGCCGAATGCTTCAGCCAGTGCGTCAATTGCCGGGGACAGTGCATCCACAATGGTTTGCAGCAGATTCCCGATGGTTTCAAAGATTTTCGATACGACTTTCCAGATTGCCTCAAATGCCGGGGACAGTGCATCGCTGAGGGTGTTCCAGATTTTTTGCAGGCATTCCAGAATCGTGGAGATAATCTTGCCAATGCCGTTGATAAGCGGGGTCAGCAGCTTTGCGATATAGCCGATGATGGTTCCCAGCACCGTGATAACATCGCTCAGGAAATTGCCGATGATCGTAATGACCGGCGCAATCCAGTCGATGATTTTTGCAAGGATGCTGCCCACAAGCTCAAACAGCTGCGCAATCAGACCTTGCAACATGGTGAACACATTCTTCACCAGTTCCACGATGGGTGTCAGAGCTTTCTTAATGGCCGCCATGACCTTTTCGACCGCTTTCTTGATGCGGTTTACAGCGTTCAGAACGGAATCCCGGAACTGCTCGCTATACTTCCACGCACCCGCGATAGCCACAGCAATGAGGGCGATAACGCCCACGGCAATGAGCAGCTCCGCATTGACACCTTGCAGAGCCACCAGAATCCCATCTTTCAGGGCACTGAAAATCTGGCCGCCGTTCGCCACGATGTATTTTATACCCTCAGCCATACCAGAGGCCAGACCGGAGATAATGGTCTTGCCCGCTTTGATAAGGCCGGGCAGACCTTCCTGCTCGTATGCTTTGTTCAGGTAGTCCAGAGAGGTGTTGATGAAGTCGGAAATGGACAGCCGCACATTCTTGTCCAGACTGTCGAAGAACAGGGTCGTGATGTTCTTGGCCAGCTCCAAAATATCGGACGTGTCGATGTCCGACCAGTCGATACTGAACAGGTTCTTGATGGTGTTGTAGATTTTGCCCAGACCGGTGTCATCGTCAAAGGCATCTTCTATCTTTTCGAGGTTTTCCTTGATTTTTTCCAGCGTGGTCGGGGCGACCTCTGCAACAGCGTCCGTTGCAGCGTCAACGGCAGCGCCCGCCAGCTGTGCAGCAGCTTTCTTGACATCGTTCGTTGCGCCCTCCATGCCGATAATAAGACCGGCAGCGATAAAGCCGCCCTGTTCGGCAAAGACACGCGAGGGCGAGTGGATGCCCAGCAGCGTTTTGAAGGTGTTGATGAGGGCAAGACCCACGTTGCTGATGGAGGTCTTGACTTCCTCGATTTTGGAGGAAATACCGTTGATGATGCCCGCCAGCGCGTTTTTGCCAGCGCTCGTGAACTTTTCCTTCAGGTCAGCGGCAAACGACACAGCTTTCTGAATCACGAGGTCGAGCTTTTCCTTGACCTTCTGCGGCATGGTTGCAAGCTGCGAGGCCGCGCTAGACACAGCGTCAGCAGCACCGCCTTTCAACTTGGAAATAAGGCCGGTCGCGAAGGACTTTGCTCTGGCGATGGTGTTGTCGAATTTTTCTTTTGCCTTGCCTGCCAGATTGCCCAGCTGGGAGGCTGCATCCGCCACAGCGTCAGCAGTGCCGGACTTCATCCGGGAGACTAACTATTAAAAGTCAAGCCCCAAAATGAAAAAATCCGCCAACCGACCGCTGCCCCTGACAAACAGCATTCAAATGCTGGAATCAGAGCAGCGAGGGCGACGGAGAGAACAGCAAAGCAAGCCCAGCCAGCCCTCGCACAAACAGGATAGCATTTGAATGCTTCGGTTCGTCAAGGGTTCGCTGCGCCAGCTAAGTTTCTGTTGGAATTAGCTCAGGCTCAGGAGAAAATCATGCAGCTGCAAGATATGCTTTCCCGGATTTCTGTAAGGCATAAATCAACCGAACGAGTTTCTTCATGGCGTGGGACAGGGCAACATTGTAGTGTTTTCCTTCGGCACGTTTTTTGGCAAGGTATTCAGCAAAGACAGGATTCCAGTAGCAGACGTACTTGGTTGCGTTGTAAAGGGCATGTCGCAGGTAGCGGGAGCCACGTTTTTCCATGTGAGCATAGCAGTTTGTGAGTTTTCCGGACTGGTATGTAGATGGAGAGCAGCCAGCGTAAGCAAGAATTTTGTCAGGAGAACTGAAATTGGAGAAATCCCCGATTTCTGCAAGGATCACAGCAGCGGAGTTTACTCCCATGCCGGGAATCGAGAGAATTGGTGGATTGAGCTCATCTATGATTTTCTGAATAGAATCTTCGATTTCGTTGATCTCGGAGGCAAGTTCTTGAATGAGTTTAATGGTATGCTTCAATTCCAGAGATTTAGCAGGCATGACAGAGCCAATAGAAGCTCTGGCTGCCTCTCGAATCTGGATGGCTTTCTCTTTTCCGTAGCGTCCTTTGGACGCTGTTGTAAGAAGGTTTGTCAGCTTGGTAAGATGGACTTCTGAAATTTGCTTTGCACCGGGATATTCGCCGAGAAGTGCGTAGATTGAAGTGCCATGGATAGACGAAACAAGCCCTTCCAATTCGGGAAACAGAATCGTAGCCAATCTGGACACCGATTGCTTTAGTTTAGCGCATTCCTGAACTTTATCAAATCGGTATCTTGTTAGTGACTTTAGCTCTTCGTTATGGTATGCTATATCCGTGTAGGACTTGAGGTCTACATCGGACAATAGCATAGTTGCAATCGTTCT
>OGHJ01001887.1_pt1 | contig 19992 bp, 19 predicted proteins | sample 1571351 | NCBI WGS metagenome assembly OGHJ01 (sample SAMEA2582037, study PRJEB24529) | metagenome | biome: Human gut stool | place: China | collected 2011 | reverse complement strand
AGAAAAAGAAAGCCGCCGAAATCAGCCGGGCCTAAGCTCCTTTGATCATCCGGCGCCTTCTATTGGCAGAGCTATTGATAACTTCTCCACCTTTCACTGCGATAGAAATATCTGCCCCGGCAGGATAGCACAAGCCGCCCAGACAATATCCGTGGACCGCGCAGATCAAAAGGACCCGCAGGTCATACAATGCCTGTGCCCCGTCGTAATAAGTCTCCTGCGTACTAGTTATGTCCTTATCCAGAATACTCTGATAAAATAATTTTATATCTACTCCCACACCGAAAGTCTTCAGTACAGAATGAAGAACAACATACCCAAAGATCGTCCTCGTAGTTGATATAATCACAAATTCGTATGCATTCCAGAACTGGATGACTCCTATCTTTACGCTGATTTGCATTTTAGCAGGTTTCAAAATTGCAAAGCTTGACCCCAATAAAGGCATTACATTGGAGTGGTAGCCTTCTGTATATGCTACAAGTCACCGGACCGCGTCTTTCGATGCGACCTGGTGACTACAATGTGCCCTCAACGCTCTGTCAGTCCACTGCCATAGTCAATTGGGATAGAATCTTGCACCTTTAAGGAAACTGAGAGGGCGATCACCTCAAAGCCCTCCGGTAGTTGGACAGGCGCCATCTGTTGGCGTCCAAGATCCGCCGCGCCTTCCGCCCCGTCTCCCTGCCGCTGCCGCTGTCGATGACGCAGATATCATTGCCCCTCAACTGCGCCATGCCGAGTTGAGGATGGCGCTAGGAGCCATAGGCTGTTTCCCGTCATTCAGCACAGACAGGGTCTCTCGGCCGCCGTGGTAGAGCTGAACAAATATCCTAGCGCCGTGACAGCGGACCCGCTCCGTACTACGTATATGTTTACGGGTGGCGATACAGAGCTGATTTGGATTGCAGGCGCCGCTGGTTTCATCCATCCGAGTAAATTCCGTGAAAATCAGGCCGCAACCGCCTCTTGCTCGATCCTCATAGAATCGGATCAGTTCCAGCGATACCTCGCCGTCCCAGGACGCCAATCCGTTTCCCATAGCCGTCATTGCGACACGGTTGCGGATCTCTACTCCACCGATACATCCCTTTTCAAATAATTTCTGACAGCGCATTTCCTATGGTTCACTCCTTATCAAATTTTCCCCGGAACCGGTTTTGAGATAAGGCATGGTTTTGGCTCCTTCTGCACTCCTGCACGTCCGCTTCCCTTGGTTCTTTTTCTAAATCCGCCAGGATACCATTGATGAAATACTCCCCGCCAGATACCTGAATGAGTCCTTCAAGTCACGATACGCACTGGAGGCGGGGTAATATCCAATCGGGCGGGTGGTGAGTCGTATCTTTACGCCTTCCGAACAGGTCCCTCTGGTAAAAATATTAAAAGACCGCTATATGAGATCCTGATCGAACATACAGGGTTTCCTACATGTGATATTGATTCCCAGAATTTTTCGGATGTGGTCTTCCCGCCCCCCCATTTCACAGCTCGGGCAATCAAAGTTCCCACTACGTTCATTTCGTGTATAGGGCCGTACTTCTTAATTTCTAAAGCAGAATATGAGGGTTATATCCCCTTAAAAAGCAAGTTTATAATCCCCACACTGTATAAATACAGAGGTGAAGCAAATGATTATCTTTCATCGCCTGTGGGCTACTATGGAAAGCCGCGGTATTTCTATGTATCAGCTTAGAGAAAAATGCGGGATTGACAGCAAAACGATCCGCAGACTTAGAGCAAATGAAAATATTGAAACAAAAACTTTGGATAAGTTGTGTTCTGCTCTTCATTGCAATTTGGATGATATTGCTGAATACAAGGAATCCTAAACTGTTTTTGAGCATATAGTCACAAATCCTTTTGCAGTCCCTGCAGGCCAGCGTGCTACCAGAGCCATCAAAATAAATACCTGAGAAAGTATCGAAAGTAATCCGGTATATTTTAAAGCAGACAATGCTGAGTATCTCACAAGAAGTCTGGACCTTACTGTGGAAGTAAGAGAATTTTACGCCAAAAAAGAGTTCGCGCCATACATCACAAAAATTAGAAGAAGGAGAATAGTAACGCCATTCTCCTTCTTTGTTTTAGGCTTCAAAGCACAGGAAATATGGAGCCTATGATCCGAGTTATCAAGGAATATTTTAGATGTCAGATGGAGGGGCCCGCAGCCAAGAGAGCCCCTCCGGAACCATGTGTTGCTTCAACTCGCCGCCAGAAATCCCCAATTATTTTTCTGGTATTTCCACCGGGATCAGTCGATGTTCCAGTACATCCACCAACCCCATATCCGTCAATCCAAGTTCCGGCACTGTGGGAAGCGAGATAAAGCTCAAAGTCATGAAAGGGGCACTCCCGCGGCATCCCAGACTTCGGGCCGCAGCATTTAGCCCGTCCAATTCCCTCATAACCGTGCCAGCATCCTGCTCACTCATCAATCCGCCGATGGGTAAGCGCATTTTTGCCATCACCTCGCCGTTACGGACCACACAGAGTCCGCCCTGCATTTCCTGAATCACCTTAACACTCTGTGCCATATCCAGCTCATTGACACCTACTACCACGATATTATGGTGATCGTGGGACATGGAGTAGGCCATAGCCCCCTCCCGGAGGCCAAAGCCCCGTACAAATCCCACTCCCACACCGCCAGTTTTTCCGTAGCGCTCTACAATGGCCAGCTTTAAAATATCATGTACCGGATCTGCCAGTATTTCCCCATTAACGCAGGGCAACGTTGCGATTAGCCGTTTATTGATAATCTGCCGGTCAATCAGATCTATAACTGTAACTTGCGTCTGGGGACGATCCGTTCGAGCGGGGACCCGAAAGCTCTTTTCCGTAATCAGCTGTTTCAGCTTTACTGTATTTTTCAACCATTCAGGATATTCCCCAACTTCACATGTCTGGATCAGCTTGCAATCTTTCGCTACCAGGCGCCCCTCAAAATACACCTGGCTAGGCTTCATTTCCCGCAGATCCTCCACCAAAAGAATATCCGCTAGGCGGCCCGGCGTAATAGATCCGATCTCATCTTCCAGCCGGAAATGCCGGGCGGCGTTGAGCGTAGCCAGCTTCACTGCGTCTATTTCTCCCACACCCAATTCCATGGCCCGGGCAACATTATAGTTAATGTGGCCCTCCCGTTGGATCTCTCCAGCATGCTTATCATCTGTACAGAACATCAGATTGTCCAGAGGCAGCTTCTCTCTCAGTACACCGCCGATGAGGGCATCCAAATTGCGTTCGGTGCTGCCCTCCCGAACCAACACACTCATACCCACCCGTAGGCGTTGGAGAAGTTCCTCCTCGGTAACGCACTCGTGGTCATCAGAGATCCCAGCAGAAGCATATACATTGAGTTCCTGCCCCAGGCGACCGATGGCATGACCGTTTACGATTTTTCTCCGCGCCAAGGTATCCGCAATCTTTTCGATGTATTCGTCTTTCACCAGCAGGATTTTAGAGGGATCCAGCTCGCCCAGACTGATGGATTCCTGCCAGTCCATAATAGCGCGTACCTCTTCGGCCCCCATATAGGCTCCGTTAGTCTCTAGGCCCGGCGCTGTAGGTACTCGTGAGGAAACTTCAATAAGCATCCGGTATGGCAGGCGGGAAATAGAATCCAGCATAGCCTTCAATCCATCCGCTCCTGCAACGTTTGCAATCTCCATAAGATCCGCGCACAGTGTAGTAGTCCCTTGAGGCACCACCACTGAAGCCAGAGCTTCTGGTGAAAGCATAGTTGACTCGAAATGCATGTGAGTATCGATGAGCCCCGGCACCGCGAACTGTCCGCAACACTCCACTACTTCCTGGGCCTCCAGATTTGCTTCTGGTGAAATGGAGATAATCCGGCCGTTTTTGATATAGATATCTGTGTTATAAATCTCCGATGAATATACATTCACCAGTCGAACATTCTGTAATTTCAAATCACAAGGGTGCTTCCCAAGCCCCGTCTCAATGGTATCTTTAATTTCTTCAAAAGTGCGCATGGCTTTTTCCTTTCGTTGGATTTCCATTGCGTTAGCCCCAGCCTCCCCGATAGCTCATCATAATCTTTCGTGATAACTCCGGGAAGAGACTTGGTCCCTAGATATTTTATAGCATCTGCCTAGCGTCTTTCAGCAAGGGAAGAAAGAAGTGAATTCTTGGGGATAAGGCCAGTTATGGGTGACAGCAGAGCCTCCTTGATCCCATAAATAGTGATGCTAATGTTTTCCCAGCAGATAATACTCATGGTGCTCAGGCTACAGTGGAATACAGTGTACAGGTCCAGAAGGAATCCCAATCACTGGTGCGGCACATGCGCTGCCAGTATGCGCTCCGCATGGCCCGCAAAAAGTGTTTCTGTGATTTCGATGTTTTCTTACTCTGCCAAGATGTCTCCCCAATGGCGTGTCACTAGTTACCACAACCTGTTCACTATTTTACACAGGTAGACAGAGATATAATTAGGAATTATTCCCACCATTTTACTTTGCATTGACACCGACTACCCGCTCAACGGCGTTAAGAATATTTTCATAACCGGTGCAGCGGCACAGATGACCGGAGATTAACTTACGCAATTCGTCCCGGGTATACTTCTTTCCGGAATTGACGATTTCCACTGCGGTAAGAATGAATCCCGGAGTACAAAAACCACACTGTACTGCAGCTTCGTCCACGAACGCCTGCTGTACAGGGTGCAAGCAACCGTTTTTTGCCCGCAGCCCCTCTACTGTGATAATTTCTCGTCCATCTGCCCACAAGGTCAAATAGATGCAGCTATTAGTTGCCTTTCCGTCCAGAAGAACCGTGCATGCGCCGCACTCCCCAACCCCACAACCTTTTTTGACACTGGTGAGTCCAAGGCGCTGGCGTAATGTGTCCGTCAGGCACTCATCCTCACGGACAGCCAGCTCCACTGGTGTTCCGTTGACTATCATGTGGATCACTTTCATTCAAAATTCCTCCTGCTTGTTTGACCGCCCCTTCCACAGCTCTCTGGCTCAATTCCCGAATCAACTGCATCCGTAGCTCTCGAGATGCCCTCCAGCTATCTCTTGGGAACAATTCCCGCCCTACTGCATCTCCAAGCAGGCGCAGTGTATGTCGGTCCACAGGCAGTCCTTTCACCAGAGCTTCCACTGCCGGACAGCGCATGGGAACTGGCGCCGCCACACCAAAAGCGATCCGCACTTCCCGAAAGGTCTTTTTCCCCGCATCTAGCTCCACATACGCCGCGCAACCCAAAGTGGAAATCTCCAGGGCATTGCGCTTTCCATACTTGATGTAATAGCTGCCGCATCCCGGCCGGATTATAGGAATCCGCACCGCCGTCAGCAGTTCCCTTTTTCGGTCCAAGGCCGTGCGTCCGGGACCAGTATAAAACGCACCGATATCCAGTTGCCGCTTGGTTTGGCTGATATCGGTGAGTTCCAGCCTAGCATTGAGTACCAGCAGCGGCGGCGCACTGTCAGCACTGACTGCGCCATTACAGATATTCCCTCCCAGCGTAGCCACAGTGCGAATCTGGGGGCTCCCCACCTGGTCAGCCGCCTGCCACAAGCAAAAGGCGTGCTCCCGAATCACTCCAGTTTCATGGAGTTGGTCAAAGCAGGTACCCGGCCCTACCACCAGTTCTTCCTTCTCCCGGCGCACACCCTGAAGCTGCGGCAGGCGGTGAATACTCAGCAGAGAGCAGTCTTTCCACTTCCGCTCCCGAACCTTGATTAAAACATCCGTTCCGCCGGAGATAACAATGGCATCCGGATGTTCTGCCAGAAGTGAGAGTGCCTCTCCCAGGTCCTTTGGCTGATAAACTTGTCGAATATCATACATAGCGTATACCTCCCGCTTATGTCTCCGCTATATGCTCGCACGACAGTGGTTGTATCAGTCCAGCTTGTATAAAGGCGTGGATCAGCCGCTCCGGTGTCAGGGGCAGCTCATAGACGGCCACGCCCGTGGCATGGAGCACAGCGTTCCGGATAGCCGGTGCCTGTGGGATCATGGGCGGCTCTCCCAATGCTTTGTTCCCAAAGGGGGCGGAGGGCTCATAGGTCTCCACAAACTCCACATCAATCTGTGGGATGTCCATGGCTGTCGGGATTTTATAGTCCAACAGGTTGTCGTTTCGCATCTTACCAGTCTCGGGGTCAAAAAGCATCTGCTCCGTCAAAGCATATCCAATCCCCATAGCCACACCACCGTGAACCTGAGCTCTAGCAAGCGCCGGATTGAGAATCTGGCCGCTGTCGTGAATCGCTATCACGCGGTTGATTTTAATCTTGCCGATAGGAACATCCACCTCTAAATCAACAAAGCTTGCACCGAAGGCAAATGCGTTATGACGCATGGTGTAGGTGGATTCCGCCGTCAGATGTTCGCTGTTTATCTTTGTGCTGTTGGTGTACTGCATTCGGACTGCCACATCCCTCACCGTCCCCAGGACTGCGCCATCACGGCCTGTAATCCGTCCGCCATCAAGGGCAAGATCTTTGGAATCTGCTTCGTACAAACAGGCAGCCCTGTTCAGGATTTTCTTCCGAAGTATCTCTGCTGTCTGCTTCACCGCACTGCCGGAGACATAAGTCTGGCGAGAAGCGTATGCCCCCGCATCATGGGGAGAAACATCCGTATCCTGGCAGGAGACTACATACACGTTCTCTTCCGGAATTGTGGTAATCTCCGAGGCGATTTGGGCAAATACAGTATCGGAGCCCTGTCCCAGCTCCGTAGCACAGACCTGTATCTGTAGGCTGCCGTCATCATTGAGCAGCATCCGACAGGAAGCTGTCTCCAATTGTATGGGATAGACCCCAGTCTTATAGGCAAACACTGCCATGCCCAATCCTTTCTTGAGATTGGACGATGTATGGTTGAACGCATCATACGCCTGACGCTTCGCTTGCCAGTCCACCAACTCACACCCACGGTCGATGCACCGTTCCAGACCGTTGCTGGCACAGAGAAACCGGTCAAAGGGATCCAAGAAATGCAGGCCCATCATATTCTTTTTTCGAAATTCCACAGGATCCAAATGATACCTCAGTGCCAGATCATCCATCTGGCACTCCATCGCAAAGGCCACCTGTGGAATCCCATAGCCCCGCATAGCTCCCGCCGAGGGCATATTGGTATAGACCGTAGCGGACTCTCCCACCTGCTTGCCCAAAGCAGGATAAAGCTGGAAATAGTTAGTCACCGCATAGGCGGCCACAGCGTGGCCGTTAGAACCGTACGCGCCGCTGTATGCATTCAGGCGAATGCCCTTCTGCGTGATTCGTCCCGTATCATCCACACAGGCCGCCGCCCAGATGTCCATGGCATGACGAGTCCGGCTATTGACAAATGTCTCCTCCCGGCTCATCACAAAGGCCACGCACCGTCCTCCCAGCCGTAAGGTGAATAAAGCCGCCAGCGGCTCATAGAACATATCCTGCTTATTGCCGAATGCTCCGCCCACATAGGGCTTGACCACACGAATCCGGCCTGTGGGGATACCCAGAGCATCGGAAATATGTTTGCGTAGGGTGTGGGGTGCCTGATTGGGCGACACCACTACAATTTTCCGCCCGCTCATATAGGCAAAGCAACAGATGTTTTCAATATGGCAATGTTGCTGGGCCGGTACATGAAATTTTGTTCCTCGTAAATCGACATAGCCGCCGATACATGGATCCATGGAGAACGTTCCCTGATAAAACCGGACATTTTGGCTCTCATCAATGATAAAATCCATGCGCCCCCCCTGATTATCCGGGGATTTTTCATGCAGAGGAATCCCACTGATCACAGCAGCCTCCGGTGTCAGCAGCGGCGGCAGTTCTTCGTACTCTACCCGGATAGCCTCCAGTGCCTTCTGAGCCGCCAGATCGCTTTCTGCTACCACTGCGGCAATCTCATCTCCATAGTAGCGCACTCGTTTGGTCAGTATTCGCTTGTTGGCCACATCGGTATGTGCGGGATCCAGGGAAAGCGGATGTCCACAGGTCGCATACTCCCAGTCCGGCACATCAAAACAAGTTAAAATATCCACTACGCCCGGGATCTTCCACGCCTCGTCCACATCAATAGCGCGTACTGTTCCATTTGCAATGGTGCTGTGAAGAGTCTTTCCCACCAGTGCATTAATAGGAATAAGATCCTCTGTATACTTTGCCGCGCCGGTCACCTTATCCACAGCGTCTAGACGCGGAATGCTATTTTTGATCCCCATGTGCTTTTCTCCAATTCTAGGGCAAAGGACTCCCTCCCACAATCGGATTGGAAGCCCCTGCCCGTTTTTCGGAAACTTGATTGAAATGTACTCCCGATGAATCGTCCTGCCGGGCCTCAGTTAAAAAAGATTTCCAAAAGCAGATACAGTAGGAACACGCCTGTCAGTATCCAAGTGGAAATCGGGAGCTTTCTAGCATTGCCAGCAAAGACCTGTCCGCCAGTGTAAGCCAGCAGTCCGAAGAGGATACCATAGGCGATATTGAAGGTAAACGCCATAAAAGCCACGCAGATGAATACCGGGAAAGCAGTCTTGGTATCACTCAAGTCCACATGCATCAGCGGCTCAATCATAAAGATACCCACCATAACCAGTGCCGGGGCGGTGGCAATACTGGGGATCATCAAAAACAGCGGGGTGAAGAGCAGCGACAGCAGAAAGAACACCCCTGTGGTAATGGCAGTAAGACCTGTTCTTCCGCCCTCAGCAATACCTGTGGTACTCTCTGCACCAAACACCGTGACGGTCTGGGTGCCGAACACAGCTCCTACTGCAGCCCCTGCTGCAGACACAAACAGAGCTTTGCCCGCGCCGGGCAGTTCACCCTTTTCGTTGACAAAACCAGCCTTGATTCCCACACCTACCAGCACGCCGATACTGTCGAACATATCCACAAACAAAAAACTAAAAATGGCAAAGAGAACACCAATGATAGCCGCCACACCGCCCCCAAACAGGCCATCAAATGTCAGTTGTCCAAAGGTAGGTGCTAGCGCCTCAATGGGGTTTTCCAAAGAGACCAGACCCTGCCATTGGGTATAGGTAGCACCTGTAGCCGGGTTTTCAAAAAGCATACCTGCAAAGGTAATAGCCAATATCCCTATGAGGATGGCGCCTTTGACCCTCATAATAACCAGTCCCGCTGTCAGGAGAATCCCCAATAGAGCCAGAATGACACCGGGATCCTGCAAATTGCCCAGGCACAGCAAATTATCAGGGTCATAGGCTATGATACCAGAATTATGCAGCCCCGAGAATGCAATGAAAAAGCCGATAGCCGCAGAAATAGCCTGCTTAACGCACTCTGGAATGCCGTTAACAATGCGCTCCTGTACACCTGCAACGCTGAGGATACTGAAGGTAACACCTTCCACAAACACACAGGCCAGGGCATTTTGCCATGACAGCCCCAGCGTACCGCAGACTGTGTAGGCAAAATATGCGTTGAGTCCCATGGCAGGCGCTAAGGCAAAAGGAAAATTAGTCAAAAGGCCCATTGCGATGCAGGCGATAGCTGCCGAGATAGCCGTCGCCCATAGTACCGCCTTGGAATCCATTCCTGTTGAGGACAGAATCGCCGGATTTACCGCCAAAATATAGGTACAGGTCAAGAACGTAGTCAATCCAGCAATGATCTCAGTTCTCACATTGGTGTGGTTTTCCTTGAGATGGAATCTCTTTTCCAGAAAAGAACCGCTGTTTACAAGCTGTGTTTCTTTTGCCATTTTAGCACCCCCATTTTTGTAGTATCTATTTGTAATACAAATAGATATACATTTATAGTATCAAAGCGGCACCACCAAATCAATGCACTTTTGCGAAAAAAAAGAGAGCCGATTTTCTCGAACTCTCACAAAACTCTGGGGTATTTATATTTTTTTTCGCAGAATTGTGTGCTTGAAGATGCCGTTTGCGTAATACTCCTGAGAATACAAAATGGGTTGACCCACAAAATTGTATCCCAGTTCATCGATGTACAAAAGCGGAGAGCCCTGTGGGATCTGAAACACATCGGCCCGCTCTGCATCCGCAGCCACAGCACTAATTTCAGATAGGTCCATATAAATCTCTGTGCCGCAATATTGTTCCACAAACTCAAATACAGGACTGTCCAAAAGCGAAAGGTCATATTCTTTTGCGACGATACTCCGACGCGCAATGTGGTCTACGCAATAGATTGCTGGCGCACCATCAGCTGTAATTAGGCGGACACTGATTACTACATCCTCCCCCGCTTTAATTCCAAGCTTCTGCGCTGTACGAACATCTGCTTTCCCCATCGCATTACGGACAAATGCCACACCAGGTATATAGCCAGCGGAGCGAATCATATCCAGAAATTCCTCTTCCAGATCCAACCGCACCTTCACATCCAACACATGCTGATTGATAATAGTACCAATCCCATGCTTACGGCTGATAAATCCCTCCCGTTCCAGTGTAGAAAGGCAGTCCCTCACCATGGTCCGGCTGATGCCAAAGTGCTTTGCGATATCTGGTTCCGAGGGAAGACGGTCTGCCCGAGAATATATGCCGGACTTGATCTCTTGGAAAATCTCCTTCGTATATTTCTCCGACAACTGCTGAGGTTTGCTCATTTTGAAAGGTATCCTTTCTGTTTTCTTCACTAAGAACACCTCTCTTTCCTTCCTCTCTCGGAACACACTCGTTTAGAACCGATAAAGCTCCCCAAGAATATGCTGTTGAGGTTGGTGTTTATCATCAAGGTGTCTGTTATATTAGCAATTTTTGTATTTTTCAGTATATCACGAAAAACTCTGCTTCGCAACTTCATTTTGGGAACATGCAAATTGTGTAAAGATATCATGAAATTTTTATAGATAAAGTCTACCATTATCGGATTGATGCCTTCATTTGCATCAAAATAACGGAGTCTTTGGAAGAAAATCTTAGGGTAGGTAACCCTCTGCGTCCTAGAAGTTTTCCCAAGTTTATATTTTTTGATGAGATAGGCCAAAATGTCGCTGCCTCATTAGCTGCATTCTCCGGGAGCCAACTCCAGAAAAGGAAAACCTATTGGGACACAAGTGTTTCAGTGGGATTGCACAATTTTTGCAGTATTTGCAGGCAAGACTCGGAGGCATTGCGATGCAATGCCTCCGGGCCTTTTTACAAATAGTTGTTAAATAGCAGTCAGCAGATTATTCCTTTATACTCTCTGCTAACCCTTTTGCCGTATCCATATAGTCCTGTGCTTCTTCTTCAAAAGGACTCATTCTTCATCGGCTATGCAAACCAGTTCGCCGCACGCTTTAATGTGTTGCACTTTATTCCTGAATGCTGTCTTTTCCCGCTGAGATGGGCGAGCCCTTGCGCTCATTCCTCAAATGTGGTATCATGAAAAAATTTTGAGGAAGGGTGTGATTTGGATGGAACTGTGCAAGAGGGACGAGACTCAAGCAGAAAAGGTCTGCATGGATGTTTTACCGGAGAGCAAGGCCTCTATATCTATGATAACGGAACTGCTGGCCGAAATGCGATTGGACAGATTTGTCTGCTTCCTGAAATAAGTGCCGTTTTAAATCAGTCAGATGCTGTATGTATACCTTTGACGGCTGCCGCGTCAAGCATTCTTTCCATTTCTATATATTGTTAAATTAAGGCCGTCACAGAAATAGTCAAAAATACTCCAAAGAAATAGCGGAGCGTTTGCCATAAAGCGAAAGAAGATTAACCCCAATCGGATTCCAATCAGTCCTAAGAATTATGATCTGGAGAAAATCAGGGAGCAGGAGCTTGTTAAGATCCGGGAGCTGACTGGTGTCTCTTTATCGCTCCAGTGACCCTCCTCTGTGATTCATACCGAGGGAGATTTGACGCATTTTATCCGCACGATAACCACAATTGCTGTCTCTGCGGCATTTGCAACCATCGCAGAGCCAATGATTCGGAAAAGAATTCTTTCTTCGGAGGAACTCCGAATTGTGCTTCAACGGGCGGCTATGAATGAAGAGATCGCGGACGGCGAGATTTCTGTTCAAGACATTCAACAGATATTATTAAATGAATACAGCCTCAAAGTCATAAATGTTAGTGGGCAATGCTCTCTAGGGGGAGTGGAAAATGCAAAACCGACAATGTGGAATCTACAAATGTATATAAAAGTTATAGGATTATCGCAGAGTTCTGCATGAATTTAACCCAAAAGCTCCCCATGCCTTCCAAGGGCATGGGGAGCTTTTGGGTTAAATTCCACGTCCATTGGACAGGGAATTTCTCTCCAGTATTGTGTCTCTCCCTTCAATTCTTGCCGCATTCTCCCTCAAATTTTGACAGGATGGTGTGAAGAGATTTTATTTTGATTTGTTTCGGAAAACGGCTTGAGTACCCATATCTTCTGTTTCAGGGCACAAAAAAGGGCCCAAGGTAACGTAAATTACCTCAGGCCCAATTTCATCATCGGGTCAATATTCCAGGGAGAATCTGCCTAGGATAAAAGGCAGAAGCCCAAGTATGGAAGTTCGATTACTTCAGCTCGACCTTGGCGCCAGCCTCTTCCAGCTGAGCCTTCAGAGCCTCGGCGTCCTCCTTGGAAGCACCCTCCTTCAGGGTCTTGGGAGCGCCCTCGACAGTAGCCTTGGCCTCGGCCAGGCCCTGGCCGGTGATCTCGCGGACAACCTTAATGACCTTGATCTTGGCAGCGGCGTCGAAGCCGGTCAGGACCACGTCGAAGGAGGTCTTCTCCTCAGCGGCGGGAGCGGCAGCGCCGGCAGCGGGAGCAGCCATAGCGGCGGCGGACACGCCGAACTCCTCCTCCAGAGCGTGAACCAGCTCGGACAGCTCCAGAACGGTCAGGCCCTTCACTTCCTCGATGAGAGCGGTAATCTTCTCGCTAGCCATGGTAAAATACCTCCTAAAATGATAAATTCAAATATTAAAGTATATGCCGGATCAATTACTCGGCGGGAGCGGCCTCGGGCTCGGCAGCGGCCTCTACGAAGCCGCCCTTCTCCTCGGCGATAGCCTTGAGCACGATGGCCAGGCTGGTGATGGGGGCCAGCATGGTACCCAGAACCTGGGCCTGCAGGACCTCCTTGGCAGGCAGCTCGGCGATGGCCATGATCTCCTCCAGGGGGAGGATCTTGCCGTCCATAAAGCCGGCCTTGATGGTAAACTTAGCGCCGTTGAACTGCTTGGCAAACTTGTTGATGACGCGCATGGGCGCGATGGGATCATTGTGGCTGATGGCCAGAGAAGTGGTGCCGTTCAGGCTCTCGCTCAGCTCGCTCAGACCGGCGCCCTCCACGGCAAACCGGGTCAGGGTGTTCTTCACAACGGCGTACTCAACCTCGTTCTTACGCAGCTCGTTGCGGAGAGCGGTATCTTCCGCCACAGTGATGCCCTTATAGTCGACCAGGACGCCGGAGGCGGCGTTCTGCAGCTTCTCGGTCAGCTCGGCCACAACGGCCTTCTTCGCTTCCAGAACTTTTGCGTTGGGCATTTGGGTTTCACCTCCAGAGAATAATAAAACGCTGTTCTGCGCGCAAAGACACAAAACAGCGTAAACAAACCATATCTGTTTCCACCGCATCCTCGGCAGGACTTCCGCTTTCGCCGCCTGCTGTCTTTGAACGCAAAGAGCATTATAAAGGAGCGCTCGACAAAAGTCAAGCACATTTTTGGCGGCTTCTCACCGCCGGGCAGGGGAGGAAAAGACCACCCGTCTTGAAGCGGTCTTTTCACCCAGGCTTACTGCTGCTGGGTCTCCGCCTGCTGCTGGCCGAAGGAACGGCCATTGTAGGTCAGGCAATTTTTGCACATCCGGTGAGGCAGCCGGTAGGCACCGCACTTGGGGCAGGTCACGATACCGGGAGTCTCCAGCTTCCAGTGGGAGCTGCGCCGCTTATCGCGCCGGGCCTTGGATACTTTTCTCTTAGGAACCGCCATGGGTGACACCTCCTTTAGTCTGTGTGCCGTGAGAGCACGCTCTTTGTAGTGGAATACTCAGCTTTCGTCATCCAAGAGCTGCGCAAGCGCCGCCCATCGTGGATCTACGTCAGGTCTGCACCCGCACGGGCCGAGGTTGAGATCGGCGCCGCACTTGGCGCACAGCCCTTTGCAGCCTTCTGAGCAAAGGTTCTTTGTATCCATGGCGAGAACGAAGGCCGTGGTGACCACCTCGTCCAGATCCAGCTCGTTTCCGTCAAGCAGAATGATATCGTCCTCGCTGTCCTCATTCTCCAGCTTGTCAGCCAGCAGACTGTCCAGCGGGACGACCTTCTCCCGGGAAAATTCCTTCCCACAGCGGTCACAGACCAGATCCAGCTCCGAGCGGGCCGTGCCGCTCAGCACTAAGGCGCCCGCGTGGTTGGTCACGCTGCCCTCGACTGAGACGGGCCGGGTAATCGGCTTTCTCCCCCAAAAGTCCAGATTGGACAGGTCCATCTGGTACTGGAAGGTCTTCTCCGCGTCCGGTACGTGGATGATGTTCCGCAGATCCAGCCGCATGTGAGACCCCTCCTTCGGGGATACAGCCCCCTTACTCGCGTAATGGTACGGAGGATATTATACCCATACCGAGAGGAATTGTCAAACATTTTTTTGTGTTGACAAAAGGAATTTTTTATGCTGGAATGGCAGTAGACACGACATGATCCACAAAAGGATGGGAACGATGAAGGAATTCACCATCGGAAAAAACGACGCCGGGCAGCGGCTGGACCGCTGGCTGGCCAAGACCCTCCCCCTCCTCCCGGCCCCCCTGGCCCAGAAATACATCCGCCTCAAGCGGGTGAAGGTGAACGGCAAGGGGTCCAAGCGGGATGTGCGCCTGGCGGTGGGGGACGTGCTGCAATTATACATCAACGACGAGTTTTTTGAAAAGCCCACCCCGGAGAACGCCTTTCTCTCCCTGTATCAGCCCAAGCTGAACATCTTATATGAGGACGAGCACATCCTGCTGGTGGACAAGCGCCCCGGTATGGTGGTCCACCCCGACGAGAGCGAGCGGGTGAACACCCTGCTCACCCACATCCAGGCCTACCTGTATCAAAAAAAGGAGTGGTCCCCCTACTGGGAGAACTCCTTCGCCCCCGCCCTGTGCAACCGCATCGACCGGAACACCGGTGGGATCGTCATTGCGGCCAAGACCGCCGAGGGGCTGCGGATCATGAATCAGAAGATCAAGGACCGGGAGCTGGAGAAATACTACCTGTGCGTGGTCCACGGGACCATGTCCCCCCGGGAGGGGAAGCTGGAGAGCTTTCTTTTAAAGGATGAGGGGAAGAAGCAGGTGTCTGTCCACAAAAAGCCGGTGCCCGGTGGAAAGACGGCGGTCACCTTATATAAGACCCTGGCGGTGGGGAAGGGGCTCTCCCTGGTGGAGTGCGAGCTGATCACCGGCCGCACCCACCAGATCCGGGCCCAGTTCGCCGCCGCCGGACACCCCCTCCTGGGGGACGGCAAGTACGGCCGCCAGCAGCAGGACAAGCCCTACGGCCGCCACGGCCAGGCCCTGTACTCCTATAAACTGGCGTTCCGCTTCACCACCGACGCCGGACCCCTGAACGGCCTCAATGGCCGCACCTGGCAGGTGGACACGGTGGACTTTGTGACGGAGTATTTTCCGGAATTTTCTCAGGCGGCGGGGACGCGGAAAACCTAGCGCCCCGCTCCGCGCTCCCCCCATTTCGGAAAATCCGTTCTTTCCCTTGGCACGCTTGACTTGAACGCAAGTTTTTCTGTGCAAAATTTCACCAACATTTTCGACAAAATCCATTGACATTTCCGCAGCAAACAGATATAGTGTATCTCGCTATCCGTGAAGCCCCGCTCCGGCGCATTTTTGTCCGTCTCAGAAGGACAGCCGGACGGGGACAAAAACAAGGGAGCTGACATTTGATTCGTAATTGAGGAAATGGGGGAGGATACATGTCTAAAGAATTGATCCGCCTGGCCAACTGCACTATGGCGTTTGACGGCGAGGTCGTGCTGGACAACATCAACCTATACATCAACGACAAGGAATTCCTCACGCTGCTGGGTCCCAGTGGGTGCGGCAAAACCACCACGCTTCGTATTATAGGCGGTTTTCAAGAGCCCACCTCCGGGGATGTTTTTTTTGACGGCGTGAGGATTAACTCTATTCCGCCCCACAAACGGGCGGTAAACACCGTGTTTCAGCGGTACGCCCTGTTCCCCCACCTCAACGTGTTTGAGAATATCGCCTTCGGCCTGCGCATCCCCAAGGTGGACCCGGAGACCAAACAGAAGGTCAAGCTGCCCGAGCAGGAGATCCACGACCGGGTCATGGAGATGCTTCAGGTGGTCAACCTGAAGGGCTTTGAAAAGCGCCGGATCACCCAGCTCTCCGGCGGGCAGCAGCAGCGGGTAGCCATCGCCCGGGCCCTGGTAAACCGGCCCAAGGTCCTGCTGCTGGACGAGCCCCTGGGCGCCCTGGACCTGAAGCTGCGCAAGGACATGCAGAATGAATTGAAGCGCATCCAGCAGTCCCTGGGCATCACCTTTATCTACGTCACCCACGACCAGGAGGAGGCCCTGGCCATGTCCGACACGGTGGTGGTGATGGACGGGGGCAAGATCCAACAGATCGGCACCCCGGAGGACATCTACAACGAGCCGAAAAACGCCTTTGTGGCCGACTTCATCGGCGAGTCCAACATCCTGGACGGCATCATGCGCGCCGACGGGGTGGTGGAGATCTTCAACCGGAAGTTCCAGTGCCTGGACAAGGGCTTTGCCAAGGACGAGCCGGTGGATGTGGTCATCCGGCCCGAGGATGTGGACATCGTGGACGAGGCCAGCGGACAGCTCAAGGGTACCGTCACCTCGGTCACCTTCAAAGGCGTCCACTACGACACCATCGTGGACTTCTACGGCTTCAAATGGCTCATTCAGACCACCGATTTCTGCCCCGTGGACAGCCACATCGGCATTAAGATCGATCCCGACGGCATCCACGTCATGAAGAAAAGTGCCTATTCCGGCATGTTCGGCGACTACTCCTCCTATTCCGAGGAATACGATGAGATCGGCGATGTGGACTACGATCCTGAACAGGAGGAGAGCTTCCGGGAGGACGGCCATGAAGAAGAGTAAGCGCCCCCTCCTGGCCATCCCCTATGTGGTCTGGATGGCCCTCTTTGTGGTAGCCCCCATCATCATGGTGGTCATCTACGCCTTCAGCACCGCCAGCGGCGGCTTCACCCTGGACAATTTTGCCCGGATGGGGACCTATACCGTCATCTTTACCCGCTCCTTCAAGCTGGCCATCATCGCTACCTTTGTCTGTCTCCTCATCGGCTACCCCCTTTCCTATATCATGGCCAAAGAGGGGCCCCGGTTCCAGCGGGTGGGCATGATGCTCATTATGCTCCCCATGTGGGTCAACTTCCTGCTGCGGACCTATTCCTGGATGTCCATTCTGGAGAAAAACGGTCTCATCAACCAGTTCTTCTCTGCCATCGGTCTCTTTGACCTCATCAACTCCATTTTCGGCACAAATATCCAATACTTCCATATGATCGGCACCCAGGGCGCCGTGGTGCTGGGCATGGTCTACAACTACCTGCCCTTCATGATCCTGCCCATCTACTCGGTCATTGTCAAGCTGGACAATTCCCTGCTGGAGGCTGCCCGGGACCTGGGGGCCAACTCTACCGCCGTCTTTCGGAAGGTGATCTTCCCCCTGTCCCTCCCCGGCATCCTCTCCGGCGTAACCATGGTGTTCGTCCCCTCGGTGTCCACCTTCGCCATCTCCCGCCTGCTGGGCGGCGGCACCCAGATGCTGCTGGGCGACCTCATCGAGCAGCAGTTTTTGGGCGGAGCCTATAACCCTCACCTGGGCAGCGCCATCGCCTTGGTGATGATGCTCATCGTCATCGTCTGCATGTGGGTCATGAACCACTTCGGCGAGGGCGAGGAACAGGCGGTGATGCTATGAGTCTGCAAAAGAAAAACGGCTTCATGAACCGGCTGTTCATGGGCCTGGTCTTTCTCTTTCTGTATGCCCCCATCTTCCTGCTCATCGTCTTCTCTTTTAACTCCGGCAACAGCAGCGTGGTCTGGAAGGGCTTTTCCCTCCACTGGTATGTAGAACTCTTCCAGGACCGGCTCATCATGCAGAGCATTTACACCACCCTGCTGGTCTCCCTGCTGGCCACCGCCATCGCCACCGTGGCCGGCACCTTCGCCTCCATCGGCTTCTACGCCATGCGCCGCCGGTGGCGTGACCCCCTGATGACGGTGAACTCCATCCCCATGATGAACGCCGACATCGTCACCGGCGTCAGCCTGTGCCTGCTCTTTGTGGCGGTCTTCGGCCTCTGGAACGAGTTTGCCGAAAACTACCGCATCACCTTCAGCCTGTTCGGTGAGGTCTACCGTGTCACCTTCCCCAGGCTCACTCTGGGCTTCGGCACCCTGCTCATCGCCCACATCACCTTCAACATCCCCTATGTCATCCTGTCGGTGGGCCCCAAGCTGCGGCAGATGGACAAGAACCTGGTGGATGCCGCTCAGGATCTGGGCTGCACCTGGTTCCAGGCCTTCTGGAAGGTCATCCTGCCCGAGATCATGCCCGGTATCGTCTCCGGCGCCCTCATCGCCTTCACCATGAGCATCGACGACTTCGTCATCTCCTACTTCACCGCCGGTTCGGCCTCCACCCTGTCCATTGAGATCTACGGCATGGTGCGCCGCCGGGTGAGCCCGGAGCTCAACGCGGTATCCACCCTGTTGTTTGTGGTGGTCCTGATCCTTCTTGTAATCATCAACGTGCGGGAGGCCCGTCAGGAAAAGGCCCTTCGCCGCAGTACGGCGCGGAAATAGCGCCGTCCCCGTCCCTTTTCCCCCTGTTCTCACGGCCCGCGGGCCTGGAGATACACCAAATCAACCATATTGGAGGAATGATCAGTTGAAAAAAATCGTAGCTTTGACCCTCGCCACCAGTGTGGCGGCGGGCCTGTTCCTGTCCGGGTGCGCCATGAATGAGTCCGGCTCCACCTCTGAGAGCAGTTCGGGGGCGGACAGCGGAAAGCGTGAGGTAAATGTGTGCAGTTGGGGCGAGTACATCGACCGCAGCCTGGAGACGCAGTTTGAGGAGGCAACAGGCATCGAGGTAAACTATACCGTGGTCCCCAGCAATGAGGAGCTGTACTCCCAGCTGCAGACCGGCGGCGTCAACTACGATGTGATTGTCCCCTCTGACTATATGATCGCCCGGCTCATTGCGGAGGACCGGCTCCAGAAGCTGGATTACAGCAAGATCCCCAACTACGAGAAGATCGGCGAGCAGTACAAGAACCTGTCCTTCGATCCCAACAACGAGTACTCCGTCCCCTACACCTGGGGCACCCTGGGCATCATCTACAACACCACCATGGTGGATGAGCCCATCACCAGCTGGGGGGCCATGTTCTCCGACGACTACGCCGGAAACGTCCTGCTCATCGACAACTCCCGGGACGCCTTCGCCATGGCCCTGTACTACCTGGGCTACGACGTAAACACCACCGATGAGGCCCAGATCCGTGAGGCCTATGAGCTGGTGGCCGACGCCAAGGCCCGGGGCGTGTACGCCGGCCAGGGCATGGACGAGATCTTCCAGATCATGGAGGGCGGCAACCTGGCCATCGCCACCTACTACGCCGGCGACTTCCTGACCATGTACGAGGCCAACCCCGACCTGGCCTTCGTCATCCCCGAGGAGGGCTCCAACTGGTTCGTGGACTCCATGTGCATCCTGAAGGACGCCAAGAACGTGGACGAGGCCCACGAGTGGATCAACTTCATCGCCTCCACCGAGTCCAACCTGAAGAACATGGACTTCATCTGGTACGCCTCCCCCAACACCGAGGCCCTGGAGCAGTACCCCGCCTACTATGAGGAGACCTACGGCGAGCCCCTGGACATGGATCTGTACGAGATCATGGCCGCCCCCGACTCCGTGCTGGAGAACTGCTCCATGTACGAGAACCTGCCGGCGGACACCCTGGCCCTGTACAACGATCTGTGGATCGAGC
>OGHJ01001881.1_pt1 | contig 20067 bp, 11 predicted proteins | sample 1571351 | NCBI WGS metagenome assembly OGHJ01 (sample SAMEA2582037, study PRJEB24529) | metagenome | biome: Human gut stool | place: China | collected 2011 | reverse complement strand
TGGACGAGATCGGCACCTACGCCGACGCTCCCATCGCCACCTACACCAACAAGGTGACCAAGGGTGACCTGTACTCCCTGATCTCCAAGAGCAACCTGGATGACATCTCTGACAATCACCGCTACAACGATGAGTACACCTTCACTGTGTACAGCGACGGTGTGATCGTTGACAATGGCAAGAAGGATGCTATTTCCATCAACAGTGTGTATGGCGCTTCCTTTGACACCGTGCGTCCTGACTTCTTCAGCAGCAACAGCTCCGCCGCTGCCGGCTATGGTTACACCAACGCTGTCTCCGGCAAGGGTGTGCAGACTGAGGTCTATCTGGACGATGACGGCAACGTCACCTTGGTGTACATCAATACCTATGTGATGCAGGCCACCGAAGACTATAATGAAGATAAGGACACCCTGAACGTCGATGTGATCACCGATCCTTCTCAGCTGGGCGGCGACGCCATCGGCACCACTCAGCTGAATGGCGACGACTTCGATCTGACCGGCTACGCTGAGGATGACTACATCCTGTACACCGTGTCTGACGGCCAGGTTGAGGACATCTATCCCGCTGAGGTCGTAACCGGCGAGGTCAGTGCCTACTCCATCGGCAATTCCGTGACCCTGGACGGCACCAAGTACGAGTACGGCGCTCAGATTGAGGGCGTGAAGGACAGCTCCTCCGCCAACTACGATAAGTCCGCCGCTACTGAGTACCGCGTGGGCGACACCGCCGCCGTGGTGCTGGATCAGTCTGGCTACGTTCTGTACGTGGACAGCGCTGCCATTTCCCTGGGTAACTACCTGTATGTGAACGACATGGCTGCTAAGAGCGGTCTGTCCTCCAGCTACATTGCCAACGCTTACTTCTCCGATGGCACTAAGGCCGAGATCACTCTGGGCGACGTGTATATGTGGGAGACGAAGGACGGCAAAGACCAGTACGTTGAGCACTCCCTCAGTGAGTATAGAGACGACAATGACATCACTATGGGCTCTAGTAAGATGAACGGCTGGTACTCTTACAGCGTGAACAGCGACGGCGAGTACAACCTGCGTGAGGCTAAGAGCTATAACCACAACGATACTAATGGTATCAAGACCTCTAAGATCGAGGGCGGCGAGGTCAACTTTGCCAAGGGCACTACTCTGGTCGGCAACAGCGACACCGTTATGCTGGTCCTGGACGAGGACAACGATCTGACTGTTTACACCGGCATCAACAACTTCCCTGACATCACTCCGGATGCTGGCTACGATCTGTATGTTGCTGCCATGAAGGAGAAGGACGATTCCACCAAGGCCTATGCCTCCCTGGTGTTCGTGGATGCCAGCAACGCCGACGTGGATGACAACTCCACCGACACCCTGCTGTACGTCCTGGATGAGGACAGCCGCTATGTGGACAGCGAGGACAACGAGACCATCGTTGTTTGGAACGCTATCCTGGACGGCAAGCTGACCACCATCGAGGCTAAGCTGAACAGCGGTTTCACTCAGTACAACCTGTACGAGAAGGTCAGTGTGGACTCCGACGGCTACTATGAGGCTAAGGGCGTGTTCGCTGCGGACAACGATCAGTATGTGGACGACAACCTGTCCTCTGTCTCCGTCTCTGGCGGCTCTCTGATGCTGGACGGCACTGGCTATGTGGTCACTGATGACACCCAGATCATTGTTCTGTTGCAGCCTACTGGCAAGAACGGCGATCTTGTCCGTGAGAAGATGATGACCGATCCCGATGCTGATTACGAGGTCAAGACTGTTACCGGCAAGCGTCTGGACAGTATGCTGGGCGACTACACCATCGACGGTGAGGCCGCTCTGGTGACTGTGGACAGCGACAGCCGTGTCGTTGAGACCCTGTACATCACTGTGAATGGCGCAGTCGCTAATAAGTAATTCTCTAATTTACTAGAATTACTTCAGCACACCTCAGAATGGGCCCCGTGCTTTTGCACGGGGCCCTCTTGCAATCTTTTCTAGCCCATCTCCACATTTTCTTTTCTAAACGTTTTCTTCCGACTAAGAGCGGCTCAGAATTATAATTATTTGAAAATAAATATCCCATCTGCAATCATGTTTTCCTTCGTCTATGCAGCATCTGATGATATATTTTCCCTTTTCCTGTGAGCTGTATCACTGCTTCCTGTTTGATGGGGAAGTTGTTCCAAAGTAAGAAGTGATATATCCATTGTGAACAACGCCAAGTTTCTACGGTGCCGCACCATGAAAAACGAAAACGCACCGCAGGAAAATCCCGCGGTGCGTTTCAGTCTGCTCTCCTCGATAGGAGTCATTTCTCTGCTTTGCGTTACTTTTGTACGTTCTCGCCGAACTGCATCAGGATGGTGGCAGCCTCGGCGCGGGTGATGGTTCCGGTGGGCACGATGGTGCTGGCAGTGCGGCCATTCATCAGGCCGACCGCATTGGCCCAGCTCACAGCCTCCACAGCCCAGTCGGAGATGCTCGCGTAGTCCGCATAGGAGGACAGCTGTGCGCTTCTCTGGCTGGTCTCATAGCCAGCGTACTGGGCGTAGCGGTACATCATCAGAGCCATCTGCTCACGGGTGATGGGGTCGTTGGCCCCGAACACGCCGTTGCCGTAACCGCCCACAATGCCCTCACCGGCGGCCCAAGCCACGGCCTCAGCGTAGTAATCGCTGCTGCTCACATCGGTAAAGGGATTGGCTCCGCCGTTGGGGGAACCGGCCAGCCGCCACAGGATGGTGGCGATCATGCCGCGGGTGGTGCCCACATTGGGGCCGAAGGTGGTGGCGGCGGTGCCGCTCATCAGACCGTTGTCATAGACGTAGACCACAGCGTCATAGAACCAGTCGCCAGCGGATACGTCCACGAAGGGCTCCGCAGCCTCCTCGCCGCCCTCTTCCACGAAGGTGGCCTCAACGGTCACCCGGGAGGCGGGCATCTCGAAGGTGTAGCGGCCGTTGCTGCCGCGGTTCAGATTGATCTTATCCCCGTTGGCCGCGGTCACCGTGAGGGTATCCAGAACGTAGCCCTCGTCGGGGGTTACGGTCAGGGTCACGGTGTCGCCCTTGGCGGCGCGGCTCACATTGGCTTCCACATCGCCGTTGTCACTGTTCTTCACAGTCACGGAGTACCGGGTGGTGCTGCTGGAGCCGGACCCGGAACCGCCGCCGGAGCTTCTCACATAAGGAGTGATGGTTCCGGTGCGGATGTTGTAGTTGTCGGCGTCCTCGGGGGTGAAGGTCCAGCCGTAGGCGGTGTTGGCCTCCACTACGGTGTCGTCCCCGTCGTCCCAGACAATCGCACCAGGAATGGCGATGGTGCCCTTGTTCAGCGCCGTGTCGGCCAGGGTGTGGCCGGAGCCGGTGATGGCGGTGTAGCTGGGCTCGCCGTCGGGGTCCGCCTTGCTGATGGTGACCAGAACGGTGTCCTTCACTGTCTCATAGACGTCCAGGTCGCTGGGCATGAAGACCACGATCTTGTTGCCGCTGTCCTTCACATTAATCAGCGCCTGATTGGCCAGGAAGGACCAAATGCCCTCCACGCTGGCCGTACCCTTGATCTCGCTGTCCGCGACATCCTTGCCGGTATAGGTGGTAATGATGTCCTCAACAGAAATCACAGGAACATATTTGTCGGTGATCCGAAGCACCATGGTGACGGTCACGTCCTCATAGTTCTGGCTGGTGATGGTGACAGGGACCTCAATGCTCTGCACATCGTCCTCTGTGAGATCCTCGGCCAGCTGGTACACGAAGGTGTCCTCCCGTACGCTGTAAATCGCGTCGCCGCCCACAGCTTCTTCGGTCAAGGCCACCTCCAGATCGCCGGCATTGACCGGCATCAGCCCGGACAGGTCGAAGGTCTTTTCGGCGGTGTCATCAAAGCGCACCGGCAGCGTCCAGTCCTCGATGACCGGAGCGGGCGCCTTGGTGATCACACCGTTCTCCAGGGTGATGGTCCCGTTGGTCAGGGTGTAGTTGGGGGTGTTCAGAGTAATGGTGACGGTGACGGTCTTGCCGGTGCCCGCATTGGGATCGTCAAAGACAGCCTTCGCCTCATAGGCCACTGTGGTTTCTCCGTTCACCAGACCGTCAAAGGTCACATTGACCTCCGCATCGGTGGTGCCGTCAAAGACCTTTTCGACCGCCTCAGCGGCAGCGGTAATGGCCTTGGGGGACACAGTCAGCTTATAGCTCTTTGTGGTAGCGGCGTACTTGCCGTCCACACCGTCGGCGGTGACGGAGATCGTGGTCTCGCCCGCCCCCAGGATAGTCACTTTACCCGTGTTATCCACGGTAGCGACCTCTTTGTTGCTGCTGTCGTAGGTCAATTCCTGGTCACCGTCCGCCGTGGCGTTGGTGGCCACGTTCTCAAAGGCGTCGCCATAAGTGGCGGTCTGGTCGCCCTCCTTGGCGAAGGAGACCTCCTGACCGGGCAGAGCGCTCACCTTCACGGTGGCGGTGGCGGCGGCCTCCTTATAATTGGCGGTGGCAGGAGCAGTCACCGTGATGGTGGCCGTGCCCTCGCCCACAGGAGTGACCACGCCGGTGCTGCTTACGGTAGCGACCTTTTCGTCGCTGGTGGCATAGGTGTAAGTACGGCTCTCGGTCTCGGGAGCGGTATCGGTCACCTTGACCTGAGCGGTCGCGCCGCCCACATACAGCTCGGGAAGAGCCTCCACGGTGATGGTGCGGTCGGCCTTCTCGATGACAAAGGTCACGGACTTGCTGCCCGTCATGCCGTTCACGGTGGTGGTAGCCGTGAGGGTATAAGAGCCCGCCTCAGTCACGGTGCTGTTCAGGGTCACCGTCTGGGCCGCACCGTTGTCCTTAGACAGGGTGTAGGTGAACGTGGGGGCAGCGCCCGTGCCGGTATAGGTCGCCGGGTTCGCAAAGTAGTTCAGGGCAATCCCCTGGCCGGTATACGCCGCCTCGCTGTTCTTCAGGGTAAAGTTGATGTGGCCCGCCACATCGTTCTTCTCCCATTTAGCCACCAGAGTGGCGTCCTCGGAGAAGATCGTGGTGCTGGCGCTGCCCGGAAGGACCTTCTGGTCATTCCAATACCAGCCCAGGAACGCATACCCATCCCGGATGGGAGTGGGCAGAGGCTTATTGTCGTTCACCAGTCTGCCGTTGGTGTCCGTCTCATAGGTGTCGGAAGCGCCCGCAGGCAGGGTGCCGCCGTTGGGGTCCAGGGTGATGGTGAAGGTGGGCGCCGAGATGCTTCCCTCCACGACCTTCACACCGGGAATGCGGGCACTTCCCTGGGTGTTGTCGGAATTGCGCCACGCGATGTAGCCATAGGAGTTGACATAGCTGTCCGACCACCAGGCAGTGGCACCTTCAGGATTGACCGCCACGATGTCCTCGGTGCTGTACTTCTCGTAGGTATCTTTCAAAGAGTCGTTCAGCAGAACAGATACACCGTCCAGTTTTCTAAGGACCATAGCCTGATTCACGGAATAAACAATTGAGCCGCAACCGGCCAGGAAACTTCCGGAATAAGTACTCAGAGAAATAGAACCAGGCTCTACCCAAGAAGGATACTTTTCAAAACCAGCAACAATGGCAGGGGCACCCGCAGAAACCACTACTCCGTTGCCCCGCACCTCAATGGATGAGCCAGACAGATACATTGCAATAGCAGCACGGTTCTCTGCGCAAATGATGCCATTGTTTACAACAATTTCAACGCCTTCTCCTTCATACATACTGGATGCATTGGAAGCAATACCACCGTTGATTTCTCCGATGTTATCGACAGTAATGGAGCCTTGGTAAACTGTGTTCAGAGCAATACCCAGGTTACCGCCACTGATAATGCCTCGATTGACAGTGATATCCGTTCCCTGACGGTTATAGCCCTCAGTATCCACATTAATGCCGACGCTCCCGCCGGTAACCTTTGCAGAAGAACCAGACACAATGATTCTACTTACCAGTCCAGAGGTTGCATCAATACCGTTGGTTCCGCCTTCTACGATGCCGTTGACTTCAATACTACAAGGTCCACCATCTCCGGCATAAGTGACACCATTGGTGCCGCCGCGTAAAACGCCTCTGGAAGCTACGGTAAGCTCATTATAATTTAGATTCCCGGTATCCAGGAGCAGAGCAGCCCCCGTCTCATTTTCGATTTTGCCGTTGACCGTAATATCCACGTTGCCATACCAAATTTGGAGCATCGGCGAATTACTGTTCCCGCTCAAAGATGCGTTCCAAACGATATTGCGGATACCTGTGTCCTCCGGCTCTAGACGAAGCCCACTCTTCGCAGCTGTGACTGTACCGCCAATGTAGACAGTGTTTCCTTCGGTCCGCACTGTCAGCTGGCCGTTTCCGCCATTGCGATTATACAGATATTCGTTATACGCTTCAACTGCACTCTCTATGCCGTTTTGCGGTTCCGCCGCCAGCGCGGACACCGGCAGCAGCGTCAGCACCATGCACAGCGTCATGAGCACTGACAAAACTCGTTTTCTCATATGATTTCCTCCTTATGCTAAGATTCGTCTTTCGGAAGAATAACTCTTCGTATCACCTCCACGCCGCCGCATCCAAGAGGAAATGGAACCCTTCCGCCGTTCTCAATGGGGAGCGGCAGAAAGCATCCGGCCGCTTTCACTCCGGCGCGGCCTCCGGGGATAAAACAGCGCGGGGACCGGCCCGGGCCCACCACCTCCCGCTCCGGCTCCGCGCCGCGATTTTCGCGCCCGGAAGTTACGGTTTCAGTTTATCATAACTTTCTAAAAATACAATATGCTGGCTGCATAGTGTCTAATATCGCGATTTTTTGACGATTTTCGCAACATTATCATAAAAATCAGAGTTCCGCTGCCTTTTCGGCGTCTTTGTCGTACATTTATTCGAATTTTCCGCGTCTTACCATCTGGTCAAGCCCCGCATTTTTTCATTTTCCATTTATTTTTTCTTTGCTTACAGCCGTTTTCTGCTGGAAACCATACTTTTTTACATAGACTTCTCCGCCCCCCCATGGTATAATCAACCCAAAGCAGTTCCGCCGTTAGAAAACGAGGTCTTTTATGTCCCACAAAATTCTCTTTACCGCCTCTACCTTTTCCCACATCGCCAATTTTCACCGCCCCTATCTGGCGCAGTTTGCCCGGCTGGGCTGGGAGGTCCATGTGGCCTGCGGCGGACCGGAGCGGGACATTCCAGAGGCCCAACGGATCATACATATTCCTCTTGAAAAGAGTATGACTTCCCCCAAAAACTGGCAGGCGGTCCGCCTGCTGCGCCGTATGGTCCGGGAGGAGGGCTACGCCCTGGTGAGCTGCCACACCTCCCTGGCCTCGTTTTTCACCCGTCTGGCTGTGATGGGGCTTCGGGAGCGGCCTCTGGTGGCCTGCACCAGCCACGGCTACCTGTTTGACGGCCAGTCCGCTCCGGTCAAGCGCGCCCTGTTGTCCGGGGCCGAGCGGATAACCGCCCCGGTCACGGACCTGCTGATGACCATGAACGACTGGGACGGCCGCTACGCCCGGAAACACCGCCTGGGCCGCAGGACCGTCCAGATCCCCGGCATGGGGGTGGACTTCTCCCGCCTGGACGCCTGTCCGCCGGAGGAGGGGGCCGCCCTGCGGCGGGACCTGGGGCTCGGCCCGGAGCGGTTTCTCTTCCTCTACGCCGCCGAGTTCTCCCCCCGGAAGAGCCAGGCCCACCTGATCCGGGCCCTGTCCCTCCTGCCGGAGGCCGCGGTGCTGGCCCTGCCCGGAGAAGGGGCCCTGCGGGAGGACTGTATCCGCCTCTCGGAGGAGCTGGGCCTGGGCGGCCGGGTCATTTTCCCCGGCCAGGTGTCCGACATGCCCCGGTGGTACGCCGCCGCCGACGGAGCCGTCTCCGCCAGCCGCAGCGAGGGGCTCCCCTTCAACATCATGGAGGCCATGTACGCCGGGCTTCCCATCGCCGCCTCAGCGGTCAAGGGGCACACGGACCTGATCCGCCCCGGAGAAACCGGACTGCTCTTTCCCTACGGCGACTGGATGGCCTGCGGAGAGGCGATGTCCGCCCTGCTCCGGGACCGGACATGGTCCGCCCAGCTGGGCGCCCAGGCCCATGAGGCGGTCCTCTCCTACGGCCTGGACCAGGTCCTGCCCCAGGTCATGGAGCAGTACCAGCGCCTCCTCCCGCTGGAGGAGCGCCAGCCCGCCGCGCTGGGGTAAGAAACTTTTCCGCTTCCCCCGCCCCGGCCTTGCGGTCCCGCTCTTTTTGTGTTAAACTGTCGTTGTTTTGGAAATCTTTCCCCATTTTCCCGCCCCGGCGGGCCCCTGGTATGTCTCTCAGGGCGCGGGGTTACACTAACGCTGAAAACTGGTTTTATCTCACTGGAAAGAGGGTGCTTTTTTGGCAAAGATCCAGCTGTTTGTGTGCTGTCACCAGCCCAGCTTTGTGCCGGAGCACCCTCTTCTCGTCCCCATCCAGGTGGGGGCCGCTCTGGCGGAGGAGCGCTTCCCCGGCTTTTTGCAGGACGACGTGGGGGCGGACAACCTCTCCGCCAAAAACCGCTCCTACTGCGAGCTGACGGCGCAATACTGGGCCTGGAAGCACGCGGAGGCGGATTTTTACGGCTTTTTCCACTACCGGCGCTACCTCTACCCGGAGCCGGAGGCCAGGCTCCCCTACCGGCTGGAGCGGTCCCCCGCTCCGGAGGTCCTGGACCGGCTGGGCTATGGGCGGTTCGGGGAGCTGATCGGCCGGTACGATGTGATCCTCCCCAAGGGGGAGGACATGCATCTCCCGGTGTGGAAGCACTACGCCCAGGCCCCCTTCCACCACGGGGAGGACCTGTCCCTTGTCCGGGACATCCTGCTGGAGCAGCACCCGGAGTATGCCGGGGCGGCGGAGGCGTATCTGAACGGGAGCGTGTGCTATTTCGGCAACCTGTTCATTATGAGCAGAGCAGTTTTCCAAGCCTACTGCGCGTGGCTGTTCCCGCTGCTGGCGGAATTTGACGCCCGGGCGGACACCTCCGGCTACTCCTCCCAGGAGCGGCGGGTGGACGGCTACCTGGCGGAGCGTCTGCTGGGGATCTACGCCGCCCAGCTGCGCCGGGAGGGCGGCGTGCGTATGCTGGAACTGCCCCGGGTGCACTTTCTCTCCCGGGAAGACTACTTCCGGCAGCGGCTGCTGAACGCGGCGCTCCCCCCGGGGAGCCGGCGGCGCAGCGTGGTCAAGGGGCTGAGAGGGGGGCGTGGGTAGATGCCGCAGGTTTCCGTGGTCATCCCGGTTTACAACATTGAGGCCCATCTGCGTCAGTGCCTGGACAGCGTGGCGGGGCAGACCCTCTCCGACCTGGAGGTCATCTGTGTGGACGACGGCTCCACCGACGCTTCTCCGGCCATTTTGGAGGAGTATGTGCAAAAGGATCCCCGCTTCCAGGTGGTGCGGCAGGCCAACGCCGGTCCCGGCGCGGCCCGCAACCGGGGCATGGAGCGCGCCTCGGGCCGGTATCTCATCTTTCTGGACTCGGACGACTGGTTCGAGCCGGACTTTCTGGAGCGCATGACGGCCCGGGCGGAAGAGACCGGCGCGGACGTGACCATCTGCCGCGCGGACGAGTTTGACACCCACAGCGGACAGGTCTACGACGGGAGCTGGATGCTGAAGACCCAGCTGCTCCCCGGAGCGGTGTTCTCCCCCCGGGAGGCCGCTGGGGCGGTGTTCCAGTTCACCTATGGCTGGCCGTGGGACAAGCTGTACCGGCGGGACTATATTTTAAAGGAGAAGTTCCGGTATCCGGACCTGGCGGTGTCTCAGGACCTGGTGTTTGTCTACCCCAGCGTGTTCTGCGCCGGGCGCATCGCTGTTTTGGACCGGGTGCTCATCCACCACCGGGTCAACCGGCTCACGTCGGTGTCCAACTCCCGTTCAAAAACGCCGGAGGCCTCGTATCAGGCGCTGAAGCTGGTGGAGGCGTGTCTGGAGGAGCGCGGGCTGATGGAGATTTACCGGCAGAGCTTCCTCAACTGGGCCATGGAGTTTCTGGTGTGGCACGTGTGCAGCATCGGAGACCGGGCGGTCCAGCGGCGGTATTTCCGGGTCCTGCGCCAGAGCTGGCTCCCGGAACAGCACTTTGACCGGTATCCCAAACGTTATTTTACAAACCGGACGGTTTTCGCCAAGTACCGCTTGGCCAAGTATGCGCCGTATCCGGTTTTTTCCGCCATTCTGCGGTTTTACAAAGCCATCAAAGGCCGCCGCGCGGCATGAGGCGGCCCCATGAGAAAGGAGTCCTCGTGAGCTTTAAAGATCTACTCAAACGCATTCTTCCGCCCCCGGTCCACGCGTTCAACCGGGAAGTGGCCCGGATTTTGGACGCGGTGGATCAGAGCCGCCGGGAGACCGACGCCCTGCGGGAACTGATCGCCGCCCAGGGGAACAGCCTGGACCAGCTCCGCCGCCAGCTGGACGCGGAGCGGGCGCGCCGCCTCCAGTGGGAGTCCCAGGCCCGGGACGAGTGGCGGGCGCAGCAGCAGGCCGCCCTGGACAAGGCCCTGGAGGGCCAGGCCAAGACCCTGGCCGCCCTGTCCCAGTCCCTGGAGCAGTCCGCCGCCGGACTGCAAAAGCAGACGGACGCGCTGGCGGAGGCCTTCGCCGCCGGACAGGAGCAGATGGCTACCCGTCAGCAGGCAGATGCCCTGACAAAGCAAGGGGACTTGCTTGCAAAGGCGGTCGAACGAGCCCGAAGTCAGGCCGCGGACAGCGCCCGCCACGCCTCCGAGGCGGTGTGGGCCCAGATTTTCAACAACACCATCTCCGAAAGCCTGTGGCTGAAGGACAAGACCTTCTCCCCCGGGCGGTGGGCGGTGGGTTACCCCTATCTATATGTCATGTACCGGGTGCTCAACGAGACACGGCCCAAGCGCATCCTGGAACTGGGACTGGGCCAGTCCACCCGCATGATCGCCCAGTACGCCGCCGCCTTCCAGGATGTGGAGCACATTGTGGTGGAACACGACCCGGAGTGGGTGGAGTTCTTCTGCAATGACTTTCCCCTTCCCAAAAATACAAAGGTCGTCATGCTGGAACGGGAAATGGCGCCGTACAAGGATGCGGAAGCCGTCCGCGTGTTCAAGGGGTTCAAAGAGACCTTCCAGGGGCAGAAGTTTGACTTTATTTCTGTGGATGCTCCGCTGGGCGGCGATATGAAACAATACGCTCGGATTGATGTGCTGAATTTGATCCCCGACGGCTTGGGTGAGAATTTCGTCATTATGGTAGATGACTGCAACCGGATTGGGGAAACCAATACGGTGAAGGAGATTCAGCAGCGCCTTGCAGATTACCAGATTGGCCATCAGACTGGTTGGTACCAGGGTGAGAAGATTAGCGTACTCATTTGCCCGGTTCGTATGGGCTTTTTATGTTCGATGTAACAAAAATGAGAGGAGAAGGCAGTAATGAGCACTACCCCTAAGGTATCGGTCATTATTCCTGTTTATAACGCAGAAGAATATTTAAAACAGTGTATAGAGAGTATTGTAGGCCAAACGCTTCGCGAAATAGAAATTATTTGCGTAGATGACGGGTCAACGGACCGCTCAGTAGCTATTTTGCAAGAAATACAGGGCAGAGATCAACGCCTGCAAATTTTTCAACAGAAAAATTCTGGGGCAGGGATTGCTCGCAATCTGGCCATGCGAGCGGCACAGGGAGAATATATTGCTTTTATGGATTCAGATGATTATTATCCATCTGATGATGTTTTGGAGCGCCTTGTTGATGTTGCTCAGAATAACCATGCAATGATTTGCGGAGGGTCTCTGCTTTTTGATAAAAGTGGGAAACTGGAAAAAGCAGAGTTACAAGGAATTAATTATTTTTTTGAAAATGAAGGATGGATTAGCTATAAAGATTGTCAACAGGATTTCTATTATCAACGTTTCATTTTTAACAGAAAAATGTTAGCAGACAACAATCTTTTTTTCCCTCCATATAGAAGATACCAAGATCCTCCTTTCTTTGTAAAAGCGATGGTATTGGCTGAAAAGTTTTATGCAGTCTCGAAACCTGTGTATGCGTATCGTGCGCGGATAACGCAGATGGTTTGGTCTCCAGAAAAGGTGTATGATCGTTTGGCCGGCCTGGCGGATGAATTGACGATTAGTAGAGATGCAAAATTGTCGTTATTACATGCAAGAATTGTCGCAAGACTTGAAGGAATTTATAATAGCATTCATCGAGAAACGACTTTAGGAGATGATATGCTCACAAAAGAGGCGTTTCAGAAAATTTATGAATCAATCGATCCCAATTTAATCAATGAGAGTGGTATAGTTTCAAATCTTGGTTTTTTGGAACAATATTTAGACATGACTAATGTTGCACAGGAAAGATCAAGAAATGCAATGCCTAAGGTTTCGGTAATTGTTCCTGTGTATAATGTTGAAAGTTATCTCAACGAGTGTTTGGATAGTATTTTAAATCAAACGTTACGGGATATTGAGATTATTTGTGTTAATGATGGTTCAACTGATAGTTCACTGCGTGTCTTAGAAGAATATCGAAGAAAAGATGCTCGAGTTAAAGTTATCAGCCAATGGAATGGCGGATTATCTTGTGCTAGGAATACAGGATTGCGCGCGGCACGTGGAGAATACGTTTATTTTATTGATAGTGATGATTATATTGAGACCAATGCATTGGAGTATCTATATCAAGAAGCAAGAAAAGATCAGCTAGATATTCTTTTCTTCGATGGAGAGTCATTTTTTGAGCCGCCAGAATTAAAAAAAGAGTTTCCTGGAGATGATTGTTGTTATCGTCCCTGTGAATTTTACGGCGTGCTGTCTGGCGTGGAAATGTATGAAAAAATGCGCGAAAAAGGCGTGTTTCGACCTATGGTATGGTTGCAGTTATTGAGACGCCAGTATCTTTTAGATGAAAAACTTACATTCCGAGAAGGAATTTTACACGAAGATATTCTTTTTACAACTTGTGGTACTTTGCAAGCAAAAAGAGTTGGGCATCGAAATATAGCCCTATATCATTATCGACGTAGAGCGAACGCTATTACCAGTTCACAAATTACGTTTGACCGTGTGTATGGTAAATATGTATCATTGATGACTTTACTACAATATATGGAAAACCATGATTTTGGAGTTAAGGTCAACTTGTATATGGCAAGATATTTAAAGTGGCTGTATGAAGATATTGTAGGAAATGTTAAATCTTTGTCGACCAGTGAAAAGAACAAAATAAGGAAATTATTACCAACAGAACAGGTTCGATGCAATATTACTTTTTCTGGGAAACTTCATATAAATGATCCTGTTTTTCCGGAGAATGAGACTGCGTATAAACCTAAAATTATTGTTTCTTTGACTAGCTATCCTGCGCGTATTCAGTATGTTGCAACAGCAATCCGGTCTTTGATGCAACAGACAATGCAAGCAGATATGATTCTGCTTTGGCTTTCAAAAGATCAGTTTCCAAATCAAGAAAAGGACTTGCCGCAGGAACTTCTTGATTTAACAGCGCAGGGGCTTACTATTCGTTGGTGCGCTCAAAATCTAATGTCACATAAGAAATATTTTTATACAATGCAAGAATATCCTGATGACATTGTGATTTTGGCTGATGATGACTTGGAATACTATCCGGATACAATAGCAGATTTGTATCAAGGCTATTTAAAGTTCCCACGCTGTGTATCTGCTGTACGGTGCCATTTGCCGTCATTTCTTCCTAATGGTAACATTGATACGTATGACCGTTGGAAGAGATGTGTTTCCTTGGTCGGAATTCCCTCAATGGCACTCTTTTCGACTAGTGGAGCAGGCACCCTGTATCCGCCAAGATGTATGCACCCCGAACTATTTAATGTCAAGATGATACAAGAATGTTGCCCCTATGCAGATGATATTTGGATGAAAATTATGCAGGTTATGAACAACACCCCCACAGTGTTGGTTCGACCGGAAAGGCCATTAAAACAGATTAAAGGTTCACAAAATGAAGCCCTATGGTACGATAATGTGAATTCTGGGAAAAATGACTTGCAAATGAGTGCCACAGTTAGTAAATATAACACTTATTTTGGCCCGCAAGATACGTTGTTACGCCGAATGCGTTCTGATATGTTGCAACAAGAAACGCTCAACGCCGCTACACAGACTAAAACTATATATGCTGAGCATACTGAGGAAAAGGCCTCTACAAACGAAGCATTTTACAGGATGCGTATTGCTTATTTGGAAAGTGAATTGCGTGGTGTTCATGCTTCTTGGACTTACCGTATTGGCCGATTTATTACTTTTATTCCACGAAAAGTTCGTGGAGGTATTCGTTGCTATCAAGAACACGGATTGTCCTATACGTGGGACCGTCTCTTAGTTCATCTTCATCTTAAAGATGATCCATATAAGAAAAGGTGAATCACATGAAAATCGCCATTGCCGGCACTGGCTATGTGGGCCTGGCCAACGCCATTTTGCTGGCCCAGCACAACGAGGTGACCGCGGTGGACCTGGTGCAGGCCAAGGTGGACCAGATCAACGCCAAGAAGTCCCCCCTGGCCGACCCGGAGATCGAGGACTATCTGGCCCACAAGCCCCTCCATCTCACCGCCACCACCGACGGGGACGCGGCCTACCGGGACGCGGACTTTGTGGTGGTCTCCACCCCCACCAACTACGACCCGGTGAAAAACTACTTTGACACCTCCTCGGTGGAATCGGCGGTCCGCCAGGTCATGTCCGTCAACCCCAACGCCGTCATCGTCATCAAGTCCACCGTCCCCGTGGGCTACACCCTGTCTCTGCGGGACAAGCTGTCCTGCAAGCGGCTGCTGTTCTCCCCGGAATTTCTCCGGGAGGGCCGCGCCCTGTACGACAACCTGTACCCCTCCCGCATCATCGTGGGCGCCCCGGAGGGGGACGAGGACATGGCCCGGGCGGCGGAGACCTTCGCCCATCTGCTGGCCCAGGGGGCGGAGAAAAAGGACGTGCCCGTCCTGCTCCTCCACCCCACCGAGGCCGAGGCGGTGAAGCTGTTTGCCAACACCTACCTGGCCCTCCGGGTGGCCTTCTTCAACGAGCTGGACACCTACGCCGAGCTCCGGGGCCTGAACACCCGCCAGATCATTGAGGGAGTGTGCTACGACCCCCGCATCGGCAACTACTACAACAACCCCTCCTTCGGCTACGGCGGCTACTGCCTGCCCAAGGACACCAAGCAGCTCCGGGCCAACTTCGACCAGGTGCCCAGCAACCTCATCGGCGCCATCGTGGACGCCAACAGCACCCGCAAGGACTTCATTGCCGAGCGCATTCTGGAGAAGGCCGGCTACTACGGCCCTGGCGGCCAGGGCCGGGACGGCACCTCCGGCAACGCCTGCGTGGTGGGGCTCTACCGCCTGACCATGAAGGCCAACTCCGACAACTTCCGCCAGTCCAGCATCCAGGGCGTCATGAAGCGCCTGAAGGCCAAGGGGGTGGAGGTGGTCGTCTACGAGCCCACCCTCCAGGAGGACCGCTTCTTCGGCAGCCGGGTCATCCGGGACTTCGACGAGTTCCAGCGCGTCAGTCAGGTCATCGTGGCCAACCGGTACAGCTCCCAGCTGGAGCCCGTTATGGACAAAGTCTACACCCGCGACCTCTACTTCCGCGATTAGGAGCCCATTTCTATGTTCAATAAACTTCTGCGCCACCAGTTCCTCTTTGAGGAACTGGTCAAGCGCGATTTCAAGAAAAAATACAAGCGCACCGTGCTGGGCATGGCCTGGAGCATCCTCTCCCCCCTGCTGATGCTGCTGGTCATGCGCCTGGTGTTTACCCAGTTCTTCGGCCGGGGCATGGAACACTACACCACCTACCTGTTCTGCGGCAACCTGGTGTTCTCCTATTTCAGCGAGTCCACCGGCCAGGGCATGACCTCCCTCATGGGCAACGCGGGCATCTTCACCAAGGTCAATGTACCCAAGTACCTGTTTTTGTTCTCCAAAAACGTGCAGACCCTCATCAACTTCGGCCTGACCCTGTGCGTCTTCTTCGTGTTCTGCGTGCTGGACGGCATCACGTTTACCTGGAAGTTTATCTGCCTGCTCTACCCCATCTGCTGCCTGGTGCTGTTCAACGTGGGGGTGGGGCTCATTCTCTCCGCCCTGTTTGTCTTTTTCCGGGACATCCAGTACCTGTGGAGCGTCTTTACCCAGCTGCTCATGTACATGTCCGCCATTTTCTACACCATTGACAGTTACAGCTACACGGTCCAGTGCCTCTTCCTTCTGAATCCGCTGTACCTGTTCATCCGCTACTTCCGAAAGATCGTCATCGAGGCCACCATCCCCACCATCTGGTTCCACCTGCTCATGCTGGCCGACGTGATTATCGTTTTCGGCATCGGCTGTTGGATGTACAAGAAGTACAACACCCGGTTCCTGTACTACGTCTGAGGGAGGGCTGACCATGAGCATTTTGGAAGTGGACCATGTGTCCATCCGCTATATGACCGGCGATTTCAAAGAGATCGGCCTGAAAGAATTCTTCATGCGGAAGCTCACCCACAACTATCAGGTGGTGGAGTTCTGGGCCGACCGGGACGTGACCTTCTCCCTGGAGAAGGGGGACATGCTGGGCATCATCGGCACCAACGGCGCGGGCAAGTCCACCCTCTTGAAAGTGATCTCCGGTATCATGGAACCCACCCAGGGCCGCGTCCACCGGGAGGGCTCCATCGCCGCCCTGCTGGAGCTTGGCAGCGGATTTGACGGGGATCTGACCGTCCGGGAGAATACCTATCTCCGGGGGGCCATGCTGGGCTATACCCGGAAGTTTATGGACGAGACCTACGACCAGATCATTGACTTTGCCGAGCTCCGGGAGTTCCAGGACCGGCCCTTCAAACAGCTCTCCTCCGGCATGAAGTCTCGCCTGGCCTTCTCCATCGCCAGCCTGGTCAACCCGGACATCCTGATTTTGGACGAGGTGCTCTCCGTAGGAGACGGCGCGTTCCGAAAAAAGAGCGAGAACAAAATGAAGGAGATCATCCACGGCGGCGCTACCACCATCCTGGTCTCCCACTCCATCGAACAGGTGCGGGAGATGTGCAGCAAGATTCTCTGGCTCCATAAGGGCCGGCAGGTGACCTTTACCGATCAGGTGGAGGAGGTCTGCCGCCAGTATCAGCAGTTTTTGAACGGGGAGATTCCCCTTCCGGTAGAAAAATCCTAGTGCAAAATCATCCTAGCCCAACGGATTTTGTAGGGCTGGGATAAATTGCACAAACAGATTAAAAAATACCTTTCATTGTGAGGAGAGACGTGGAAAATGATACGCTCAAAAAAACAATCTATAGCAATCGTTGTATTAATTATTCTCCAGGTCCTTGTGATGATTTATTGGGGAATGCAGAAAAACGGATATCATGTTGATGAGATGTATAGTTATGGATTAGCAAATAGTTACTATACTCCCTTTATTCAACAACTGGAAGGATATGGGGAAGAGTGGATAACATCTGAAAGAATAGCAGATTTTTTGGAAGTAACAGAAGATGACCGATTTGCGTATGGTTCCGTCGTTTACAATCAGACGCAGGATGTACACCCGCCGATTTGGTATATTCTCTTTCACACCGTTTGTTCTTTCTCTGTAGGGGTGTTTTCAAAATGGCAAGGTATTATTTTAAACCTAATTTGTTTTGTAGGGATTGATATTATTTTATATTTGCTGACCAAAAGATTGTTGGATCAAAAATGTGCATTGTTGGCTGTATTTATATGGGGCTTCAGTATTGGAGCGATTAATACGGTAACATTTATCCGGATGTATGCACTGCTTTCTGCTTGGGTTATGCTGTTCCTATATGCGCATAGTTTATTATTCAGTGAATCCCAGTTGTCAAAAAATAAACTTTCATATCGAAATTTGGCTTTCCTTATGGTGACCACAATATTGGGAACGTTGACGCAATATTATTTTTTGGTTTTTGCGTTTTTTGTTTGTGGTCTGTGGTGCCTGTATCTGCTTTTGCGTAGAAAGTGGAAAATCTTGATTCAGTACGCCTGTGGAGAACTATTGGCGGTATTAATGAGCGTAGTCATTTATCCTGCATTACTCCGGCATATGTTCGGGGGATATAGGGGAGAAGCGGCGTTTTCTGCTCTGGAAAATAATGACTCTTGTATTGAATATTTGAAAACGTATTTATCTCTCTTCAGCCATTCTGTATGCTGGGGATGTTTGAAGATTTTCGGAATACTTGCAATTATATGGATATTGGTATGGGGATTCCAGCATTTCTATATGAAACTTTCTTTGAAGTATGACTGCACGACTAGAAAATTGAGAATTGTTGGAGAACGCTGTAATCATATAGATTTGCAATGGACACTGCCTAGTTGTGCTCCGTTTCTTTTGGTTCTTGTTCTGAGCAGTTGTGCATTCCTCCTTATGATAGCTCGAATTGCGCCGTATAGGGAGGACCGATATATCATGTTGCTGTTTCCTATTGCAGCAATCTATAGTTCTGCCTTGGCCATGGCGATTTCAAGTAAGATTATTTATAAATGCGGATTTAGTCTTGCGATTATTGTCTGTCTATTATTGACAATGTTTTCTTGGAAAGTTGGCACATATCATTATTTGTATACAGGTGCTTCGGAAAGAACTGAAATTACAGAACAGTATCATTTGTTACCTGTAGTTGCATTGCTCAGCAAAGATTATCGTGGAGCGACATTGGCTAATGAATTAATGGAACATCCGGCAACATTCTTTTGCTTAGAAAGTGATTTATCTCCATTACAAACCCGCTTGCAAGAACAAAACCTTTCAGGCGGATTTTTGCTTTATACCGAATCTGGTGAAGATACGCAAAATCTTGAAAATATTCAGAAATTATTTGCATCGCCTTTGAATTTTGAAAAACTTACGGGATACAGGGGCAATATCTACTTGGTGGAGGGAGCTTGACATGGCGGTAATTTCAATTATTGTCCCATGCTACAACGAGGAAGCATCCCTGCCATTTTTCCTGCCAGAGATCAAAAAGGTAGCGGATCATATGTCCGCAGCTTATAGTGTAAATCTGGATATTTTGTTTATTAATGATGGCTCCAAAGATAACACCCTGGCGGTACTTCGGGATGCTGCCGCGCATGACAGCAGAGTTCGTTATCTCTCTTTTTCCCGCAACTTTGGAAAAGAAGCTGCCATGTATGCGGGTTTTCAAAACTGTGTGGGCGACTACGCGGCGGTGATGGACGCAGATATGCAGGACCCGCCGTCGCTGCTCCCGCAGATGTATGAAATCTTGCAGACTGGAGAATATGACAGTGTAGCGACCCGTCGGGTGACCAGGAAGGGAGAACCCCCAATCCGCAGTTTCTTTGCCCGTAGTTTTTATAAACTCATCAATAAGATTTCAGACGCAGATATTGTGGATGGTGCTCGGGACTTTCGTCTTATGACCCGGCAGATGGTAGATGCCATTCTTTCCCTCTGTGAATATAACCGTTTTTCTAAGGGTATTTTTGGCTGGGTTGGCTTCCGGACCAAGTGGCTCCCGTATGAAAATATTGAGCGGGTTGCCGGGGAATCAAAGTGGTCTTTCTGGAAATTGTTTTTATATTCGCTGGAAGGAATTACCGCCTTTTCTACCGCGCCGCTTGCGATAGCCTCTATCATGGGAGTTATTTTATGTTTTATCGCGTTTTTATTTATTTGTGTGATTTTAGTCAAGACGCTGGCCTTTGGTGACCCTGTTGGCGGCTGGCCAAGCACAATGTGCGTGATTCTTTTTCTTGGGGGAATTCAGCTTTTCTGCATTGGAATTTTGGGACAGTATTTAGCGAAAACATATTTAGAGACAAAGCACCGTCCCATCTATATTATTCAGGAAACGAACGAAATTCTCACGAGGAAAGAGTAAAGAGGTAAGGATAAGTTTATGCCATCATAAAAAGGCTGGCGGGCATTTTCGTTCCTGCCAGCCTTTGTTTCCGGAAAGAGGAATTTCCGCCGAATATTACTTCGCGATATTCTCACAGAAGTTCATGAGGATCTGTGCGACCTCCGCGCGGGTAGCGGTGCCGGCGGGGTCCAGCACACCGT
>OGHJ01001879.1_pt1 | contig 20082 bp, 17 predicted proteins | sample 1571351 | NCBI WGS metagenome assembly OGHJ01 (sample SAMEA2582037, study PRJEB24529) | metagenome | biome: Human gut stool | place: China | collected 2011 | reverse complement strand
CATGACCGCTGCCCTTTTCTGTATGGGAGGCTGCCTGCTGGCAGTGGGGGGACTGAGCCCGGCCGCCTTCGTGGCCTTTACCGGTCTGGCCCTGGGCATGGGGCTTTCCTCCCCCTTCTTCAACGGCATGTTCACCGCCCTCATCCAGGAGAAGGTGGAGGGCGGCTATCTGGGACGAGTGCTGGGTCTCACCTCCGCTGTCATGACTCTGGCCGGGCCCATCGGCCTGGCCGCCACCGCCCTTTTTGCCGAGAAGGTGGGCCTTGCCCGGTGGTTTGCTCTCTCGGGGGTCCTCACCGCCCTGTGCGGTGTCCTCTGCCTGGCCCTTCCGGCGGTCCGCCGCTGCGACGGCGCGAAGGAGAAAAAAGAAATGTGCCCTGAGGGATGACCCTCAGGGCAGATATTGATACTGGTAGGGGTAGAAATCCAGGTCCTCCAGGGTCAGCGGCGCGGTCCAGCTCCGCCGCTCCTCCTCGCCGGGGAACTGGAGGGAGGTGGTGACGGTGTTGGTCTCCGGGTCGTAGGTGGTCCAGGCCGGACCGCTGGGGGGCGGGTCGTTTTGGTAGATGTCCACCGGCACGGCGCTGACCTCGGCCTGCCGGATCTCCCCATCGACAAGGCGGTAGACCAGCACGGCGGGCACCCCGTCGGCCATGTAGGTGACGCTGCAGACCAGCTCCCGCACCCCATCCCCGTCCAGGTCCACGGGGGTGTCCGACCGATCCCAGCCGAAGCTCAGAGCCAGAGGGGTGCCGTCGACACCGTAGTAGCTGCGGTAGTTTCCAGCGGGGCCCTGGACATAGTCCAGCGTATAGCCGTCGGTGCCCAGAATGTCGGTGAAGGGCTGGAGCGTGGCTTCACTCAGGTCGTACAGCACCTCTGCCAGGTGGACCCCGTCCTCATCTTCGGTAAGTACCCAGGTCTGTTCACCCACGGTGAGGAGCCCGGCCCGGCTCTCCTGGGTTTCCACCTGCCAGTCCAGCTGCGTCTCGGCCGGAAGAGCGGTCACCTCCACCCTGCCGGGATAGAACCGGAGGTAGCCAAAGCGAGTGACGCCGTCCGCCACCCCAAGGAAGGCCAGGCTGGTGGCTTCGTCATAGAAGAGGCCCTGGGTGGAAAAGGTGGGAGACTCCCAGCCATCGGGGGAGCGCCAGTCCGGCAGGACCTTTTGGACACAATCCAGCAGGTCCACCTGGTAGACGGCGTCCTCCCACACCAGGTAGCAATAGGCCTCACGGCCGCCGTGGTAGAGCCACAGGGGGTCGGGGTAGCCGTCCCCATCCAGGTCGGGGGCATAGGTGGGCTGGGCGCAGTCGGCCAGCAGCCGGGGGACGCCCTCTTCATCGAATACATAGTAGTCCCGGGCGGTGTAGGCGGCGCCCCGGGGGGCCTCAATGACAAAGCCGCTCTGGCCCAACAGGGAGGAGAACTCTCCCACGGTGTAGCCATCGGTGTAGGCGCTGTCCTCCGCGGCGAAGCGGAGCAGCTCGTCCCCCTGCCGGACGGCCCAGTATTTGGTGGTGTCGCTGCCCGGCTCCCAGTAGCACACCACCTGCTGGCCATCCATAAGCTCCGCCTCCGTCAACACCTCACCCATGGCGTCGGCGGAGACGGTGTCCGGGGTCCAGGTGGAGGTGGGGATGTAGGGCTCCAGATCGGAGAGGGCGTAGGAGACGGTCAGTGCGCCGTCCTCAGCCGTCTCGGTTTGGACAGGCTCCGACGAACTCTCAACGGGAAGCTGTTCCGGGGTACAGGCGGCCAGGCTGCCGGCGGTGAGGGTGAGGAACAGAGCCAGTACCAGCGGGGCGGTCCCACGACGCCTGGGCGCGGCCAGCAGATCGTTGAGTCGGGCCCTGAGCAGGCGCTTACCGGTGTGAAATTCCGTGGAAAACCAGGTGCGGGGACAGCGGTTCATGGTGCGCCTCCTATTCTGAGAGGGTCCAGGTCTGGCCATCAAAGACAAAGGACAGGTCTTCGGCCTGATAGGTGAAGTCCACCCGGTCCTGGGTGGTAGTGGTGACGGTGAAGTCCGCTCCGTCGGGGACGGTGTCCAGATCCCGGGCGGCGGAGAGGAGCCCGGGCAGCAGCTGCCCCCAGGCCGACCCTGTGAGGGTAAAGCCCTGGGCCGCCGCCCCGTCGGCGATGGCCTGGGCGGTGCCGGGGAGAAGGGCGTTCCCCTCCAGGTCGCTCAGCGGGACGATGGCGATGGGGGTGTAGTGCCACAGGTAGTCCCGGAGGGCCAGAAGGGCCGGTTGGCCCTGACCGCTGAGGACGGCGAGCCAGCCTGAGCCGTCCGCCAGGGGGGTGCCGGGGGCGTTCCGGAGCCGATAGTCAAAGCGCCAGGCCTCCAGCACGAAGCCGTCAGCCAAAGTGTTCACCAGCCCGCCCAGGGTGTCTCCGGTGCCGCCGGCCATCTCCAGTTCGGTGATCTCCCCTCCGGTGATGGCGATGCCCATGGCGGTCTCCAGCTCCCCGGCCATCCGGCCCATCTCGGCCTCCACGGCGGACACCAGGGCGGCGGGCTTGCCGTCGGCGGCGCTGGGAGGGGAATAGGGCGCGTCCAGCCAATAGTATTTGGTGAAGATCCAGTTGTTCTCCTGGGGGGAGGACCGCTGGACCTGGAAGGTCCAGGTGCAGGGCTGGCCGTGGTCGGTGCCCTCCAGGGTGAAGGTATAGCGGGTATCGCTCACCTCGGTGAGGAACAGGGTGCTCACGTCGGCGGTGTAGTCCCAGTCCAGGACCTCCGCCGCATCGGCCCGGACCCACAGCCCGCCTCCCCATTCCAGAAAGAGGGGGTCGGGGACGTAGACATAGGTCTGGAAGAGCTCGGTGGCGGTCTCACGGCCGAACCGGTAGAGGAGGCCGCTGAAGACCTGATCGTCCATCCGGAGCTGTTCGTCCCACTGCTGGTAACCGGCGAGCCGGAGTCGGGTCATCCCGTTGCCGTCCACCCATGGATCGCCTTCGATGGTGGCGGCGGCGATGAGGGGGGCGAAGGCGGCTTCTGCCTCCTCCAGGAGGGACCGGCAGAGGAGCTTTTGACCGGCCGCCGCCAGGGCGGGGTCGGAATGGGCCAGCAGGGCGTCCACGGCCGCCTGGACCGCCGTGCTGTCCACATAGCTGGCGGTGGTCAGGGGGACATAGTCCTCCCCGACGCGCTGGAAGAGGAAGAGGGTGGTCTGGCCGTCAAAGAGGTAACCGTTCTCGTCGATGGACATGCCCCCGGCCAGGGTGGTGGTCTCCGGGTCAAAGTCCCTGGTGCCCAGCTGGGCCCGGTAGAGCTCCAGAGTGCCCTCCTTCAGAACATGGTCATAGGACCCGGCGGAGGAGAGAAACTGGCACACGCCCTCCGCTCCGGCCAGGTTTTGGGCGTAGTCGGAGACGGCGGTGGGGGTGACTTCGGCGGTGGCGGCGGGCGCCTCCGGGGCGTCTGCCTGGTCGCAGGCCACCATGGTCCCAAAGGTGGCCACACACAGGAGGGTGAGCAGGACGGGGAGGACACCTTTCTGCTTCGGACCGGCCAGCAGGTCCCGGAGCCGGACGCGGAGGAATCGCCCGCCGGTGTGAAATTCCGTGGAGAACCAGGTGTGAGGCGCGCGCATACAGAGCCCTCCTTTCGGGGTCAGTACAGGGTGAATACGGCCTTGGAGGTGAGCCACGCAAGGGTGTCGCTGTAATCGCTCCAGAACTCGGAGCTGGGGTGCCAGGTAAAGTCGGTGACGGGGAGATAGTACCAGCCGTTGCCGCCGGGGACGCCGGGGACGGCGGACCGGCCCAGCAGGTTGACCTCCCGGCCCTCGGGCAGAGTGGGCAGGGGGTCTTCCGGCCCGGCCAGGATCTGGAGGAGACAGCCGGAGCCGGGCTCGATGCCCTCCGGCTCCACGCCGCCGTGCTGGGAGACGTACCGCTCATAGGCGTACCGGTGATAGACGGCCAGACCGCCCTCCACCGGGCGGAAAATGAGACGGTTGGTGTAATAGCCGTCGGCGCTGGGCAGCTCCCAGGAGAAGTGGAGGGCGTCGCTGGTGAAGACGCCCGTCTCCGGGTCAAAGTAGTTCCCGTCGGTGAGAGTGGGGAGATAGCGGTCCCAGGTGGGCTCGTCCATGTGTTGAAAATATGCCTCGGCCAGGGCAATCAGGGCCTCCTCGCTCCCCGCCTCATCCGCGTTGTAACGGCCCAGATAGACATAACGCTCTGTGGCGTAGAGATAGACGGAGTAGGGGGCGGGGTCCGTCCAGCCGGGCTGGCCGGAGAGGGTGACGGGGCAGTGGTAGGAGACAATGCCGTCATAGCCCCGGTTGGTCAGGTCTTCTGGGGCGTAGTAGTGGGCGGCGGCCAGGGTCATCTCGCCGTAGGCGTAGTCCCACCCGCCCGCCTGGGCCAGGCCGTACTGGTCCAGCTCGGGATAGAAGGTGCCGGCGGGGTCGGAGAAGGTCTCCGGGAAGCGGAAGGTGCCCGGGATGTAGGAGAGGAGGCCGTCCAGGGAGGCGCTCACGCTGTATACCTGATGGCTCTCCTGCTCCTGGTACCAGTCGTCCAGCACCGTCCAGCCGGTGCCGGTGTGCTGCACCGCCCGGAAGCCCCATACGGGGGGAAAGGCCTCGGTGAGATAGTCCCCCAGGTAGAAGAGGGTGAGTTCCCCCTCCGGGGCCAGGTCGGCGTACCGCTCCACCAGGGCGGGGAGGGCGTCCCGGAAGGCCAGGGCCCCCTCGGGCAGATCGGGCTCCACCAGGGAGATGGTGAAGCTGGTGGCGGCGGGGCGGAGGCGCACCGCGCCGGAGGACAGGTCGGCGCTGACCTCGGCCACGGTCTCTTCTCCCCGGAAGAGGTCATAGAACCAGAACGGTGTGCCGCTGAGCTCTATGGAGAAGGGCTGGGAGAGGGTGAGGCCCCCCTCCTCCAGCCCCAGGGCGGCGGGGGCCAGGCGGAGGACGGTCTCGGCGATCTCATCCTCCACCAGCACGGGGGCGTTGGACTCCTCTGCCGGAGCGGTGCGGCAGGCCACCAGGGCCCCGGCGCAGAGAGCCAGGGCCGCCGCCAGGACGGGCAGAGCCCGGCCACGCTTCGGAGCGGGGCGGAGCAGGTCCCGGAGACGGGTGCGCAGCAGGCGCTTGCCGCCCTTCAGCTCGGTGGAGAACCAGGTGTGGGGACAGTTCATGGAAGGGAGCCTCCTTGCTCAGATGTCCAGCACCAGCCCACGGGACAGGGTCCAGGGGCCGGCGGCGTTGGTGACGGAGAAGTGACCTGCTTGGGTGCCATCCACGGTGAGGTCCACCCGCCACTCGTCTCCGTCGGTGACGCAGACGGGGGTGCCGTCGGGGGATTCCTCCCCAGTGTCCGGGTCCAGGTTGGCGGTGCGGAGAGAGGCGGTCCGGGCCTGGGTAAAGGAGAGCGTCAGGCGTTCCCAAACGTCCGCTCCAAAGGCCGCCGTCAGGGCCTCCCCTCGCGCGGTCACGGGGAGGGTATCCATAAAGGTCTGGGCGGCGGCCTCCATGTTCTGGTTTTCCGCCGTCACCGGGGCCAAAAAGCAGCGGCTCAGGTAGAGGGGGAGCAGCTCGTCGGCGGGGAAGGTGCGGAGCAGGATGGGCATGCCCTCGGACTCATAGGCGGCGTCCAGCTGGGCGCACAGGTCCGCCGGGGCGCCCTGGCTTTGGTAGAAGGCGCCGGGGCTCATGTCGTCGCCCCCGTCCACGGCGTTGGTGACGGCAAAGCCGTCCCCCGTATCCTCCACGGTAAAGACGGCGTAGTCGGCGCCGCCCCCCTGATTGGCCCCCCGCAGGAGGAGAAAATCGTAGTAGTAGGTCCGGTGGAGGATGCAGAGGTAGTGGGTGGCGTTCCCCTCGGCATAGCTGCCCACTACCGTGACCCGGGGCAGGCAGAGGTCGGCGCTGCCGGGCTCCGATGTGCGCAGATTCAGGGTGGCGTCGTAGAGGACGCCCTCCAGGGAAGCGGGGTCTAGGCCCAGATAGGCGGTGGTGGGGGCCCACAGGGCCAGGGGACGGGTAACGACGAAGCCGTCCGCCGGCGCGCCCATGGTCCGCCACTGGCACCACAGGGGCGGGTCCATGACGTCCACAAGCTCGGCGGGGACGAAGGTGTCCACGTCGCTGGAAATGGTCTCCTGGTAGCGGTGGAGGCTGCCCTGGTTCCAGGTGTAGAGCCCCAGCCAGGGGTCCATGCCCTCGGCCCCGTCCACATTGGCCCCCTGGAGGTAGAAGGTCACATCGTTGTCCTCCCCGATGCGGAAGCCCCGGATGGAGAAGCTGTCCTCGTCCAGGGGAAGGGACAGCTCACCGGAGGCAAGATGCTCGGCTACCGCGTCCCGGAGGGTGTCCTCGGTGGTGCCGGCCAGATCCAGGGCCTCCTCCACGGTGACCGAGCGGCCCTCCTGCCGGTCATAGACCCAGGCGTACAGGTCTCCGTCGGTGCCGTAGCTGGGGTAGACGTTCTCCAGCAGAGCCAGGTTCAGGTAGCGTTCCGTGGTGACGGGGAAGGCGGCCACCTCGCACCAGGTACCGCTCTGGAAGGGGTCGTCCATGTAGACCTGATACGCCGCCTTCCGCTCCAGCAGGGCGGCGTTGATGGCCTGGGCGTCGGGGCTGTCGTCCCCGGCGATCTGGGGGATCTCCAGCACGCTGCCCCGGTCGTCGTAGTACTGGGTGTCCATAACAATGTAGGCGGTGGCTTCGCCGGAGCCGGACCGGCAGGCCACCAGGGCCCCGGCGCAGAGGGCCAGGGCCGCCATGATGGCCGCCAGGGCCCGGCCGTGCTTCGGAGCGGGGCGGAGCACATCCCGGAGACGGCGGCGCAGCAGGCGTTTGCCGCCTCTCAGTTCGGTGGAGAACCAGGTGTGGGGGCAGTTCATAAAAGGCTCCTTTCTCGGCCCCTCAGCGGCCGGACCGGACGGCGTCCAGGATGACCTGGCCGTACCGGGCCCGGTCGGCGTCGGGCAGGCCCTTCACCACGTCGTCGTCGCAGCAGCGCTCCAGGTCTCCCTCGGCGGAGCGGAGCAGCACCCAGGTGAGGGGGTTGAACCAGTGGATCAGATTGGCGCACAGCAGCAGAGTCTTGTAGAGGATGTCCCGCCGCTTGAAGTGGGTGAGCTCGTGGCGGAGGATGAACCACAGGTCCTCCCTGGGGGGCAGGTCCTCCGGCAGGATGACGGTGGGGGCAAAGAGGCCGGTCATCATGGGCCCCTTCACCCCGGGACAGGTGAGGAGCCGCACCGGCTGGGCAAGGCCCAGCTCACGGGTGAGGTCGGGGAGGAAATGGGGCGGCTCCATGGGCTTTGCCCACCGCCGCAGATAGCCCTGGAACCGCAGGTAGCCGATGAGGTGCCACAGCAGCAGGAGGACGGCCCCGGCCAGCCACGCCCAGAAGAGGACCTGGGACAGGGTGAGGGACCGGACCGCCGGCTGCGGGGCGGAGACGGCCTCCTCCGGCGGGGTGAGGTCGGGCTGGACGGGGGCGGCGGTGCTCACCACCGGCGTATAGTCGGTGGAGACGGGGGCGGGGGTGCTGACAGCGGGGGGCGCGGTGTAGACCACCCGGTCCGGCGGCGTCTCCAGCTGCACCGGGGCCTCCGGCAGGGAGAAGTTGAGGGGAATGAGCAGCCGCACCGCCACCGCCAGCCAGGCCCAGTACCGCCAGCGGATGGCGTAGCGCCGGGCGAGGACGGGCCCCAGCAGCAGGAGCAGGAGGATCACCGCCGACATGGTCAGGGTGATCTCGGCCAGAGTGATGAGAAAGTCGGACATGGGCTGGGGCCCTCCCTTTAGTCAAAGTAGTCGGTGAGCTGGATGCGCGTTACGGTGTCGCCGCCGTCAAAGTAGAAGATGAGATAATGGCCGAAGCCGCCGTCCTCCGGGCCGAACCAGAGGAAGTCGCCCTCGATGTCCCAGTTGGGCTGATCGCTGGCGGTGGGGTAGGCCCGGAGCACATCCTCCCGGGTGGAGCTGCCGATGAGGATGCCCCGGTTGGTGCGGAAGCCGGAATGGCTGGTCTCCATGGTCCAGATGGAGGGCGCTCCCTCCGGGGAGACATAGCACTCCAGGGTGAGGTCGGGCCAGGACCACCGCTCCCAGCGGTCGCCGGGCTGATAGCTCACCGCGCCGTCGGAGATGTCGGTGATCTCCGGCTCACCCAGGACATGGATGAGGTGGCCGGCGCTGCCGCCCAGACCGTACCAGCCGCCGCCCTGCCACAGCAGGGCGAAGTCGGTATCGGACAGTCCCCAGGACAGGGCCTCCGCCTGGCGGCTGTAGGTGCCGGGCCGGGCATTGAAGCCGCCCAGGATCGTGCAGCCCTCGCTGGTGGAGGCGAGCACCAGGTAGCAGCGCTCCCCGTCGGCCAGGTCCAGGGGCATGGTCACCCATTTCCCGTCCACATCCAGCAGGTACTCCGTCTCATAGACGGCGCAGGCTGTCCCGGCGGGGGCGGTGGCCTCCTGCTGGAAGGTAAGGGAGGCGAGCTGGACCTGCTGCTCCAGGTGCTGCGTGCTCAGATAGGCCCGAGCGGCGGCCTCAGCCTCGTCCTGGAGGAGGGCCCACTGGAGGGGGCGGCGGATGGTCTCGGTGAAGAGCTCGCTGCCCGGCTCACAGTCGTTGATCATGGAGGAAAAGAGGTAGACCGGCTCCTCCGGAGTGCTCACGTCGAAAATGAGATAGGTGGAGTTGGGGTAGGTGGCCAGCACCCAGCCCTCCTCGTCCATCTCCATGCCGCCGGCCAGGAGCACCTGGTCAGGGGTGGTGGTGTGGAGCCGCCAGCCCAGACGGTAGACGTCCAGAGTGCCTCTCTCCAGGCCGTCATAGTGGTAGGTGAGCTCCATGGACTCGATGCGCCAGTCGTCGTACTGGGCGGGCTGGCCGATCATCTCCATCTCGCCGTCCACCATGCCCACCGCCCCGGAGTTTTCCGACCAGTAGCGGTACTGGTCCCAGACGTAGGATTCTGCGGCGGCGAGGACGGCGTCGGGGACGTCCACACCATCCCAGACCTGGCCGGTAGGACCGGCCGACTCCGTAGGGCCGGGGACGGGGCTGGCAGACGTGGGAGCGGTGTCACAGGCCACCAGAGAGCCGAGCATGCTCACCAGCAGCAGGATGCACACCAGGGGGAGGACGCCCACACGGCGGGGGGCGGCGAAGAGATCGCGCAGCCGGCGGCGGAGGGCACGTCGGCCCGTACGCAGTTCCGTGGAGAAATAGGTCTTGGGCGCTTTCATGTCAGCTCCTCCTTTCCAAAGGGGCAAGAGATGTTCTTCTACCTGTATATCGCCGGAGCAGTAGGAAATGTGACAGCTTCTGCCCATTTCCCTCTTAACCGGCGGCGGTGAGGGTCTGGATGTGCTCCGCCGTCAGGCTCTGCCAGGGCAGCTCCAGCTCCGCCGCGCCGGCGAGGTACTCCTCCCGCCACTGGAGGTATTCGCTTTCGTCCACCGGGGGGATCACGCCGTATTCCGTGCCCATGTCCCGGTAGACATAGTAGACGAAGCCGGAATTGCTGGTGTCGGTGTCCGCCGGGTAGTTCTGCGGCTGGAAGTCCCGGCTCCAGGCGTCCACGGACCCCACGTCTCTGTACAGGTCGCTTTCCGGATTGTAGACGTAGAGGGTATAGGGCCAGAAGTCCCCGGCCAGGCCCTGGTTGTGGGACCAGCCCGCCTGGATGGCGCCGTTGTCGTAGAAGGTCAGATTGGGAAACTCGGAGAACTGGAGGCGCAGGTCGCCATTCTCGTCGGTGTCATAGATGAGGGCACGCATGCCCGCTACCATGTTGGCAGTGAGGTATTGGATGACCAGCTCCTCACGGCCATCGCCGTCCACGTCGCAGACAGCAAACTGGTTTTCCGCCATGGCCTCCCGCTCCTCCACGGTGCCGATGTACCCTCCCGGGTCGTTGATCTCCCCGGGCAGAAGGTTTTCGTCCAACAGGGTGGTGAGAACCTGAGCATAGAGGGTCCTTGCATCCCGGTTCTCCTCCGTTACCGGGAGAGCGGGCAGGGACACGGTGGGCAGCGGGGCGGAGGCGGAGACGGTGGGCTCCGGCTGGGTGCCAGAAGGGACGGACGGAGTGTCGCAGGCCACCAGGGAGCCGAGCATGCTCACCAGCAGCAGGGCGCACACCAGGGGAAACACGCCCCGACGGCGGGGGGCGGCGAAGAGGTCCTCCAACCGGCGGCGGAGGACCCGGCGGCCGGTGTGGAGCTCTGTGGAGAAATAGGTTTTGGGGACGTTCATGTCAGCCCTCCTTTGCAAGGCGGAAGGATATTCAGTCTGCCGCCGGGGAGGACTGGGGCTCCAGCGGTTGGTCGCCCCAGTCCACCACCGTCCAGGTCTCCCCCTGCCGCAGCAGGAGGATGGGCCAGTCGTGATACAGCGCCTCGGAGGTCGGTATGTCCTGAGGGGTCCAGTCGCAGAAAAGGGGCATCACGTCCTCCCGGGCCGCCTCATAGCCGGTCGAAAGGAGATATTCCTCCCGGCGTTGGCCGGAGTCCACCGGGTCAAACCAGATCTTGTGGGGGAAGCGGGTAAAATCCCAGGCAAAATCGTTCATGGCGTCCCGCAGGGCCGCCCGGATGTCCTCCAGCTCAAAGCCCCAGAAGGGAAGGTCGGTGTCGGGGAGGGGCTCCTCCTCCAGGGGGTAGTAGCGCCGGTGGTTCAGCCGCCAGGCCGCCCGCTCGGTGTCGGCGTCGGTGGAGCTCCCCAGCAGGAAGGTGCGGGTGGGGTCCGGATTGCCGGTGGGGTAGCACAGGTAGATGTAGAGCCCTTCAGGGCTCTCCGCCTGACTGCCGCTGTCCCAGTCCTCATAGGTGTAGGTCAGGGCCCAGGCCTCCACGGTGCGCCCTGTGTCAGTGTCGTCATAGGCGCCGGCCAGGGTGAGGTCGGTGATCTGAAAGTCGGCATTGCCGGCTACCTCTGCCGGGAGCACCTGAGACACGTAAGCACGGGCCATCCCCACAGCCGGATTTTCCTCCTGGAAGAGCTTGGTGTCCGCGTAGATCCACTGGGGCTCCGTCCCCAGGGCGGTGACGGGGTCCCAGTCTCCCCGGATATAGAGGTCCAGGTTCCCCAGGGTGATGACGCCCTTCCGGTCGGCCCAGTAGCGCTCGTAATCCGGGCTCCCAGGCGTTGCCGGCCAGGTCCAGGTCCACGTTCCGTCGGCGTACACCACTTCGCCGCCGCCGCAGGTGTCCACGCCCTGATAGGTGGTGACGGTGGTGCACAGCACGTGGAGACCGTCGTCAGCGGACCAGGAGAAGGCGTCGCACTGGTCGCCGGAGAGAAAGACCGGTGTTCCGGTCAGCTCCCCGGTGGTTCCGGCGGCGGCCAGGAGCAGGAGGTTACCAAGACCGGCGGCGTGGGGACCGCCGTCATAGGAGAAGGCGCAGACTGTGTCTCCGTCCGATGTGGTCTCCCACAGCAGCGTCCAGGACTCCCGCTCGTCCCGGTATTCCAGGACCTGGTCCAGAGCTGTCTCGGCCAGGGCGTCGGGGTTGGGCTGCGCAGCTTCCTGCCGGCAGGACACCAGGGCCCCCAGGCAGAGAATGAGGCACAGGACCAGAAGCGGCAGGCCGCGGCTACTGCGCTTGGTGCCGGGGACGAGGAGATCGCCCAGCCGGGCCTTCAGCAGGCCCTTCCCACCCCGAAGCTCGGTGGAGAAGACGGTGTGTGGGACCTTCATTTCCGTCCCTCCTTCAGTTCGTCCAGATAGCGCTGGAGCTCGTCCACCTCGGCGTCATCCAGATCGCCGCCCCGGGCCAGAGAGGCCACGAAGCGTTTCAGAGACTTGCCGAAAACCTTGTCCAGCACAGCGCTGCTCTCAAAGGAGAGGTAGTCGGCCTGGGACACCAGGGGGGCATACCAGTTGGCCTTCCCCCGCTTTTCACAGGAGACAAAGCCCTTTTCACACAGCCGGGAGAGGTAGGTGTTGATGGTGTTGGAGGCCCAGCCCTTGTCCTTCAGAGCGTGTTCCAGATCGGCCCGGGCGGCGCCACCCTCCTGGGCCCACAGGGCCTTCATGACCTCCAGCTCGGTATCGGGCAGTCGTTTCATGTGGGGACTCCTTTCTACTTCAAATGTAGTGGTTCTATCCATATACTACATTTGAAGTGGATAAGAGTCAAGTTACAGTGTGGTGACAAAATGAAAAGCGCCGTCCCTCCGTGTTTGGAGGGACGGCGCTGGATTTGAACGGTATCAGGATTTGGAAGAAAGGGCGGCGTCCTCAGAGGAAAGTCCGGCCCGGGCAATGCCCCGGCGGAGCCAGTTGCCCCGGGCATAGTAGATGATGTAGAGGATGGAGGTGACGGTCCAGCTAATGGGGTAGCTCACCAGCACGGTCTCCAGCACGGGGAAGTGGGGGAGGACCAGCAGCACCCACAGCACACGCAGCACACATACGCCGCTGCAGGTGAGGAGCATGGGCTTGAGGGAGTCTCCGGTGCCCCGGACGGCACCGGAGAAGATCTCGATGCACACGAAGGTGGCATAGAAGGGGGCGGTGAACCACATGACCTTATGGCCCAGCTCGATGACGGCGGAGTCGTTGGTGAAGAGCCGCAGCAGAGCGGGAGCGGCGCCGCAGAAGAGGAGGCTGATGACGGCGGTGACCGAGAAGGTGACGGCCAGGCAGACCAGTACGCCCTTCTTCACACGGTCGTACTTCCGTGCGCCGAAGTTTTGGCTCACAAAGGTAGTGATGGACACGCCGAAGGCGCCGCTTACCAGCCAATAGAAGGAGTCCACCTTGCCGAAGGCGGTCCAGGCCGCCACGGTGACGGTGCCGAAGGAGTTGATGCAGGACTGGAGGACCATGTTGGAGATGGTGTACATGTTGGACTGGACGCCGGCGGGCAGGCCGATGCGGACGATGGCCCGGAGCTTGTCGGGGTGAAAGCGGATCTCCCGGGGCACCACAGCGTAGACCGTGCCGGGCCGCAGCAGGGAGACGGCCACCAGGGCGGCGCTCACCACCTGGGACAGGATGGTGGCCAGGGCCGCCCCGAACACGTCCAGGTGGAAACCCACCACGAAGAGCAGGTCCAGCACGATGTTGGTCAGGCACGCGGCCATGAGGAAGTAGAGGGGACGGCGGGTATCGCCCACGGCCCGGAGGATGCTGGCCCCCATGTTGTAGATGAAGGAGGCAATGGAGCCGCAGAAATAGACCCGCAGATAGGTGAGGGCGTAGCCCATCACGTCCTCGGGGGTGCCCATCAGGCCCAGCACCGGGGCGGAGACCAGCAGGCCGACGACCGTGACCACCACGCCGGCGGCCAGGGCCAGGGCAATGCCGGTGTGGACGGCCTCCCGCAGCTCTTCGCCCTGACGGGCACCGTAGTACTGGGCGATGACCACGGTGGCGCCGGAGGAGAGACCCACGAAGAGGTTCACCAGAAAGTTGATAATGACCGCTGTGGGTCCGCCTACGGCGCCAAGGGCGGCGGTGCCCACAAAGTTGCCCACGATGATGGCGTCTACCGTGTTGTAGAGCTGCTGGAAAAAGGTGCCCAGCAGAATGGGAAAGAAAAAGGAGAGCAGAGGCTTGAGGATGGACCCTTCCGTGATCTGGTTCTGCACAGCAGCGCACCTTCCTTACAAAAAGTCCGAAGAAGAAGGGAAAAGGACCCCATCCGAACGGAACGTCAGATGGGGCAAGGCAACTATAACAGGTTCTGGCCGTTGATGTCAAGATGGAAGGTGAGCTGGAAGAACTCCGCTGCCTTCCGGCAGAGGATCATTCGCTGGAGGAAGATCTCAAAGTAGTCCATGACGGGACAGACCTGGGTGTTGATGGAGAGGGTCAGGGTGAAGGTGCCCGACTCCCGGTCCAGGCGGGTCACCGACTGCTCCACGGCGTAGTTCACCCGGTCGTGGATGTCGAAGCTGGCCAGATCCTTGTTCCGTACCCGGCTCCGGCGCACGTCGGTCTTGTCAGCCAGGATGAGGGCGGCGGCCACGGCGTTCACCGGGTAGGCGGTGGAGTCATCGTGGTGGCCAATGGCGGTGATGACGGCGGCCACGTCGGCGGGGGGCATGCCCATTTTGTCCAGAATGCGGAAGGCCATCACCGCGCCGGTCTGGGCGTGGTCGTTGCGGTTGACCACGTTGCCGATGTCGTGCATGAAGGCGGCAATGCGGCAGAGCTCGATGGTGTGCTCGTCGTAGCCCAGATCCCGCAGCAGGTCGCCGGCGATGGCGGCGCACCGGCCCACATGGGCGTAGCTGTGCTCGGTGAAGCCCAGGGCCAGCAGAGAGGCGTCCGCCTGGGTGATATAGGTTCGAATCTCCTGGGACTGCTTGATGTCCTCATAGGTCACTGCCATGGGGACCACGCTCCTTTCCAATGGCCCGCCGGACTTGCCTTTGCCGCCGGCGGGGGTTATAATGTGGAAAAATCGTGTATCCGCCTGCCGGCGGAGGGAGGAGACGCCAATGATCCGAAAAGCAACTGCCGCCGATCTGGATGCTGTGGCCGCCATCTACGAGGCGGTGCTGGATCGGGAGGAGGCCACCGGCTGCCGCTGGACCAACTGGGAGCGGGGGGTGTACCCCTGCCGGGTCACGGCGGAGAAGGCTCTGAAGGAAAAAACGCTCTATGTGGCGGAGGCGGGAGGCACCATTCTGGGCTGCGCCAACCTCAACCACGTCCAGCCGCCGGAGTATGCCAAGATTCCCTGGACGGTGGCGGCCAAACCCAAAGAGGTGCTGGTCATCCACACCCTGTGCATCCACCCGGACGCCGCCGGCGGCGGGCTGGGGCGGCGGTTCGTGGCCTATGCCGAGGGACTGGCGGTTGGCAAGGGGTGCCGGGCCATGCGGCTGGACACCTACGAGGGGAATGCCCCCGCCGCAGCCTTCTACCCCAAGCTGGGCTACCGGCTGGCGGGAGAGACGGAGTTCTTCTTCGAAGGCTTCCGCCGGGAGACCCTCATCTGCTTCGAAAAGGCCCTCACAAAGGAGAAATAAAGCGGGACGCAAAGACGACCGGAAAAGGGACACTACCTTTCCGGTCGTCTTTTTGCTGTGCTTTTACACAGCAAAATTGGCCATGTGCCGCGTTCAGCGGCACGGCCATGGCATTACGCACTTACTCCGCCATAGGGGTGGGTCCCATGGCCTCGTGGAGCTCGGGCAGGATGGCGCCGTGGAAGAAGCGCTCGGCGTAGCGGTGGAGCTCCTCCAGGGTGCCGGGCACCTTGTCGGCGGTGAGGTTTCCGGTGCGGGAGAGATCCCCGTCCAGGATGAATTTGACCTCCGGGTCCTGCTTGCCGCCGTTGATGAGGCCGGGGCCGGCGTGGATCTTCAGGCGCACGCCCTCCTCCAGGGAAATCTCGGTGTCCAGGGAGGAACGGCCCACCTTGGTCTCGTCCACGTCGGGCTCGCCCAGGATACCCAGGTAGGGGGAGCGGATCAGGTCATCCCAGAGCAGATCCGTGAGGCCCAGCCGCTTTTTGGAGATGGCGTTGAGGTAGCGCAGGCCCACCCGCTGGAAGAAGGCGGGCTTGTAGACCTGGATGAACTGGGCCAGGGGCTTGTCCAGCTTCAGGGCGAAGTCCTCCCAGTTGGTGTAGCGCAGGGTGGACAGGGCGATGAAATCCTTGGTGAGGTTGATCTTCCACAGCCCGTCGGTGGAGATGAAGTTGTGGTTGGAAATGGGGGGCTGGGGTTCCACCTTGGGATTGGGACCGCCGGCCCCGACGATCTTGGGAGGGGCCTGCTCTTTCCGCACGGCGTACCGGGGGAAGTCCTCACGGATGGCCTCCTGGAAATCGGCGGGCTCGCCATTGTTGATGGTGAGGATAGTGGGGAACCGCAGCTGGCAGATGACCTCAATGAGGGGGCTGCGGGCATATTGATAGCGCTGATACTCTGAAAACAGCATAGTGTTTGCTCCTTCCCAAATGCCTCCAACCGGCGGAGGCTTTTCCTCTTTATTGTAAATGCTGCATCACGGTCTGTCAATGACCCGTCACCCTTTGCAGAGATTGGGAATAGTATGGGCCAGACGGAACATGGAGGGGAGAAACATGAGGAACGAGTGGAACATCTGGGTGGTGGGCGGTGATCTCCGGCAGGTCCGGCTGGCTCAGCTCCTGTGCGAGGAGGGACACACAGTACATACCTGGGCCCTGGAGGAGGCGGAGGGGGTGCCGGAGCCGACGGCCGATCTCACCGGGGCGCGGCTGGCCGACTGCGTGGTGCTGCCGCTGCCGGCGGCGGGGGAGGACGGACGGCTCAACGCCCCATTCTCCGCCCAAAAGCCGGAGCTGGCGACGGTGCTGGACGCCCTGCGGCCGGGGCAGGTGGTGTGCGCCGGCCGGGCGTCGCCGGAGCTGCTGGCCCTGGCGGAGGAGCGGCAGCTGCGGCTCTTCGACTACTTCCGCCGGGAGGAGCTGGCCGTGGCCAACGCCGTCCCCACCGCTGAGGGAGCGGTGCAGCTGGCCATGGAGGAGCTGCCCATCACCCTTCACGGCGCCCGGGTGCTGGTGGTGGGCTTTGGCCGGGTGGGGAAACTCACCGCCCACCGGTTCCGGGCCCTGGGGGCGCGGGTCAGCGTGGCCGCCCGGAAGTGGGCCGACCTTGCCTGGGCGGAGGCCTACGGCTATGCCCCGGAGCACCTGGAGGGCTTGGACGAGTGTCTGTGCGCCTACGATCTGGTGGTGAACACCGCCCCCGCCCGGGTGCTGGACGCCGCCCGGCTGGCCCAGCTGGAGCCTGACTGTCTGGTCATCGACCTGGCCTCCCGCCCCGGCGGGGTGGACATGGAGGCGGCGTCGGAGCTGGGAGTGCGGGTGATCTGGGCCCTCTCCCTGCCCGGCAAGGTGGCCCCCGTCACGGCGGGCAAGATCCTCCGGGATACCATCTGTCATATTCTCTGTGAGTTAGGAGTCTGAACATGGAACAAGTGCGGGTGGGATTCGCCTTCTGCGGGTCCTTTTGTACATACGACCAGGTGATGCCGGCCCTGGAGCGGGTCAAGGCCAGGTATGGGGATGTGACCCCCATCATCTCGGAAAAGAGCGCCGAGACCGACAGCCGCTTCGGTCCGGCCCACGAGTTCATCCGGGAGATGGAGCGCATCTGCGACAAGAGGGTCATCGACACCATCCCCAAGGCCGAGCCCATCGGCCCCAAAAAACTCCTGGATGTGCTGGTCATCGCCCCGTGCACCGGGAGCACCCTGTCCCGGCTGGCCAACGGCATGAGCGACACGTCGGTGACCATGGCGGCCAAGGCCATGTGGCGCAACGGGCGGCCGGTGGTGGTGGCGGTCTCCACCAACGACGGTCTGGCCGGCTCGGCCAAAAACATCGCCGCCCTGCTGGATAAAAAGCACGTCTTTTTCGTCCCCTACCGCCAGGACGACCCGGTGGGGAAACCCACCTCCCTGGTGGCCGACTTTACAAAGATCAACGACACGGTGGACGCCGCCCTCCAGGGTCGGCAGCTCCAGCCGCTGCTGCTGGGTCCGGCGTAAGCCGATCCCGCTGGGCATAAAATCTCCCCTTGGAGCACCTGTTATCAGGCTGCCCCAAGGGGGGATTTTTTAGTACATTATGGACGCCGGCCCAGTTCCTCAGAGATCTGGGCGGCGTACTCGATGGCCAGATGGACGGCCAGGGTGAACTCCGGGGCGGTGGTGCGCCGGAAGAGTCCCACCACCCCCAGGGCGTATTGAAGAGTGCCGCCCAGGCCGAAGATGGGGGCGGACACCGACCGGAGCCCGATGCGGAACTCCCCGTCCTCCACGGCGTAGCCCTGGGTACGAATCTTGCGGAGCTCCTCGGCGAGCTGTTCCGGGTCAGTGATGGTGTGGGGTGTGTGGGGGACCGGCGGATAGGCCCGGATGAGCCGGGCCTGCTCGGCCTCGGAGGAGCAATAGGCCAGGAAAAGTTTGCCCTGTGAGGTACAGCAGAGGGGGAGACGGCAGCCCACCTCTGAGACGATGCGCAGGCCGCTGCCCTCACTGGACTGGTCCAGAGTCACCGCCTCGCCGCCGCTGCGGACGGCCAGGAAGGCGGTAGCGCCGGTGACCGCCGACAGCTTGGCAAGATAGGGGGCGGCCACACCGGTGACATCCCAGGAGGCGCTGACGGCGCAGCCCAGCTCGAAGAGCCGCAGCCCCAGACAGTATCGGCCGTCGGCCTGCTGAGAGACCATGTGGTGCTCCCGCATGGTGGAGAGGAGGCCGTGGATGGTGCTCTTGGGCAGCCCGGAGCGCTGCTCCAGTTCGGAGAGGGTCAGCGGCGATCTGCCAGCGCCCAGCAGCTCCAGCAGCACCATGGCCTTGTCCACCGAGCGGATCTTTTTTCCTCCCTCCATGGGCACGCCTCCTCAGAACTTGCCGGACCGATGGGCGATCATCTCGGCGGCGATGGAGATGGCGATCTCCTCCGGGGTCTCCCCGCCGATGGGCAGACCGATGGGGGAGTGGACCCGGTCCATATCCGCCTCGGAAAAGCCCAGCCCGGCCAGCTTTTCCCGGGTGGCGGCCACCTTGTGCTTGCTGCCGATGCAACCCACGTAGGAGGCGGGGGTGGTGAGGACCTGGGCGAGAAGCTCGAAGTCGCTCTGGTGGCCGGGGGTCATGATGACTACGTAGTCCCGGTCGGTGATGGTGATGTGGTCGAAGATGTGCCGGTAGTCCCCCAGTACGATGCGGACGGCCTGGGGGAAATGCTCCGGTACGGCGGCCTGGGGGCGGTCGTCGTAGAGGACCACCCGGAACCCAACCTGGGAGAGAACGGGGCAGAGGGCCTTCCCCACGTGGCCGCCGCCGAAGAGGTAGACCACACCGGCCTGGACAAGGGGCTCCACATAGAAGGAGGGGGCCTCCTTCCGGAGGACGCCCCGGCTCAGGAGCATAGGGCGCAGGTCCTCCATGCTGAGGGCGTCGGCGAAGCGAAGACCGTGGGAGGCGTCATAAAGCCCCAGGGACCAGGATAAGCCCTCCTGGACGGGGGTGATGAGCCACACGTCCTCGTCACAGCGGGTCAGGGCCTCCACAATGGCGTCCAGCACGGGGAGAGCGGCGGCGTCCAGGACCTGGAAGGCCACCGTCACGTTGCCGCCGCAGATCATGCCGATATCCTGGACCTCGTTGGGGGAGAGGCGGAAGGCGTGGACCAGGGAGGCGCCGCCGGAGTGGAGGAGTGTCAGGGCATACTCCTGGCTCTTGCGCTCCACGGCGCCGCCGCCGATGGTGCCGGTGGCGGTGCCGTCGGCAAAGACCGCCATCTTGGCGCCCTCTCCCCGGGGGGAGGAGCCGGAGCTGGCCACGATGGTGCAGAGGACAGCCCGTTCATCCCGGGCCAGGGCGGTGCGGAGGGCTTCGAAGAGTGTTTTCATTCCGCTCACCTCACTGAGCCTGCTTGCCGATGGAGTTGGCCACCAGGGCGTCGTACTGCTCTTGGGTCAGCTCACAGTGGTAGAAGAGGTCATAGTACCGGGCCACCTCCTCATAGAGGTCGTAGTCGGCGGCGTCAGGGTAGAGGAGCTTGGCCATCCACATCATGCCCAGATAGCGCTGGACAGAGGGGGGGAAGCCCATCCAGTTGTAGGGGCCCTGGGGGGTCTCATAGTAGTTTCCGCTGGAGATGGCGGTGAGCTGCTGCCAGGTGGGGTCACCGGCCACGGCATCGTAGGCGCTGTCGGGGGCAAAGATGATGTAGTCGGGGTCCCACAGCAGGATCTGCTCCAGTCCCACCTCATTGCCGGTGCCCTTGGAGGAGGGGGACTCCACCACCGCCAGATTGTTGGAGAGCAGGTCAATGATTTCGGAGTGGTAGGAGTTCTGGGCGATGACGTTCTGTCCGTCGGGGCCGGTGATGTAGAGAAGACCCACCTTCTCTACGCTGTCGGCGATGGCAGCGGTGCGGTCATAGATCTCCTCGCAGTAGGAGGCCAGGGTTTCGGCCTCCTCCTCCATGCCCACCAGCTCGCCCAGCAGGCGGTAGGCGTCTCCGGTGGTCTGGGTGGTGGCGGTGATGTGGACAAAGGGCACGCCGGTCTGTTCCTGCAGGGCGTCCAGATCCTCCACGATGGTGTCCTTGGGCTCGCCCACGTCGATGACCACCTGGGC
>OGHJ01001874.1_pt1 | contig 20149 bp, 19 predicted proteins | sample 1571351 | NCBI WGS metagenome assembly OGHJ01 (sample SAMEA2582037, study PRJEB24529) | metagenome | biome: Human gut stool | place: China | collected 2011 | reverse complement strand
CCAGCGCCGCTACTGCTTCTCCGAGGGCTTCTATGCCATCGCCAACGCCGAGTATTACGGTGTTACCGGCGACAAGGCCTGCCTGGAGCGGGCCCGCGCGGCCTACGACCTGATCTGGAACCTGAACCAGGGGCTGGTCGCCGACCCCACGGGGATGGGCCCCAAGACCATCCCAGAGACCCGCTCCGGCCGCGCCCTGGCCAACCCTATGATCTATCTGAACATCACCTCGGTCCTGCGCCGGGTGGACCCCGAGCAGGACGCGCTTTACAGCGAGCGGGCCGCCCAGTGCGTGGATGAGATTTTCCGCTACCACTACAAGCCGGAGCTGGGCTGCACCTTGGAGAGTGTCGGCCCCAACGGCGAGTTCCGGGGCGACGTGACCGAGGGCCGGGTGGTCAACCCCGGCCACGACATCGAGTGCTCCTGGTTCCTCATGGAGGACGCCAACCGGAAGGGGGACAAGAAGCAGCACGAGATCGCCATGAAGATCTTTGACCAGGCCATCAACGCCGGCTGGGACTATGAGTACGGCGGCCTGCTCTACTTTATCGACTGCCTGGGCCGTCCCCCCGAGGCCTATGAGCACGACATGAAGCTGTGGTGGCCCCACGACGAGACCATGATCGCCAGCCTGATGATCTTCCGGGACACCGGGGATGAGAAGTACCTCACCTGGTTTGAGCGGACCATGGACTACTGCAAGGAGCACTTCTCCGACCCCGAGTTCGGCGACTGGTACGGCTATCTCCGCCGGGACGGCAAGCCCACCATGCCCGCCTGCAAGGGCAGCACCTTCAAGGGGCCCTTCCACCTGCCCCGCATGCTCATCATGTGCGACCAGATGCTGGACCAGATCCTGGCCAAGCAGTCCTGAGCCCCGTTCCGCAGTGCGACCCGTGTAAAAGGAGACCGGCATGCCCTTTGGAAATGTCTTTGAAAAGATCAACAGCGAATACTATCAGCTCACCGGCGCGGAGAAGCGGGTGGCCGACTATGTGGTGGCCCACCAGCAGAAGACCCAGTTTATGTCCATCTCCGAGCTGTCGGAGGAGTGCGGCGTGGCGGAGGCCACCATCTCCCGGTTCTGCCGCCGGCTGGACTACAAGGGCTACAACGCCTTCAAGCTGGCCATCGCCAACTCCACCGCCGGACGGGTGGACGCTCCCCCGCCGGAGAGCGAGATCACGCCGGAGGACACCATTGAGGAGCTGAGCCAGAAGCTCTACGTCATCGACCGGGACGCCATGGCCCAGACCCTGGAGCTGATCCGGCCCGACGACATCCGCCGGGCGGCGGATATCCTCTCCTCGGCGGATAAGGTGCTGTGCATGGGACAGGGGGGCTCCATGCTCCTGGCCCAGGAGTGCGCCCACCTGTTCAGCACCAGCCTGCCCAACTACCATGCGGTGATGGACTCCCACCTGCAGGCCATCGCCTGCTCCCATCTGACGGACAAGGACGCGGTGCTCTACTACTCCTACTCCGGCTCCACCGAGGAGCTGCTGAAAAACCTGAAGATCGTCTGGGAGCGGAAGGCCAAGGTCATCCTCATCACCCGTTTCCCCAAATCCCCCGGGGCCTCCTATGCCCACGTGGTGCTCCAGTGCGGCTCCAAGGAGGGGCCGCTCCAGGTGGGGTCGGTGGCCGCCCGGGTGGCCCAGCTCTACCTCACCGACGTGCTCTTTCACGAGGTGTGCCGCCGGCACCCGGACCAGTGCGCCGCCACCCGGCAGGTGGTGGCCGAGGCCCTCTCCGACAAGCACATCTGAGAGGTGCTGGATTTTGAGGGAAATCCGCCAGAAATTGGAGAATTTGAAGAAAAGTTTCTGAATGTAAGTTGCGCGTAAAATTTTTTTAAAAATCATATTGACAAACCTCGATTAAAATTATACAATCCATACAACGGTGATGGAGTCACAAACATCGATTTTATGAAAAATGAAGGAGGAACCAATATGAACATGAAAAGACCTCTTGCATTCCTGCTGGCCGCGGGCATGACCCTCGGTCTGGCCGCCTGCGGCGGCAACGGCGGCACGAGCGGCTCCGGCTCGTCCGGCTCTTCCGGCTCCGCCGGCGGCAGCGCTGTCACCCTGGACCTGTGGGCCTTCAACATCGGCGGCTTCACCGAGGCCTCCAACTGGGACACCATCCTCGCAGCGTTTAATGAGCAGCACCCCGACATCACCGTGAACGTGACTCCCATCAACTATCAGGACGGCGACCAGAAGCTGACCTCCGCCATCACCTCCAACAGCGGTCCCGACATCATCTTCGAGGGCCCCGAGCGCATCGTGGGCAACTACGCCCGTGAGGGTCTGATGGTGGACCTGTCCGACCTGTGGACCGAGAGCGGCTCCGACATCGCCGAGGGCATCTCCAGCGTCTCTCAGCTGGACGGCACCTACTATATGTATCCCCTGAGCGTGGCCGCCCACTGCATGGCCATCAACTATGAGGTCTTCGAGGCCGCCGGCGCCCTCCAGTACATCGACGAGGAGACCCGCACCTGGTCCACCGACGACTTCGTGGCCGCCATGGAGGCCATCAAGACCGCCATCGACAACGGCACCGTCTCTCTGGCCACCCCCGGCATCGTCTACTGCGGCGCCCAGGGCGGCGATCAGGGCACCCGCGCTCTGGTGAACAACCTGTACTCCGACTACTACGTGAATGACGACGGCACCTCCTACAACGCCAACAGCGCCAACAACGTGAAGGCTCTGACCCTGCTGCAGGAGATGGTGAACGAGGGCTCCCTGTCCGCCAACGCCAGCTACGCTGCCGCTGACGAGCTGCAGGCCTTCGCCAACCAGACCTGCGCCGTCACCTTCTGCTGGAACTACTCCAACTACACCCAGTACGCCGAGCAGACCCAGTTCACCCCCTTCGCCATGGCCTTCCCCTCTGACGACAGCCAGCCCGAGCTGGAGATGGCCGGCCCCTACGGCTTCGGCGTGTTCGACAAGGGCGACGAGGCGAAGATCGAGGCCGCCAAGACCTTCATCGACTTCGTGTGCAACGACCAGACCGTGGGCACCGAGGCCGTCAAGACCACCGGCTTCTTCCCCGTCCACGCCGACTGGGGCGATGTGTACGCCGGCGACGCCGACGCCGGCCTGCGCGCTCCCTTCGCTCTGATGAGCGACTACCTGGGCCGCTACTACAACCTGACCGGCGGCTGGACCGAGCAGCGCGCCCTGTGGTGGCCCATGCTGGCTGAGATCCTGACCACCGGCGCCGATCCGCAGACCGCGGCCGACAGCTTCGTGGAGCAGGCCAACGCCAACATCGCGTAACCATCCGGTTCAACCGAAAATATCATGCACTCATGTGCCCGCTCCCTTCGTGAGAGGGGGTGGGCACATCCTTTTTCTCCCCTGCCTGACGTGTGTGAGGAAGAAAATACCCTAAAAAAGGGAGGAGACATCTATGGCGCAAACCAGCGCGGCGGCCCCCGCTCAGGGGAAGCCGAAAAAGCAAAAGCAGTCCCCCTATTCCGGCATGAGCAAGGCGCTGATCCGGCGTGAGACCATCTCCGCCTACTTCTTTCTGATCCCCAGCCTCATCTTCTTTGTGACCTTCGTGGTCGTCCCCATGTTCATCTGCGTGTTTTACAGCTTCACGGAGTATGGCCTGGGCGGCGTGAAGGGCTTTGCCGGTTTGGAAAACTACGTCAAGCTGTTCCAGGACCCCATCTTCCACAAGGGCTTTTTGAACACGGTGCTCATCGTGGTGGTGGCGGTGCCCACCGTCACCGCTTTCTCCCTGTGGGTGAGCTCCGCCATCTACAAGATGCACGCCATCCCCCGGTCCTTCTTCCGGTGCGTGTTCTACCTGCCGGTGGTCACCGGCTCGGTGGCCATCACCGTGGTGTGGAAGTGGATTCTGGACCCCTACAACGGCATCCTCAACCAGGTGGCCGGAACCTCCGGCTTTGACTGGCTGGGCAACCAGAAAACCGCCATCTGGTTTATCATCCTGATCCTGTTCACCACCTCCATCGGCCAGCCCATCGTGCTGTATGTGGCGGCCCTGGGCAACGTGGACCAGTCCCTCATCGAGGCGGCCCAGGTGGACGGCGCCACCAAGCTCCAGGTGTTCTGGAAGATCAAGTGGCCCCAGATCATGCCCACCACTCTGTATGTGCTGGTCATCACCACCATCAACTCCTTCCAGTGCTTCGCTCTGATCCAGCTGCTGACCAAGGGCGGACCGCTGAACTCCACCATGACCATCATGTACCAGGTGTACGACACCGCCTACCGGCTCAACGATCTGGGCTATGCCTGCGCCATCGGTGTGGTGCTGGCCATCATTATCGCGATTTTCTCCGCCATCCAGTTCAAAGTGGCGAAGACCGACAATTAAGGAGGGGGCGAGCAAATGAATAAGAAAACCGATCTGACCGGCACCTCCAAGGGCTATAAGATTTTCTCCGTGATCATTCTGGTGGCCATGGTGCTGTTCTTCCTGTTCCCCCTGTACTGGATTGTCACCGGCTCCTTTAAGGACCGGATTGAGATTACCGCCCGGGAGCCCATCTGGTTCCCCATGGACCCCACGGTAGAGAACTACGCGAAGCTGTTTGACAACCCCGCCTTCCTGTGGCTGTTCAACATCATCTTCATCTCGGCGGCGGCCATGGTGCTCACCTGCATCACCGCCTCTCTGGCGGGCTACGCCCTGGGCAAGAAGCGGTTCATCGGCCGGGGCGTCCTGTTTACCATCATCATCTGCGCCATGGCCCTGCCCAAGCAGGTCATCGTCATCCCCCTGGCCCAGCTGATGACGTTCCTCCACCTGAAAGACACCCTGTGGGCGGTGATCCTGCCCACGGTGGGCTGGCCTTTCGGTGTGTTCCTGATGAAGCAGTTCTCCGAGAGCATCCCAACCGAGATCCTGGAGGCCGCCCGGGTGGACGGCGCCGGGGAGCTGCGCACCTTCGCCAGCGTGGTCTTCCCCATGATCAAGCCGGGCATCGGAGCCCTGGCCATCTTCACCTTCGTGAACACCTGGAACGACTACTTCCTCCAGCTGGTCATGCTCATCACGGAGGAGAAGTGGACCCTGCCCCTGGCCATCGCCAACATGCAGGGCGAAATGTCCACCGACTACGGCCTCATCATGGCGGGCGCGGCTCTGGCCTCCGTCCCCATCATCATCGTGTTTATCGCCTTCCAGAAGTACTTCACCCAGGGCATCGCCATGGGCGCGGTGAAGGGGTGAGCCCATGATCTACGCCAAGAACGCGGACGCCCTGGCTTACCGGGGCATTCACCCCAACCTGGACCTGGCCCTGGAGCACATCACCCCCGAATTCCTGGCCGCCCTCCGGGACAACCAGCGGGTGGAGCTCAAGGGGGATCTGGTGTACTGCACCCGGTTTACTTATGAGACCATCCCCCAGGAGGAGAGCTTCTTCGAGGCCCACCGCCGCTACCTGGACATCCACATCATGGTGGAGGGGGAGGAGCGGGTGGACGTGAACCGCCCGGAGGACCTGAAGCTCACCGACGCCCAGGAGGGGAACGACTTCTACGCCTACCAGGGGGAGAGCTGGCACTCCACCGTGCTCAAGCCCGGGGAGTTCCTGGTGGTGTTCCCCGGGGACGCCCACCGCATCAAGGTGCAGGTGGACGGGCCCAAAACTGTCAGCAAAGCGGTGTTCAAGGTGTGCATTGACGCCTGAACCGCCGCCCGCCCGGCGGAGCTGATCGTATCCGCCGGGGAATCTTGAAACTTGGAGAGACCGAATTATGAAGGATTTCAGCAAATATCAGGGGATCATCCCCGCTTTCTACGCCTGCTATGACGAGAAGGGCGACATCAGCCCCGCCGCCGTCCGGGCCCTGACCGAGCACTTCATCCAGAAGGGGGTCAAGGGCGTCTATGTGGGCGGCTCCTCCGGCGAGTGCATCTACCAGAGCGTGGCCGAGCGCAAGCTGGTGCTGGAGAATGTGATGGCCGTGGCCAAGGGCAAGCTCACCGTCATCGCCCACGTGGCCTGCAACAACACCGCCGACAGCCGGGAGCTGGCCGCCCACGCGGAGGCCCAGGGTGTGGACGCCATCGCCGCCATCCCCCCCATCTACTTCCATCTGCCGGAGCACGCCATCGCGAAGTATTGGAACGACATCTCCGACGCCGCCCCCAACACCGACTTCATCATCTACAACATCCCCCAGCTGGCCGGCGTGGCCCTCACCATGTCCCTGCTGAAGGAGATGCTGAAGAATCCCCGTGTCGTCGGCGTGAAGAACTCCTCCATGCCCGTTCAGGACATCCAGATGTTCCACGACGAGGGGGCCATCGTGTTCAACGGGCCCGACGAGCAGCTGCTCTCCGGCCTGGCGGCCGGGGCCATCGGCGGCATCGGCGGCACCTACGGGGCCATGCCTGAGCTGTACCTGAAGATCCGGGAGCTGTTCCTGGAGGGCAAGATGGAGCAGGCCAGAGAGATCCAGAACGAGTGCTGCCGCATCATCTATAAGATGTGCTCCGCCAAGGGCAACATGTACGCCGTCATCAAGGCCATTCTGCGCAAGCAGGGCGGGCCCGACTGCGGTGGGGTGCGCCTGCCCCTGGCCGCCCTGACCGAGGCCGACCAGGCCGTGGTGGACGAGAGCGCCGCCATGATCCAGGCCGCCGTTGCCAAATACTGCTGAGAGGAGTTCCCCTTCCATGCGAATTTATGAATGCGCGGACTACCGCGCCATGAGCCGCCGGGCGGCCAGCCTGATCGCCGCCCAGGTCGTTTTGAAGCCCGAGGGAGTTCTGGGCCTGGCCACCGGCTCCACCCCCATCGGACTGTACAGCCAGCTGGTGGAGTGGTACAAGCAGGGCGACCTGAGCTTCGCCGGCATCCGCTCCGTCAACCTGGACGAGTACCTGGGCCTGGCCCCCACCCACGAGCAGAGCTACCGCTATTTCATGCAGCAGAACCTGTTCGACCACATCGACATCAAGCCCGAGAACACCCACGTGCTCAACGGCCTGGCCGCGGACCCCGACGCCGAGTGCGCCGCCTATGACCAGCTCATCCGGGAGCTGGGGGGCGTGGACCTGCAGCTGCTGGGCATGGGCCACAACGGCCACATCGCCTTCAACGAGCCGGGGGACAACTTCGGCCTGGGCACCCACGTGGTCAGCCTGTCCGAGCGCACCATCGACGCCAACCAGCGGTTCTTTGAGAGCCGGGACCAGGTGCCCCGCCAGGCTCTGAGCATGGGCATCAAGAGCATCATGGGCGCCCGGCGCATCCTGGTGGTGGTCAGCGGCGAGGACAAGGCCGACGCGGTGTGCAAGGCCGTCACCGGACCGGTCACCGACCAGGTGCCCGCCTCCGTCCTCCAGCTCCACCCCGACGTGACCCTGGTGGGCGACACGGCCGCCCTGTCCAAGCTGAAAGAGGCAGGTGTACCCGTATGCGGATAACCGGCGGACAGGTCTTTGACCTGGAACAGGGTTTCGTATCCCGGGACGTGTGCTTTGACGGAGAGAAGCTGGAGCAGAGCAGCGCCGGCGGAAAGACCTATGACGCGTCCGGCTGCTATGTGATCCCCGGCCTCACCGACCTGCATTTCCACGGCTGCGTGGGGGAGGACTTCTCCGACGCCACCCCGGACGGCCTCCAGAAGATGGCCGAATATGAGCTCAGCCGGGGCGTCACCCAGATCTGCCCGGCGGGCATGACCCTGGGGGAGGACCAGCTCACCCGCATCTGCCAGAACGCCGCCGCCCACCGGGCCAAGAACCCCGGGGGCGCGGAGCTGGTGGGCCTCCACCTGGAGGGACCCTTCCTGTGCAAGGCCAAGAAGGGGGCCCAGAACGAGGCCTTCCTCCACGACCCGGACCCGGCCATGCTCCACCGCCTGCAGCAGGCGGCCCAGGGCATGGTGAAGCTGGTCACCCTGGCGGCCGAGCAGCCCGGCGCCCTGGAGTTTATCCGGAGCGCCCGGGAGGACGGAATCACCGTCAGCCTGGGCCACACCACGGCGGACTACGACACCGCCTGCGCCGCCTATGAGGCGGGGGCCCGTCAGGCCACCCACCTGTTCAACGCCATGCCCCCCTTCACCCACCGGGCTCCCGGCGTGGTGGGGGCGGCCTTCGACCACCCCCAGGTGAAGGTGGAGCTCATCTCCGACGGGGTGCACATCCACCCGTCCGTGGTCCGGGCGGTGTTCCAGCTGTTTGGAGCCCACCGGGTCATCCTCATCTCCGACTCCCTGCGGGCCACGGGCATGCCCGACGGCCGCTACCCCTTCGGGGGCCAGGAGATCGAGGTCCACGGCAACCGGGCCACCATGGCGGACGACCCCAACACCCTGGCCGGCTCTGTGTCCGACCTGATGGCCTGCATGAGGAGCGCGGTGTCCTTCGGCATCCCCCTCCACGACGCGGTGCGGGCCGCGGCGGTGAACCCCGCCCAGGTGCTGGGCATCTTCGACCGGCTGGGCAGCCTGGATGTGGGCAAGACGGCCAATCTGGCCATTCTGGACCGGGATCTGAACCTGAAAGACGTATTTTTCCGCGGCCAGCTGGTGGACCGCGGCGCATAAACCGGCATACCCCCAATCTCATGCCCTCCGCCTCTACTCCATTTTCATAGGGCGGGGGAGCGGTCAAAAAGGAGGAAAAAGCCGCCGGGCCGGCGGTGCGGCAGTGTGGAGACCTGCCGTAAAGCCCGGGGAGTTTCGCTCTCTCCGGACGAGAGGGTACTTGCGGAGGCATTGCCCTTACGGCCCACGCATATGGCAACGGTATCCCTGAAGAATGTAAAGAAGATTTATGACAACAAGGTGACCGCCGTCCACGACTTCAACCTGGAGATCGCGGACAAGGAGTTCATCGTACTGGTAGGCCCCTCCGGCTGCGGCAAGTCCACCACCCTGCGGATGATCGCCGGCCTGGAGGACATCTCCGAGGGCGACCTGCTCATCGGCGGCAAGCGGATGAACGACGTGGAGCCCAAGGACCGGGACATCGCCATGGTGTTCCAGAGCTACGCCCTGTATCCCCACATGACCGTGTATGAGAACATGGCCTTCGCCCTGAAGCTGCGCAAGGTGCCCAAGGAGGAGATCGACAAGAAGGTGCGGGAGGCCGCCGAGATTCTGGACATCACCCAGTATCTGGAGCGCAAGCCCAAGGCCCTGTCCGGCGGCCAGCGCCAGCGCGTGGCCATCGGCCGCGCCATCGTCCGTGATCCCCAGGTGTTCCTGATGGACGAGCCGCTGTCCAACCTGGACGCCAAGCTGCGCAACCAGATGCGCGCGGAGATCATCAAGCTGCGCCAGCGCATCAACACCACCTTCATCTACGTCACCCACGACCAGACCGAGGCCATGACCCTGGGCGACCGCATCGTCATCATGAAGGACGGCCTGGTCCAGCAGATCGGCACCCCTCAGCAGGTTTTTGAACGGCCGGTGAACCTCTTTGTGGCCGGCTTCATCGGTACCCCCCAGATGAACTTCTTCCGGGCCCGGCTGGAGAAGAGCGGCGAGGGCTACGCGATCCGGTGCATGGGGGCTGTCATCCCCGTACCCGCCGACATGGCCGCCGGACTGGCCGCCAAGGGCCAGGAGAGCGCCGACGTGATCCTGGGTGTGCGTCCGGAGCACATCTCCCTCCAGGCCGCCCCTGAGAGCTCCATCACCTGCACGGTGGAGGTGTCCGAGCTTATGGGCAGCGAGTTCTACCTCCACGGCACGGTGGGGGGGGGCGCCGAGCAGCAGAAACTGGTCATGCGGGTCCAGACCTGCGACCTGCCGGAGACCTACCGCTCCGGCGTGCCCTATGGCACCAAGCTGAACTTCACCTTCAACAGCCACCTCATCCACCTGTTCGACCCCGCCACCGAGAAGAATCTGCTGGCGGACTGATCCATAGCCATCCAAAAAGCGGCCCGGAGCCATGGCTCCGGGCCGCTTTCTGCCGTCAGTCGGGGATCTCCAGGATATAGTGCCGGTAGGCGTTGATGATGGCGGTGTTTCCCCGCTGGGTGCGGCGGGGAAGGCCGGCGCCGTAGTTGAGATGGACGTGGCCGTGGATGAAGTAGGTGGGGCTGTACCGGTCCAGCAGGTCTACAAAGCACTGAAATCCCCGATGGGGGAGGCTCTCCAGATCATGGATGTGCCGGGCGGGGGCGTGGGTGAGGAGGATATCGAAGCCGTGGTGCCGCCAGAGCTGGAGGCGCAGCCGGGCGATGCGCCGGCGCATCTGCTCCTCGGTGTACATGTTGCCGCCGGACCGGTAGCGGAGGGAGCCGCCCAGGCCCAGGATGCGCAGGCCGCCGCAGACCACGATCCGATCCTCGGCGCAGAGGCATCCCTCCGGGGGATGCTCCTCCAGCCGGTCGTCATGGTTGCCCCGGACGTAGACCACCGGACAGCGGGCCAGGGTACCCAAAAATTCCAGGTACTCCCGGCGCAGGTCGCCGCAGGAGAGGATCAGGTCAAAGCTCTCCAGCCTGCCGGGGGCATAGTGGTCATAGTAGAAGGAGGACTCCTCGTCCGATACTGTCAGGATCCGCACAGCCTTTACTTCCTCCAGTCGGAGAGCCGGACGCCCCATTGCGCCGGGAGAGAGACGTCAGCTCCGTTTTTCCTTTGTGGCGTCCACGCCCACGATACCCACGGTGGCCTTGCCGGTATCGCTGAGCTCGTCGTAGGCAGGCAGGGAGCCCACCACATTTTCCGTCAGCCAGTCCATGGTGATGATGTGCTCCACGTCCAGAATGTCGCCCTCGGAGACCTGTTTACGGCCGTTCTGGTCGTAAATGGGGCCGCGGAAGGGATGGCAGCTGCCGCTGCGGATGCCGTCCCGCAGCAGATCGGCCAGCTTTCGTGTGCTGTCGGGCAGGCGGAAGGAACAGTTCAGGTCCACCACGCCGGAGGAGAGACCCCAGTAGTAGTTGAGGGCCTTGTGGCTCTCCTGATACTCCACCTGGAAGGAGCGGTCCCGGATGCGGCGGAGGATGGCTTCGTAGTAGACGCTCCACTTCCAGACGGGCAGGGCCAGATTGACCTGGTGGTCGGCCTCGATGAGGGAGAGGCCGAAGCTGTGTCCGGGGGCGCCCCGCCGGGCCAGGTCCTGGGCGGAGATGAGGCGGATACCCTTTTCGGTCAGGCGCTGAGCGGCGGTCTTGGCGTCCTCCACGGAGGACCACTCCAGATGGACCCGGGCCAGAGGGTTGGTGAGCTGCACGCCCAGGGCGAAGGCATTGATGCCGGCCACCTGTCCATAGATGGGGTAGTCACAGATATAGCCTACCGGGTCGTTCCCGGCCAGGGCGCCGGCGATGGCGCCGGTGATGAACTTCACCTCGTACATCCGGGCGTAGTAGGTGCGGATGTAGCGGTGGGAGGTGTTGAGGGAACAGTTGAGGATGATGACGTCGGGGTGGTCCACCGCCGCGCGGAGGCTGGCGGGCAGGAGGAGGGGAGAGGTGGTGAAGATCACATTGCTGCCTTCGGCGATGACCTCCTGGAGGGTATCCAGCGGGTCATGCTCCATGGCGTTGAACCGGGCAATGGTCTCCAGACCGCCGCCGAAGACCTTCTCCAGGTGGCGGCGGCCCAGCTCGTGGCCGTAGGTCCAGTTGGAGTGTTCCGGGTCCTTGTCGTGGACGAAGGCGGCCCGGAGGACCTTCTGTTCGCCCTTGGGCAGGAACCAGGAGAGAAGGCTGGGGCTCTTTTTCTCCGCCTCCTGGGGAAAGAGCTTGACGTCGATGGGCTCCTCCTCCTGCTGGAGCGTGATCTCCTCCCAGACCTTGGCCACCGCCGTCTGGATCTCCTGGGCACTTTTGCCCCGCAGGGCGTCATAGCCGTAGATCTTGAGGAACGCCAGCAGGGCATCCCCAGCGGTGGAGGTGAGCCGGCCGCCGCCCTGGGCGTCATAGGCCTGGTGGAAGCAGAAATAGGCGGTGGTAAAGTCCCGCCGCTCCTCTTCGCTCCAGGCCTGGCCGGGCAGCTTTCCCAGCAGCTCCTGGAGCTTGGCATAGCTGCCCGGCTTGGAGAATTCCAGAAAGTTGACCCGGCTGTACTGATAGAAGTCGACGAACTCGTAGTAGAGCTCGATCTCCCGGCTGCCGTCCCGGCGGGGAAGGATACGGGTGACCTGGGCGCTGACGCTGTTGGCGTCGAAGAATTTCAGCACGCTGACCCGTTTGTGGCCCTCCTCCACATAGAAGCGGTTGCGGTACTCCCATACCTTAATAGGGTCCCAGATCCCCTCCTCCAGATGGGCCTGGCACAGCCGCTGCCACTTCCCGGCGAACTCCGTGTTGGGGTTCATGAGGGGCATGAAGTTCCGGGAAAAGGACTGGGTGCGCCCCAGGGACTTGGTGCCCACCACGAACTCCAGAGGGATCAAAACGGTCCCCAGATTGGTGGTATGGCCCAGCTGCTCCTCTCCCACGATCTCAGACAGGGTGGGCAGATAGGGGTACTCGCCTCTGGCCGTGCAGGCCCGAAACTCCTTCTGACCCCGCTTGAGGGCGTCGTAATAATACAGGTTTGGCACGGAAGGTCCTCCTCTCCGAACGTCCTGACCGTAGGATACGCACCAGGCGGATGGCTATGCTTTCCACATTTGAGCGTTGACCATAGCATACCACAGATTAGAAAAAAATCCAGCCAGCATCCACCAATTTTCTCCCCAAAGGGAAACATCCGAACCTGCCGCGCCGGGGGTAAAACCTTGAAATGACGCGGAAAACCGCATATAATGGGGACCAATCAGATGAATATGCCTGACAGATGGGAGGATGCTATGGAGTATATTACCGTACATGAAGCAGCCCAGAAATGGAAGATCTCCGAGCGCCTCACCCAGCAGTATTGTATAGGCGGACGCATCCAGGGGGCAAAAAAATTCGGCGGTGTCTGGGCCATCCCGGCTGACGCCCAAAAGCCGGAGGACCCGCGACGGAGGCGAAAGCCGGCCGAGCCGAAGCCGTCGGTGCCGCAGTCTGCCCCCGGCGTTCCGAACGCCCATCTGATCCCCATGCCCCTCTTGAATTCGACGTTCGCGCCGGGGGAGTGTCTGGCGTGTGTTGAGGGGATCGAGGATGTGCGCCTGCGGGACATTGCCCGGGCTGAATACAACTATTTCAGCGGCCAACCGGAGGAGGCCGCCCGGATGTCGGAGCTCTACCTCTCCGATCCTGATCTCTCCCTGCGGCTGTCGGCCTCTCTGATCTACGCCTATTCCAACCTTTCCATCGGGCAGATCCAGCGGGCACGGTATGCCCTGACGGAGGTGCGGAACACGCTGAAGGATGCGGATGAGAGCATGCCTCCCCAACTGCGGGCGGCCGCCTTTTTTACCGTTACCGCCGCCGCTGTTCTGCTCCACCTGCCGCTGCCGGAGGGGATCGGGGCCCTTCAGGACTATCTGCGGCTCCTGCCGCCGGGGCTCAGGATGTTTGCCCTCTATGTCCAGGCCCACTACACCTATCTCCAGGGTGACTATGGAAAGAGCATCGGCATCGTGGAGACCGCCCTGGCCATGCAGACGGAGGTCTTCCCCATCCCCTCCATCTATCTGCACCTGGCGGCCGTGATGGACTACATGAGTCTGAAGCAGCCGGAGGAGGCCCAGGCCCATCTGCTGGCCGCCTGGGCGCTGGCCCGCCCGGACGATCTGATCGAGGGCTTTGGCGAGCACCACGGTCTGCTGGGCGGGATGCTGGAGGCGGTGCTGAAGAAGGACTACCCGGAGGATTTCAAACGGATCATCGCCATCACCTACCGTTTTTCCGCCGGATGGCGCAGGGTCCACAATCCGGTCACAGGACACGATGTGGCCGACAACCTGACCACCACCGAGTTTGCCACGGCTATGCTGGCGGCCAGAGGCTGGACCAACCAGGAGATCGCCGACCACATGGGCATCTCCCCCAATACGGTCAAGCAATACATCTCCACCACCCTGCAAAAACTGAACATCCGGCAGCGGAAGGACCTGAAAAAGTATATGCTGCTCTGAAAACGATGCCCGCGGGATCCCGCGGGCATCGTTTTTTATGTAGGCACGCATGACTGTGTAAAGGCTGCCTGTTATTCCATCCAATCCGCCCAGGACTGTGCGAAGAGGTTGTCCTTCAGACAGACAAAGCAGAAGGATCCGCTCATGGGGGTCCCGGCCAGGTCAAACCGGGCCAGGGTGCCCTGGGCCAGCTCCCGCTCCACCACCGGCGCGTACAGGAAGGAGACCCCCAGGCCGTCGGCCACCAGGGATTTGATGGTGGAAAAGTCGCTGATGGTGGCTACGCTTGGGAAGCTGCGGAGGGTGCGGTTCTGGCGGCGCAGGGCCTCTTCGAAGATGGCCCGGGTGCCGGAGCCGGTTTCCCGGATGAGGAGCCGCTCCCCGTCCAGCTCCTCCATGGCCACGGTCCGGCCGGCCAGCCGATGTCCGGGAGAACAGACGCCGAAGAAGGCCTCCTGCCGGCAGAGTCGGGTCTCATAGCGGCTGCACTCAAAAAAGCCCTCCACCAGGGCAAAGTCCAGCCGCCCGGCCTCCAGGGCACGGAGGAGGACCTGGGTGTTGTCCACCATCAGAGAGAAAGAGGCCTCCGGATGGTTCCGCAGGAAGCGTTCCACCTTTGGGGCGATGACAAACTCGCCGATGGTCTTGGAGGCGCCCACCCGCAGGGAGATGGGGGCCTCCGACGCCATAGCGGCCTCAATTTTTCGGCTGTTATACGCCATGGAGCGGGTGTACTCCCGCAGGCGTACCCCGGCGTCGGTCAGCCGCAGCACCTTCCCCTCGTAAGAGAAGAGCCGACAGCCGTAGTGGTCCTCCAGGTAGTGGATGTGGTGGGTCACCGCCGGCTGCGTCAGACAGAGCCGCTCCGCCGCCCGGGTGTAGTTCATGGTCTCGCACAGCACGAGGAAGGTATTCCAGCGCGGGTCCAGCATGGGGCATCACCTATTATACAGATTTATAGTAATATAAGGATTCTTCATTTTATTTTATCGTTTGACTGGACTATAATCAAGAGCGTCAAGCGGAATATATTAGAAAAGAGAGAGAATCCCATGAATACTGTCAAACGAATCTGGCCGGGCCTGCTGCTCTGCCTCATCCTGTCCATCCCCGGCTATCTGCTGGGCCGCATCTTTCCCGTGGTGGGGGGACCGGTGTTCGCCATCCTGATCGGCATGTTGATATCCACGGGCCTGCACGACCGGGAACGTTTCCAGGCCGGCATCGCCTTCACCTCCAAAAAGATCCTCCAGTACGCGGTCATCCTGCTGGGCTTCGGACTGAACCTGTCGGAGATCGCCAAGGTGGGCGCCACGTCCCTGCCCATCATCTGCACCACCATCACCATCTCCCTGGTCATTGCCTTCCTGATCCGGAAGGGCTTGCACATGCCCAACAACATCTCCGTGCTGGTGGGGGTGGGCTCCTCCATCTGCGGCGGCTCGGCCATTGCCGCCACCGCTCCCGTCATCGGCGCAGACGATGAGGAAATCGCCCAGTCCATCTCGGTGATCTTCCTCTTCAACATTCTGGCGGCCCTCTTTTTCCCCACCCTGGGGGGCATGATGGGAATGAGCAATGAGGGCTTCGGACTCTTTGCCGGGACGGCCATCAACGACACCTCCTCGGTGACGGCCGCCGCCGCCACCTGGGACACCCTCCACGGTACCAACGGCGCCGTGCTGGAGTACGCCACCATCGTCAAGCTGACCCGCACCCTGGCCATCATCCCCATCACTTTGGCCCTGGCCTTCTGGCGGACCTGGCAGGTCAAACGGGGCGGCGGCGTCTCCAACGGCTCCTTTGAGCTGAAAAAGATCTTCCCCTTCTTCATCCTGTTCTTCGTCCTGGCATCCATAATCACCACGGTCTCCACCATGGTGGGAGCCGACCCGGCCCTGTTCCAGCCCTTCAAGGCCCTCTCCAAGTATCTCATCATCCTGGCCATGGCGGCCATTGGCCTCAATACCGATCTGGTCAAGCTGGTCAAGACCGGCGGCAAGCCCATCTTTATGGGGGTGTGCTGCTGGGCAGGCATCACCTTTGCCAGCCTGACCATGCAGCACCTCATGGGCCTGCTCTGAAACCTCCATTTAGAAAGTGAATCGATCTGCACATACAGAAAGGAAGGAAATGAGTCATGTACGACATCATCATCATCGGGGCCGGCCCTGCCGGCATCAGCGCGGGCATCTATGCGGTGAGCCGGGGCAAGAAGACCCTGGTGCTGGAGAAGGCCCAGGTGGGCGGCATCATCGGCAAGGTGTCCACCGTCACCCACTATGCCGCCATCCAGGCCAAAGAGACTGGCGCCACCTTTGCCCGGCGCCTGGAGGAGCAGGCCCGGGGAGCCGGGGTGGAGATCGCCCGTGAGACGGTCACCGGTGTGACCCTGACCGGCGAGGTCAAGACGGTGCGGACCGACAAGGGCACCTATGAGGCCAAGCGGGTCATCCTGGCCAACGGCGGCACCCCCCGCAAGCTGGGCATCCCCGGTGAGGCGGAGCTGGCCGGCAAGGGTATGGGCATGAATGCCGCCCGGGACGGCGCGGCCTATGCCGGCAAGAATATCTACGTGGTGGGCGGCGCCGACGGCGCGGTGAAGGAGGCGCTGTACCTGGCCAACTTTGCCAAGAAGCTGACCATCATCCACTTTGAGGACCAGTTGGCCTGCATCCCCGAGTTCCGGGAGAAGGTGGCCGCCGCCGGCAACATCACCCTCCGGCTGGGCGCCCGGCTCCACGGGGTCTACGGCGCCGACCGGGTGGAGCGGCTGGAGATCGCCAGCGAGAAGGACGGCAGCGTCGAGACCATCGAGGACCCGGGCTGCGGCATCTTTGTGTACGCCGGTGTGACCCCCAACACCGAGCTTTACACCGAACTGGCCCTGGAGGGCGGGTATATCCCCACCAACGAGAAGATGGAGACCGCCATCCCCGGTGTCTACGCCGCCGGCGACATCCGGGTCAAGCAGGTCCGCCAGGTGGCCACCGCCGTGGCCGACGGCGCCATTGCGGCCATCAACGCCGCCCTGTAATGGAAGAAAATTAGAAGAGCGCCCCGGGCCAACGGCCCGGGGCGCTCTTCTGCTCTATGGTGACAATGTCACGGTAAGGCATTGAGAAACCTGGTAGGCTATACAATAAGAACGAAGCGTATTCCCAGTTTCAGGCCGCCGGGAAAAGCCCGGCGGCGGAAAGGCGGTCATGGATGGAAAAGACGGAGAGAAAACGCCGCAGGGCCTTTGTGTCCACAGAGGACTGCGTGGCCTGCGGCTGCTGCGTGAAGGTGTGCCCTCTGGGGGCCATCGCCGTGGTGAAGGGCATCGCGGCCCGGGTGGACGAGGGGCGCTGCGTGGGCTGCGGCAAGTGCGCCAAAGAGTGTCCCGCCACCATCATTGAGATCCGGGAGGTGGGAGCGTGAAAAAGCACTGGTATGATTATCTGTGGGTCCTGTCCCTGACCTACCTGGTCCTGGGATTTTTCAACATCCTGTTCGCATGGCTGGGGCTTTTGTGCTTCTTCATTCCCCTCCTCATCGCCATCATCGGGGGGAATAAGGGCTACTGTAACCGCTACTGCGGCCGAGGTCAGCTCTTTGCCCTGGTGGGCGGCCGCTTCGGCCTTTCCAGGCGGAAGGATGTGCCCCGGTGGCTCAAAAGCAAGGCCTTCCGGTATGGCTTTCTGATCTTTTTCTTCGTGATGTTTTTCCAGATGCTGTGGACAACTTTTCTGGTGTTCAGCGGAGCACAGGATCTCCGTCAGGTGGTGACCCTGCTGTGGACCTTCCGGCTGCCCTGGCACTGGGCCTACTCCGGCGGCGTGACACCCTGGGTGGCCCAGTTTGCCTTCGGCTTTTACAGCGTTATGCTCACCTCCACGGTGCTGGGTTTTGTTACCATGGTCCTTTTCAAGCCCCGGTCCTGGTGTGTCTACTGCCCCATGGGCACTATGACCCAGCTCATCTGCAAGGCGCGGAACCGGGAGAAGGCGGAGGTGTGACGGCTCAGGCCTTGCTCAGGCGGCGGAGCCGCTCAAGGTCCGTGAGTTCCACGGTGCCCCGGGTGAGGCGGACCATCCCCTCGCTCTGAAAGTAGCGGAGCATCCGGGTGACCACCTCCCGGGCGGTGCCCAGGTGGTTGGCGATGCGCTCATGGGTGAGGTGGAGGGAGGCGGTGTCCTCCAGCAGGCTCTCCTCCAGCAAAAAGGCAGCCAGCCGGGCGTCGAAGCTCTTCCACATGACCTGCTCCATGAGCCACATGACTTCGGAAAAGCGGCTGCCCATGAGGTCGTTGGTGTAGTTGGCCACGGTGGCCGACTCCTCCATGAGGGACTGGTAGACGTCGGAGGGGATCACCCAGAGCTGGGTATCCTTCTCGGCGGCGATGGTGACGTCGAACTGGATGTTCCGCAGGAGGCAGGAGGCGGAAAAGAGGCAGATGTCCCGGTCGAAGAGGCGGTAGAGGGTGATCTCCCGGCCCTGGTCGGAGAGGATATAGGCCCGCAGCTGGCCGGTGCGCACCGCCAGCAGGCCCAGGCAGTCGCCGCCCTGGTGGAGCAGGACCCCGGCCTTCACCGTCCGCAGGACGGCCCCGGCGGTAAGCCGCTGCCGCTGTTCTTCTGTGAGCTTCTCCCAGAAGGGAAAGACGTTGGAAAGATCCATGCCGATACCTCCGCACGGTTGAGATCGCCCGGCCCTGCACGGTGGAAAATACGCCCCTTGACAGGTGAGACGCTTTTTGTATAATGGGAAAACAGCGCTGCCGGACGCCCCATTGTACCACAGATCCCGGCCCGCTGTCATCCCGCATCCGCGGGACCAAGCCAACAAAAGGAGCGTGACAACATGCAGTATCTGGTCTCCTTCCTGGAAGGGATCATCACCTTTATCTCCCCCTGCCTGCTGCCGATGCTGCCCATCTACATCACCTACTTCGCCGGGGGCGGCGAGCGGACCACCCGCCGGACTCTGGCAGGTGCCGCCGGCTTCGTGCTGGGCTTCACTCTGGTCTTTGTGGCCATGGGCGCCCTGGCCGGGACGGTGGGCAGCTTCTTCAAGGGCCACCAGACCGCGGTGAACGTGATCTCCGGCGCGGTGGTCATCCTGTTTGGTCTCAATTACATGGGAATCCTGAAGCTCCCCGTCTTCCAGGGCGGTGGACACGGCAGGGCGGCGGGGAGTATGAATTTCTTCTCCGCGGTGGTCTTCGGCGTCATCTTCTCCCTGGGCTGGACCCCGTGTGTGGGGGCCTTCCTGGGCTCGGCGCTGCTGCTGGCCTCCCAGCAGGGGCATGTGCTGGAGGGCATGGCCATGCTGCTGGTCTACTCCCTGGGCCTGGGTATCCCCTTCCTGCTCAGCGCCGTGCTCATCGACAGGCTGAAATCCGCCTTCGACTGGATCAAACGGAACTACCGCATCATCAACCTGGTCAGCGGAGCCCTGCTTGTGCTTGTCGGTGTGCTCATGGCCACCGGCACCCTGGGGCGCCTGCTGGAAGTGCTGAGCTGAGGAGGTCGCTATGAAGAAAAAGACATCGCTTGTGGTGCTCATCCTGGCTCTGGTGGTGCTCATTGGCGGCGCCTATGTGCTCTACGGCCGCCTGAGTGCCGACGCCCGGCCGGATAATCTGTCTGCCCAGACGCCTCAGACAACCCAGACCACCGGGGAGACCGAGGCGCCCCAGAATTCGGCGGCTCCGGAGGAGACGGAGCCCCCCAAGGTGGAGGCCCCCGACTTCACCGTGGAGAACGCCGACGGGGAAGAGGTCAAGCTCTCCGACTACGTGGGCAAGCCTATCGTGCTCAACTTCTGGGCCAGCTGGTGCTCCCCCTGCAAGAGCGAGATGCCGGAGTTCAACGCCGCCTGGGAGGAGCTGGAGGGCGAGGTCCAGTTCCTGATGGTCAACATGACCGACGGCTCCCGGGAGACGATTGACACCGCCAAGGAATATGTGGAGGGGGAGGGCTTTACCTTCCCGGTGCTCTTTGACACCAATTCCGAGGCGGCCATCCCCTACGGCGCCTACTCGCTGCCCACCACCTATTTCATTGACGCGGAAGGCTATCTGGTGGCTCGGGCGGTGGGAGCCATCGACGGAGAGACCCTGCAAAAGGGGCTGGAGGCTGTCAGTACCTATCTTGCGCAAAAG
>OGHJ01001871.1_pt1 | contig 20168 bp, 7 predicted proteins | sample 1571351 | NCBI WGS metagenome assembly OGHJ01 (sample SAMEA2582037, study PRJEB24529) | metagenome | biome: Human gut stool | place: China | collected 2011 | reverse complement strand
GTACGTGGCTACCCTGACCGCCGACGAGCAGGCCGCCTACGCCGCCAAGATCGCCGAGCTGGAGGCCCTGGTGCCCCCCGTCCTGAGCTTTGAGACGGTGGAGGAGATCTACGCCGCTATCCTGGCCGCCGAGACCAAGGCGGACTATGACGCCATCCTGGCCGCCATCAGCGACGAGCAGAAGGCCGAGCTGGACGCCTACGTCCTCACCCTCACCGAGGAGGAGCAGGCCGCCTACGCCACTCATATCGAGGCCCTCATGGAGGAGCCCGCCGACCTGTTCGCCGGCATGGAGGAGCTCTATCTGTCCCTGCTGGCCGCCGAGACTCTGGACGACTACGACGCCATCATGGATGGCATGAGCGAGGAGCAGTCCGCCATCTTCGGCCTCTATATCAACGCCGAGCGGGCCGCCGCCCTGAACGCCAAGCGGAGCGAGCTGGTAGAGGCCGCCCTGCGGGAGACCGCCCCTGGTCCCGCCGTGAACTTCGACAACGTGGCCCCCATCGACACCACCCCCCTGGAGGCCCCCGCCCCCATGGCCCGGGCCATGAGCCTCATGTCCGTCTACCGGGCCGCCCCCCAGAGGGCCAACGACAACAACCCCGACGGCCTGGAGATGAGCAAGACCATCTCCGAGGATCCCGACGGCGGCTACACCATCACCCTGGAGTCCTACGTCACCGGCAACATCACCGTCTCCGGCGGCAAGCCCGTCCCCACCGACATCGTCCTGGTCATTGACCAGTCCGGCTCCATGGCGGACGGCATCGCGGGTGTGGGGAGCTATGAGTCCTATTACGCCCAAAGCCCTGAGGGACTTTACAACGCGGTGAACGGAAGCGGATGGTATCACCAGACGATCTATGTGGAAGCAGACGGCGAGTACTATGAGCTGAAGGCCGAGGCCATCCAGGAGTGGACCACGACGTACACCTCTGTGAATGAAGCGTATGAGGATTACTGGGGAGGACATAAGGACCCCACGAATAGCGACATGTACAGTGATCGGGAGAGACTCCACTATCGTGCCGACGACGGGACGTACCAGGAGGTTAGTGTCGAGAGACACGGAAACTTTTTCAGTGGCTATAACTACACCTATACCGTAAACGGGGAGGAGATTGCATACTCCGAAAAAGCTAACGGAGCGCCTAATCAGGATGTGCTTGGCAGACTTTTCCTCTCCTCGTCTAGCGAGGCGACCACCGGCTACACATTCTCCTACACGACGGCGGACGGCCAGACAGTGCAGGTGGACACCGGCCTCGACGATCTGGATGAGGTCGCCAACTGGAAGCTGTATACTTATCAGGAGGGCGAAGAGGAGCCCCGGCTGGACGCCCTGGTGCGGGCTGCCGACGCGTTTGTGGATAACGTAAAGCAGAACGCCGAGAAAAACAACGTGGATCACCGCATCGCCGTGGTGGGCTTCAGCTCCAGCGGCTATGATAATACGGAACTTCTGACCGGTGTGACGGTCAAAGCCGAAAAACCTGACTATGACCATAATACCAGCTATTATCCAAATGATACTGCCTACAATGGCGTACAATATGGCGAAATCACAAACGAGCAGTATGCCAGCGCCTTGGAGGATATGAGCACTGTAGACGGGCAGAACGATGTGTATGCCGCCATCGACGCCCTGACCGCCCATGGCGGCACCCAGACCAACCACGGCCTGGACATGGCCCAGAAGATTTTCAGCAACGACACGAAAAAGAATGAGGGCCGCAACCGGGTGGTCATCGTCTTTACCGATGGTGAGCCGGGTAGTAATGGTTTTGATTCTAGAGTGGCGAACAACGCAATCAACTACGCGGGAAAGCTGAAGAACGACAAGGACGGCATTGTTACCGTCTATACCATCGGTATCTTCGACGGCGCCGATGGTACGCCCCCTGTGGACAACCGGACCAGCAATGCCAACACGTTCATGCACTATGTCTCCTCCAACTACCCCAACGCCAGCGACATGGACAACGGCGGCCGGCTCAACCCCAACCTGGACGGTGACAGCTATTATCTCTCCGCCTCCGACTCCGGCACCCTGTCCAGCATCTTCGAGCAGATCTCCGACGAGATCCAGGACGGCGGGTCCAGCGTCACGCTGAACGCCCAGGCCGTGGTCCAGGATGTGATCGCCGACCAGTTCCAGCTGCCGGAGGGGACGACTGCGAACGACATCAAGGTCTACACCCAGAACGCCACCGACAACGCTCTGAACAATCCCAGCGCCTCCAGCAGCTGGGAAGCGCGGCAGGCTTTCACCGGCGCGCAGATCACCGTGGATGAGGAGACCGGGACGGTCTCCGTCAGCAACTTCGACTTCGCCCGGAACTTCGTGGCGGATACGGGCCGCGCGGAGGGCGACGTCTCCCAGTCCGGCAGTTTCTACGGCCGGAAGCTGGTCATCGAGATCCCCATTGAGGTGAGGGACGGCTTCTTCGGCGGCAACAACATCGACACCAACGCCGAGGGCTCCGGCATCTTCGCCGACAGCCATGCCGTCGACCCCACCGGCACCTTCGTCAGCCCCAACCTGAACGTCCCGGTGAAGTACCAGATCGACGCCAAGGATCAGAGCATCTACCTCACCCAGAACGGCGACGGCAAGGACCTCATCGTCTATGTGGAAACCGGCGATGACGGCGTATTTTATGTTCCAAATGGCTGGAACAACTCCCACGTGACTATCACCTACACGGTCAAGGAGGGCGATAAGATCATCGGTACCTACACCATCCAGCCTCGCCATACGGGTGGCAGCTGGGAGTGGGAACCTGGCTACGATGACGGCGTGCTCAGCAACCTCACCGACTGCACCAAGTACAATATCTCCTGCACCGTGACCCCCAACAGCGGCGTCGAGGACAGCGTGAGCGCCCCCGCCGTCACGGAGCGCGAGGTGGACAACGTGGAAGCCACCGTCCACGTCTTCAAGCCCAGCGTCTCCTTCGGCGACCAGTCCACCTACCTCACCGTGGAGCCGGGCGAGAACACCTATCAGGTGACTTGGGCTGACACGGACGAGACCGGCCACAGCCCGGCGCAGCCTGCTGGCGATTCTCCTGCGCTGACCATCACCAGCGAGGCGGCTGCGGATGCGGATAAGACCAAGGACTACGTTAAGACCGTGACGGCTACGGTCAAGGGTTATACAGGCACGATCAATGTGCAGGAAAACACCACCTTTGTCCGTACTCCCTGCGAGGACGACGATGCTCTGAGTAACACCAATGAGTTCTATGTCCACGTGTTCAAGCCCGAGATTAAGTGGACTGACAGCAAAGAGGACTACGGCACGAAGTTGACGGATGAATTCCTCAAGGGCCATCAGGTGGGCGAAGTGACCTGGACCCACACCAACAGCGCCAACGTGCCCGCTCTGAGTGGCACGGCGCCTGAACTGACCTACAGCTTTGCCTCTGCCGACGGTGAGACGCTTACGACCCTCCAGGCCGAGACCAACGTGAAGGTAACTGTGAAAGTGGGCGACACCAACATCACCGAAGACACCACCTTCTCCTGGCAGAAGGGCAAGGACTGCCCTGACACCTGCACCGATCCCAACAAGCTGACTCCTGCCTATCAGTTCCGCATCCACCTGAACAACTTTGACCTGACGGTGACGAAGCGTGTCACTGACAACAAAACCTACGACGCTGATGACAATTTCCTCTTCACTCTGTACCAGGATGATGACGTGTATGCCACCTTCACGCTTCAGGCTGGAAAGAGCGTCACCTTCAAGAACCTCCAGGCCGGTCATACCTACACCGTGGTGGAGGACACCGACTGGTCCTGGCGGTACACCTGCACAGATGGCGCGACTAAGACTGTTGGAACCATCAGCGATGGAAAGGCCGAACTGACCTTCACCAACACACTGAAGGAGGACATCGGCGAGAAGTGGCTCTCCGACGAGGGACGGCTGATCAACGACTTCACGGGTCCCGCCAACAGCGGGGCGAAGTACAACAGAGACGCCATGATCACCCCGGCGTATCGTATGGACGCAAAAGACGACGAAGACGAGGAAAGGAGCTGAGCCGGTATGATGTTCTATCGCGGTAAGCGGGCCCGGAAACGGACCCTGGCCCGGCCGGTGCTGCTGGCCCTGTCCCTTGTCCTGGTGCTGGGCCTCAGCGTGGGCGGCACCCTGGCTTATCTGGTGACCAACACCGATCCCGTCACCAACACCTTTACCCCCGGCGATCTGGATACTCCGCCAAAGGAAACCTTTGAGAACGATGTGAAGAGTGACGTGGTGGTGACCAACAGCAACGACAGCGCCGTGGCCGCCTATGTGCGGGCCACCTGGACCATCAACTGGGTGGTGGGCACTGGTGAGACTGCTCAGATCGTGGCCCCTGCGAAAGCGGGCGAGTACGAGATTGATGTTGCAGGAACCGGCAGCGGCTGGTCCCAGGGCAGCGACGGCTTCTACTACTGGCACAAGCCGGTGGAGCCGGGCGAGGAAACCGGGGCGCTCATTGAGAGCCTGACGGCCAACAATGACGCCGCCCCCAAGGTGGATGGTGTCCATCTCCAGGCCACCATCATCACCCAGACCATCCAGGCCGACCCTGTGGACGCCATCAAAGATGCCGAGTGGCCGGTAACGATCGACTCTGTTAGCGGCGACCTGAGCGTAAATAGTTGAAAGGAGGCGGCGACATGAAGAAACATTACTTGGGCAGACGTCTGGGCGCCGTACTCCTGGCCCTGGTGTTCTGCGGGAGCATCCTGGGCGCGGCCAGCGCCGCGCCCGGCGGCGGCGACAGCCAGGTCACCCTGGTGGAGACCAGAAGCGGCGCGTCCTTCACCCTCTCCGGTGACGGAAACGACCTCTTCCAGAACTTCAAGGGCGTGCTGCCCGGTGATACCCTGTCCCAGACCATCACCGTGGCTGCCGACCGCGGCAACGACCACAGCTTCTACATCTACCTCTACGCCCGGGAGTGCACCACCGTGGGCGACGCCGAGCACCCCGCCGCCAGCGGCGCCTCCTCCGTCGTCTCCGCGGCGGACTTCCTGGACTACCTCAACATCACCGTGGACGCTGCGGGCAAGGACCTGGGCGACGGCACCCACCTGGGTACCGGCACCGGCAAGAGCGGCGTGCTCCTGGGCACCTTCGCCGCTGGCGACTCCCTGGCCCTGAACGTGGACCTGAAGGTGGACCTCCAGATGGGCAACGACTTCCAGAAAGCCGCCGCCTACATAGACTGGGTCTTCTACGCCGAGCAGGTGCCCGATCCCCCCCCGCCGCCCTACGACGACGATGACGACGACGACGATGACGACGACGATCCCCGTCCCACGCCTACGCCCACCCCCACCCCGACGGTGACCATCCCCGACGAGCCCGTCCCCGAGGGTCCCGGCGAGGAGGTGGAGATCGACGATCCCGACGTGCCTCAGGGCGATCAGCCCCCCACCGAGGAGGAGATCGTGGACGACGGCGTCCCCATGGGCGACATGCCCCAGACCGGTGACGAGACCGGCCTCTACCTCTGGATCGCCCTGGCTGCCGCCAGCGGCTGCGGGCTGGTCTTCCTGCTGGTGACCGGCCGGCGGAAAGAGAAGCAAGAAGCCTAACACCTTGACAGATGAGGAGCCTGCCCGTGCGTACACACGGGCAGGCTCTTGTTACGAACGCGAAAGGAGGCGAGGCCGGTGAGACCGGCACGGAAATGGGCCCGGCGGGCCCTGCTGCTCCTCTGCCTGGTGGGCCTGGCCGCCAGCGGCATCTGGTTCTTCCGGTACTGGCAGCAGAACCGGCAGACCCAGGAGAGCGTCAACAAGCTGCGGGAAATCGTCAGGGAGGCCGCTCAGACCCCGGCGGAGTCCGGTGAACCGGACAACGGTTTCGCCGCCCTGCAGGCGGAAAACCCCGACTTTGCCGGCTGGATCTCCATCCCCGGCACCGCCGTGGATTACCCCGTCATGCTCCCGCCCGCCGACCAGCCGGAATACTACCTGCGGCGCAGCTTCCAGAAGGAGTATGACATCAACGGCATCCCCTTCCTGGACGCCCGCTGCACCCTGGACCCGCCCAGCGGCAACTTTATCATCTACGGCCACAATATGTACAGCGGCGTCATGTTTCACGACCTCCTCTCCTACCGGAAGCAGGATTTCTGGGAAGAACACCCCCTCATCTCCTTTGAGACCATGAGCCACGACGGGACCTATGAGATCATCGGCGTCTTCCTCTACGACGCTTCCTCCGGCGAGGACGCCTTCAAGCCCCACGCTGATGTGGATTTTGCCGACGAGGACGCCTTCGACGCCTACATGGATGAGGTCCGTGCCGCCGCCTACTACGATACCGGCGTGGAGCCGGTCTACGGCCGCCAGATCCTTACCCTGGTCACCTGCGACCGGTCCGTCCTCAGTAACGGCAGGCTCATCGTAGTGGCTCAGGAGACGGCGGAATCGGCCGAAACCGAATAGCCCGGCACACAGAAACAGCCCCCGGAGCGATGGCTCCGGGGGCTGTTTTGTTGTTTCGGGGGCCTCAGCGGCGGTCCCGCCGGAAGAGCAGCGCCGAGAACAGGGATACCAGCGGTACCGTCAGCACGATGCCCACCGAGCCGGCTACGCTCTGGATGAGCTCGATGGCCATGGCGTCGCTGTTGATGATCTGGATGAGGGGGTAGCCGTAGACCTGGAAGAGGAGGAGCACATTAAAGGAGGCGCCGGCAAAGGCCAGGATCAGGGTGTTGGCCATGGTGCCCATGGCGTCCCGGCCGATGTTCATCCCGGAACGGAAAAGCTGTCCGGCGGTGATGTCCGGGTCCACCGCTGTGAGCTCGCTGCAGGCCGAGGCGATGGACATGGCCACGTCCATCACCGCCCCCAGGGCGGCAATGAGGATTCCCGCCACCAGCAGGCCTCGGATCTCCAGAGGGTTGTCGTAGGCCCGGAGGACCAGCTCTTCAGCCTCCCCCATGTTGAAGCCGCCGATGGGGGTGAGGCAGCCCACCGCCCAGGCGAAGAGCCCCGCCGCTGCCACGCCGCACACACAGCCCAGCCCGGCGCACAGGGTCTTGCGTGTGAAGCCGGTGAGCAGGAGCAGGGAGGCCGCCGCCGTCAGGGCGGCGATGGCCACCGACGCCGGGATGGAGGGCGCTCCCCGCAGCACCAGGGGGATGAGGAGGAACCAGATCCCGGCCAGGGTATAAGCCAGGCCCAGCAGGGCCATGATGCCCTTTTTTCCGCCGATGGCGATGAGCACCAGGGCGAAGACAATCAGCATGCCCAGAAGGACGCCGCCCCGGTCGTAGTTGGGAATGGAGACCACGTAGGGGTCGCCGGAATCGTCCAGGTCCAGCCGCACGATGACCCGGGTGCCCACCGAGCAGTCCACATTGGCGTAGGCGCTCAGGTAGTTGTAGGCCTCCAGCACCGCGCCCCTGTAGGGGCCGGAGCGGACCTCCAGCTCCAGGAGCTGGGTGCCCAGGCGCAGGCCCTCGGTCCAGTCCTGGGGCTGGGCGTCGTCATAGAGCACGTCGGTGACCTCGGCCGCGGCGAAGAGCCGCTTCTGGGCGGCGGTGGGGGCGGCGTCCTCCGCGCGGAGCAGCAGGCACAGTCCGACCGCCGCTCCGGCCAGACGGCGGATGCTGGCGGCGGAGGAGGGCGGCGCGGATGGGGGCGGGGGAGGGGGAGCGGTCTTTTTTGGGGCCATAGGCGGTCTCCTCTCTGGGTGATGCATGGTGGGGGGGGCGCCGCCGAACGGCGGCGCCCCCCGGTCGAAACGGATGGAAGGGGAAGGGCTCAGCGCTCCAGGGCCTGGAAGCGGACCAGGATGATGCACAGCTCGGCCCGTGTAGCGCCCTCAGCGGGGGCCAGGAGATTGCCGGGACGGCCCTGGATGAGACCCTGGGCCACGGCCCAGGCCATGGCCTCCCGGGCGTACTCGCTGACCGTACCGGCGTCTGCGAAGGCGGTCAGGTCGGTCTGAACGGAGCCGTCGCCGCCCAGGTGGAGCCAGTAGCGGTAAAGCATGGTCACCAGATGCTCCCGGGTGATGTTGTCGTTGACGCCGAAGAGACCGGTGTCATAACCCTTGACCACGCCCGCGGCGTTGGCCCAGTCCACGGCATCGCTGTACCAGGTGTTGGGCTCCACGTCGGGGAAGCCGGCCCGGTCGCCCTCCCAGGTCTCGCCGGACATGCGGTAGAGGACGGTGGCCAGCATGGACCGGCTCACCTGCTGGTCGGGGGCGAAGCTGGTGCCGGAGACGCCCTTCATCAGGCCCTGATCCACTACGTCGGAGACGGCGTCGTAGTACCAGGCGCCGCTGTCCAGATCGGTGAACACGCCGGCGCTCAGCGGGGTGTCGCTGTCGGGGATGTCGGTGTCGGTCTTGCCGCCGCTGATGACCACGCTGCTGTGGCTGGGCTCGTCGTCGTCATCGTCATCATTGGGGGTATAGGGCGGGTTGACGGGCGGCTTCTCGGGCTCCACATATTCGGGCGGGATGTCCACCACTTCGGTGCCGCAGACGATGTCGGCGCGGTCGCGGACGCGGATGCGGGCGGCAGGACCGTCAAAGCTGGTGTCATAGGAGGACAGACCGATCACGGTGATGGGATGGCCCACCGCCAGATTCTCAATCGTTTTGCTGCTGGTGATGTAGCCGTCGATGAACACCCGGGCATCGTAGCCGGTCTCGTCCCGGACGATGATGGTCTGCACCAGGCCCTCGGCCTCGGCAAAGCTGACCACCACGCCCTGGATCTGCACCAGACTGCCCAGATAGGTGGACTGGGCCGCCTCCTTAGTGGTGATGGACTTGGGCTCCAGCGGTTCACCCTTGCCGATCAGCTCGATGGAGGTCACGTTGAGCTGCCGCTCGCCCTGGTAGGAGGAGGTGGTGCCGGTGATGCGGACCACGTCGCCGATCTGGTAGTTGCCCGCCACGGGGAAGGCGTTGATGCCGGCGGTGTCGTCCTGAACGTAGATGCAGTCAAAGAAGGCGGTATCCTTGTCGAAGCCGGAGGCGTTGGAGGTGACCACGCCCTCGATGGTGTACTTGATGCCCTCGTCCTTCTGCGCCTGGACGTCCTTGATGGGGGTGATGGCGACGGGATTGAGGTAGTTCACCAGGTTCTCACAGATGTTGTAGTTGGAGTAGTTCTTCTCGGCGCCGGAGTCACCGATGGTGGCCTGGACCTCGAAGTTGGACATGAAGGCCGCGCCGGAGACGATGATGAGGCCCTTGTTATCGCCCAGGTCCTCGGTGGCCAGCACCATCAGACGCTCGTCGCCCTCCGCCACAGCGTACTTGGGCATGGCGTCGCCACCCAGGCCGTCATTGTCGCTGTCCTTGGAGTAGGTGGTGGCGTGGCCGTAGACCACGGGGGAGACGGTGTCGGGGATGGTGGTGGTGGGATTACCCTCAGCGTCCACCACGTAGATGGAGGCGCCGCCGTACTGGCTGAAGAGCTGAGAGTACAGGTTGTTGTTGGGGTTCTCGGGGTCAAACTCCACGCCGTCCATCAGGAAGTTGCCCCAATTGTAGGTGGAGAAGTAGAGCCGCTGGGTCTGGCCGCCGTTGAGCTTGTCGTCATTGGTGGCGTCATCGCCGATGCGCAGGGAGGAGCCCAGGGCCTCCAGGACCTTGTTCTGCTGGGCGGCCATGTGGTCCTCTGCGGGGAAGGCCTCATAGCTCTCGTAGTAGTCCGACCAGCCGGCCAGGACCAGTATGCCGCCGACGGCGTTGAAGGCCTTCAGGGCCTCGATTTCCTCATCGGAGTAGGTTTGGTAGGGCTTTCGCAGGGCGCTGCCGTCCCGGCGGGAGGGGGCGGTGAGGAAGATGGCCACATATTTGCCGTCCTCATTCTCACAGGCGGCGATCAGTTCGTCGCTGGTGTTCAGCTGTACCGTGCGCACCGAGTAGCCGGCAGCCAGGTTGCCGAAGTTGCCCATAGAATCCTTGTAGTTGCCCGCCACGTACTCATTGTAATGGGAGGCGTCGATGCCGATGTATACCAGCTTGCTGGCGTCCTGGATGTCCAGAGAGATGTCCTTGGAGTAGGTGTACTCGATGCCGTCCTCCTCCAGGACCACGGTGACGGTAATGGTCATCACCCGGGCTCTGGTGGGGGTGTACTTCCAGTCCACAGCCAGAGTGCCGGAGGCGGGCAGCTCATAGCCCTTGGTGTCGGTGCCCAGGGTCTCGCTGCCGCTGGTGTAGGTGATGGACTTGACGGTGGCGGGATTGGATTCGCTGTTGAACAGGGTGGTGGTGAGGGTGAGTTCCTCGCCGGTGACGGGGGTAGCGGTGCCGCACTCCACAGAGGAGATGCCCAGCTTCACCACATCGCCCACCCACACGGGAGCGGTGACCGCCAGATCGCCGTCGCCCTGGGTGACGCGGATGAAGTAGTAGCTGTAGTTGGCGGGGATAGTGCAGCTCAGTTCGCCGGAGGCCAGCTCAGTGGGATCGTCCCAGGTGTAGGCCACGGCGCCGGAGTTGACCACCACTTCCACCTTGGAGATGGAGTCGGAGCCGTCGGGGTCATAGACCGAGACGTTGATGGCGGCCTCGTCCGGGACCTCTTCGATAATGGAGCCCAGCATCTGGCCGTTGAGGGTGTACTGGATTTCCAGGTTCTTGTCCTCAGTGGCGTAGACGCGGTAGTTCCGGATGGCCTCGTAGATGCCTTCCTCAGAGAAGTCGTCGGTCAGGATCACGTCGCGGGCGTCGTTGGCGTTGCCCCACTTGCCCTTGTGGTTGTCCTGGTTGTTGGTGGGAGCCACGTGCCAGCCCTTGTCCAGAGCCATGATGTACTGCTCATAGCTGGGGTAGTAGCCGCCGGCGCCGATGGCGCCCTCGCCGTTGCCCACCTCGACCAGGTACATCCGGGTGTCAATGATGGGATCATAGTAGCCGAAGTCGCTGAAGTTGCCGAAGGTGGTACCGGGATGGTTGAACTGGCTGATGGAATCCACCAGATTCTCATTGCTCAGCAGGGCATAGTAGGCCTTCATGCCCGCGTCGTCGGTCTTGTTGTTCAGGGTGCTGTTGTTGCGGGAGACGATGCCGGGGGTGTTGAAGGTGTTGATGTGGCCGGGTCCGCCGGACCAGGTCATCTCGAAGCCCGCCAGGGCCACCAGCTCACCGGCATGTTCCGCGTTAAATTCGACCACAGCGCCCTTGTAGGCATCCCACTGCGCCTTGCTCTCGGCGGTCATCTGGCTGACGTCGTAGAGGGCTTCCTCGGGGTTGGCATTGGAGGAACTGTCAAAGTAGTTGGAGTGGTCGGTAAAGGCCACGAAGTCCACGTTGGCGCTGTCGGGAAGGCCCGCCACATAGTTCAGGCCCTCCTGAAGGGTGCCCGCGCCGTCGGAGTACTCGGCGGTGTGGGAGTGGAGCTGGCCGAAGTAGAGCTGATACTCCGCCGTACCGATGGTGAAGGTCCAGGTCTTGGTGGCGCTCTGATTGTCGGCCCGGGTAACGGTGGCGGTGACGGTGACCTTGCCGTCAGCCATGGCCTCAGCGGGGGTATAGGAGGCCTTGCCGTCGCTGACCGTCAGCTCAACCGGGGTATCGTTGACCGTCATGGTAACGGTGGGGTCCTCGCCCGCGTTGCCGAAGGTGAAGCCGATCTCGGGCTGCTTGTTTTCCCCAGTCTGGGTGTTGGGAGTGGGGAAGATGGTGAGGATGTAGGGCTCGTCCTTGACGTCAAGGGTGGTGGTGCCGGTAAAGGTCACATCCTTGTTATCCGTTCCGCTGATGGTGATCACCAGATCCCCGGCGACCATGGCAGAACTGGGAATGGTGAAGGAGTAGGTGCCGTTGTCATTGGTCAGCTCGGCAGTGATATCACCGTACTTGGCGGAGATTTCTTTCACACCAAAGACGGAGTCCACGGTGAAGCTGACGGAGTACTCCTGCTCCACGTAGGCGTCGGACAGGGTGCCGAAGGTGACGGCGGGCATGTTGACCACGCCATCGGTAACGGTGACGCCCTCAGCCACGGGGTAGAAATTAAAGGTGTAAATGTCCTTGTCGCTGTCGTTGTACAGGCTGTAAGTCTTGTAGGAGCCGGCGTAGTATTCCAGGTACTGGGAGTACTTTCCATTGAATTTGGCGGTGCGGCTCTCCAGGTTGAAGCCGCCGTTGAAGGAAGTCAGCTTCCAGTCAGCGTCTTCGGTGGCTTCGGCAGAGTAGAAGGCGTTGTTGCCGGTGCCGTTGGAGCAGAGGTAGCCGTCCGAGGTCTTGAAGCGGAACCACTCGCCGTTGACCTCCACGGTAAAGACCCGGGCGCCGTTGGCGGGGGTGGCCACGCCGTCAGCCACGGTGGCCTCGGCGTTGTTGATGGAGGGGCTGGTCTCGTTGCCGTCGCCGCCGGCCAGCACGCCCTTGGCGCCCTCGTTGTATAGCACGACCTCGTCGCCGGCCTCAGGCAGGTCGCCGCTGGGCTCCTGCTCTTCGTAGTCCACCTTAATGAGCTGCATAGCGTAGATGCCCTCATTGGAGGTTGAGTACTTATAGGTGGAGAACTCGGAGTACTGGGAGTACCATTCCACATAAAGGTCGGACCGGTTGACGTTGATGAGATAATAGCAGCCTTCTGTGGTAGCGGCTTCCACTTTCCAGGTGTCATTCATCTCGTTCAGAGGTAGACTGTTGTTGGAAGCATTGACAGAGAGCTTATTACCGTTGTTACTAAAGAGGTAGTTGCCTTCCGTATCCACACTGACATCCCAGACCAGATCACCAGTGAGATTGTTCACGTCGGTCTCCGGGTTAAACTCTTTTCCGGCCCGGTAATAAGTGCCCGCGGCCTCCGCAGACAGAGCCTTGCCGGAGCCGGGGTTATAGATGACCACTTGGTCGCCGTGGGCGATGGGACCGGCGGGGGTACCGTCCAGGTCGATCTCGCTGGCATTGGTGTTGCGCAGCTGGAGGGTGGTGTTGTACACGCCAACGGCGCCGGTGATGGTAATGATGTCGCCCACGGCCACAGGCCAGGAGTTGTCCTCGTTCTTCTCCACCACGGCTTTGTAGAGCTGGATGGTGTTGCCGTCGGCATCCTTTACGGTGATGTTGGGATTGCTATAATTGCCACCGTTATCAAAGATCTCAGTGATCTCCACATTTTGGATGGTCACATAGGTGCAGATATCGGCGGTTTTCAGCTCCCCGATGGTCTTGACCGCCGGAGTCAGAGTCAGCCCCGAGGACTTTTCATAGGTGGAATTTTCCAACTGGGGCAGGCCATTAAAAGTGGCGCGCGTACCGGTGCCGATGACGGTGTCGCCCAGGGCGATATCGTCAAAGTTGGCGCTCATGCGCACACAGATGCCGCCGGTGCTGTCCTGAAGGTAGACGTTTTTGCCGTCCAGCAGGGTGACCACACCCTTGACGGAGAGACCCTCCGTACCGTCCTTGGCGGCCAGAGCCTCCGCGATGTCGATGGTCTCGGGCTCGTCAGGGTCGGGGGTGTCGGGGATCACATAAAAGCTCAGACAGAACTGATCGTCGTGGGCGGGGTCGGAAGCGGCATAAGTGCTCCAGTTGTTAAACTTGGCGTACCACTCCAGGTAGTTGCCCCGGGTGACGTTCTTTACATTATAGGTGCCGTCCTCCAGGGCCACCAGTGTCCAGTCATCGTCTGCGGCGCCTAGGTTCAGGCTGGTGAAACCCTCGCTGATGCCGATGTTCTGGCCATCCTGCTGGAAGCTGTAGGAGCTGTCCTGTTTTTCCACGACGGTCCACACGTCGGTGTCCCCATAGCCGGTGACTTTGCCGTCACCGAGAATGATGAGGTCTGTGCCCACATTATAGTTGCCAGTCTTTTCCGAGGACAGGGCCTTCATATAGGTGGGGTTGTAGATGACCACCCGGTCACCGTCGGCGATGGGGCTTTCCGCAGGCTCGGAACCGGGGTCCTCGCCGGGATCGGGATCGGTGGAGCCGGTGCCCTCGACGTATTGGTAGAGGGTGAAGTCGTAGGGGTAGCCGGCGTTGATGGTGGTATTCTTATAGGCACGGAACTTATTCTCAGAGCTCTTGTTGCTGGCCAGGGTCACAGTGTCCGAGCCGGTACCCAGGAAGCGGAAGGCGCCGTCAGTAAAGTTGACGGCCCAGGTGTAGCTTCCGACCTGGATGCCGTTGGTGTTGCCGCCCTTGGGGGCCACCTGCACGCCGTTGGCGTCAGTGAGAGTGACGCCGTCTTCTGTGACGGTGATGTCCCACACCAGATTGGCGGCGGGATTGATCAGTTCTTCGGCTTCTTGTGTAATTGAATAGGCAAGCAGCCATGGATTTCCATTATTATCATCGTACTCGCCCACGGCATAGCCAGTGGACACCGTCATGACATACTGGCCGGAGGTCAATTCTTCCTGCGTTGTAATCTTGGTAAAGGTCCCCGTCTCCCCGGCGGCGAAGGCCGCGCCGGGCAGCAGGGAGAGCAGCATGGCAGCTGCCAACAGGGCGGACAAGCAGGCTTTTAACCTTCGTTTCATGCTCAAATCTTCCTTCCTTTCTCACATCGTCTATCTTGTCTCCCGGCCGCGCCATCCGCGGCCGGCGGCGTTCACAGGCTGCCGCGCTTCCACCTCCCACAGCGTTCTATCTCTTCAAGAATAGGAAAGCCGGACCATCTGTCCGGCTTTTTGCTCGGCGGCCGTCTCCCATCCGGTGCAGTTCCGATGATGGAGACCCGGGCCGCTTCTTTGGCTGTCGTCTGGTGACCCCCTGTTCATTTTAACAAATTCAGGCCGCTCTTACAATCCTGAGTTTGGTAACATTGTTGTGTACATGTGTAAAAACTTACACCAATTTTGTATTGGCTATGAAAAATTGTTTGATAGTCTGGAAAAAGTGTAAACAATCTCTAGACCCTCATTCTTAAAAGGAAAGATCTCCCGGATGCCCTCAGCCGCCGCGACCCGGTCCGGGGCGGTGGCCCCTCCCTGGCGAGGGCGCCCACGCCCAGGGCGCCGCTATCTCACATCACCCCAGGCGGCGTCGAAGGTGAGAGAGGCCACCTTCTGGTCCCGGGCCACGCAGTAAATGGGCAGCTGCCGGGTGGTGGCCGACGCCCCCACGATGGCCGGATGGTTCACCACATAGAGCATGGCCGCCGCCGCCAGCAGACACAGCCCCACCGTAAAGACCCGCCGCCGGATCAGGTACAGTTTCATTCCATACGCCTCCTTATTGGTTCCCCCAAAACGGGGTGTCTTGCACAGTTCCACTATATGACGCCCGGTCCGGCCTCATGTTCGGTCCACGCCTGGAGCTGGGCATCGCCGCCTGCCGCAAGAAGGCATAGTAAATTTGTAGGTTTTTCACCAGAACCAGGCAGTTACATAAAATAATTCTCACGTATTTTATGAAAATAATTTGTAACCGTTTTTTAGTTGTATTTTGGGTCCTTTCTTCGCTATAATCACGAGGTTGCCTGAGACGGCGGAGCGCTGTTTCAGAACCATGACATGTTGCGTATAAGAGAAAGGATGAGCAGATTGAACCACCTTCGCAGAGCCGTTTCCGGGCTTTTGAGCCTGGCCCTGACTGGCTCTTTCTGTACTATTGGATATCCCGTTCCCGCCGCTGCGGCCGGAGCGGAGCGGGCATCGGATGCCACCGGCTCCATCGCCCTTACCATCCGCTTCGACCTGCCCCAGCAGGCCGACGAGGTGGCCGACCGGGACCTCCGTCTGACCCTGACCGGCAGCGGCAAGGACGTCACGGTCTCCCTGGCCGACGGCAGCGCCGACGGCGCCGACGGACTGGCCGTCTCGGTGGAGACACAGAACATCCACGGCGTTCCCCTCACCACCGAGGAGCAGATCGGCTACTACCAGGTGACCGTGGACGGCCTCTCCACCGGGGACTACACCATGGCCCTCTCCGGCCGGGGCTACACCACCTGCACCACCCCGGTGGAGCTGGAGACCTACTCCCAGCACGTGCTCATGAGCACCGGCAACGGCAGCTTCGCCCTGGGCGATGTGGACGGCGACGGCGCCGTCACCGCCGCCGACCGGGACGCCATGGACGCCCACCTTGGAAAGACCGGCGACCTGGACACCTACGACCTCAACGGCGACGGGGTGGTGGACGTCACTGACCTCTCCTATATCAATAAGATGGTGGGGCTGGAGGGTGACCCCCAAATCCTCTCTACCGCCGCCATCGTGCGCACCACCGTGGAGGAGGGGGCTGTGACCCTCACCGGCGGCACCGCCGACGACCTCTTCACCGGCGGCAGCACCGTCACCCTGGCCCCCGCCCAGGGCAAAAGTGAGCTCTCCCTCCCCATCGCCCTGGAGACACCCACCGAGATGAGCGAGATCACCATCACCACCCCCGCCTCCGACGGGGCCATCCAGGCGGGCTCCGCCCTGGTGGAACTGGAGGGCGGCGGCACCATGACCGTTCCCTTCGACATCTCTGCCCCCGCCGGCACCCACGCCACCGGCCGCACCGCCGGCCAGAGCGTCATCTCCATCAACCTGGGCAAGAAGGTGGCCGTGACCAAGGTCACCATCACCGTCACCAAGGTGGAGGGTCAGACCGGCGAGACCCCGGCGTTTGCCGCCGTGACCCAGATCCAGTTCCTCAAGGACATCGTCTCCGACGCCATCCAGGCAGACACCCAGGTGAAGGGCCTGTCCGCCGCCAGCGGCGACGGGGAGGTGAAGCTGGTGTGGGACAGCGTGAAAAACGTCACCGGCTACACCGTCTTCTACGGCCAGGACCGGAAGAGCCTGAGCCAGAGCCTGTCGGTGAACACCAACAAGGCCACCCTCTCCGGCCTCACCAACAACAAGACCTACTACTTCCAGGTGTCCGCCGCCAGCGACGGCTGGAGCGGCACCCCCTCGGCGGTGATCTCCGCCGTGCCCACCCCCGACAACGCCCCCGGCGCCCCCTCCAACCTCCTGGTGGAGGCCGCCGACACCGCCCTGCGCCTGACCTGGGGCTCCACCAAGGACGCCACCTACTACCAGGTGTTTTACCGGGAGAAGGGTGAGGACGACTTCCAGCGCTGGGGGAGCGACATCGCCTCCACCGGCACCGTGATCACCGGCCTCACCAACGGCACCGAGTACGAGGTGGCGGTGAAGGCGGGCAACCTCCGGGGCACCGGTCCTCTCTCCGCCATCGCCCTGGGCACCCCCAAGAAGGAGGCCTTTGACATGCCGGAGCTGCCCACCGACGGGCGCATCGACAATTCCTCCATCACCTCCATCGTGATGAAGGACCCCTCCAACGTGGACAAGAGCCTGTGCCCCAACTTCGACGTGACCACCCACCTCACCGACGGCGACCCCAACACCTACTGGGTGGCCCGGGACTACCATCCCTCCAGCGACATCACCTACACCTTCGACGGCTCCTACGACATGAACTATGTGCTGGTGGTGCCCTACCTGGACGCCAAACACAAAAAGTGCATCAAGTCCTTCAACGTGACGGCCCGGGACGCCGCCGGCGAGGTGCTCTACTCCGCCGAGGCCCTCCCGGCCAGCGGTCTCATCGACGGCAGCTACGTGGCCCTGGCCTTCCCCGAGCTCAAGGGGGTCCACAGCCTCACCATCGGCCTCAACGAGTGGGAGGGCGGCGGCGCCCGGGTGAGCATCTCCGAGGTCGCCTTCTATAAGAGCAACACCCTCAGCGACGACATCGCCGCCCTCTTCGCCAACGGCTCCTTCACCGCCCTGAAGGACTCCGTGGAGCAGAGCCACATCACCGCTCTGCGGGAGCGGCTCACCGCCCTGAGCAGCTTCTATCTGGACCGCACCCGGCTGAAGGACGAGCTGGATCTGGCCCAGGCGCTGCTGGAGCGCAAGGACAACGCCCTGGCCCTGGTGAAGAACGACTTCCAGAGCCGCTCGGCCTCCGCCGCCGGCGACCGGGCCGCCGGTCAGACCGCCAGTGCCCTCCAGCCCCTTGGGATCACCGCCAGGGCGGGGGCAACCGTGGCCATCTACGCGGACCTGCCCGGCGACCAGCCCGTCTATGTGGTGCCCACCCAGTTCTACGGCGAGTCCGGCGTGTGGAAGGGCAGCCCCATCGAGCTGAAAAACGGCCGCAACTACATCACTGTGCCCGAGATCGGCTCTCTGAAGGACACCCGGGGCGGCGTATTCTACCTGACCTACGCCGGGGACCGGCCTGAGGACATTGAGATCCAGATCCGCAACGCCTCCAACGTCTGGCAGATGCCGGTACTGGAGCTGTCCGGCTGGTACGACATGGACGAGGGCGGCCGCAAGGACGTCATCCGGACCTATGTCCAGGATCTGGAGGCCTATGTCTCCGGCCTCACCGGCACCAGCCTCACCACCGATATCCGCAACGCCACTGAGATCGCCACCCCCAGCGTCCTCCTGTCCCTGCCCGCCGACCAGGTCCTCACGGGCCTGAAGGGAGTGAGCCATGATGAGGACGCCATGGTGGAGACCATATACCAGAACGTGCTGGCCTGGGAGGAGGAGCTCTTCGTGGTCAACCAGGTCCAGGGCATCATCGACGCCGGCGCCGACCTGGAGAGCTACCGCTATCCCATGACCACCCGCCAGAACATCCGCTACATGCGCATGTTTGCCGGCGCCTTTATGTACGCCGCCGGGGAACACATCGGCGTGGAGTATGGCTCCACCGCCGCCCTGGTCCAGGGCCAGCCCGCCGCCCAGACCGCCGGGGAGCCGGAAAACGGTCTCTTCGGCTGAGGCATCGCCCACGAGATCGGCCACAACATGGACAAGCTGGGCAAGGCCGAGTGCACCAACAACCTCTATTCTCTGGCCGCCCAGGCCTGGGACGGGGAGGCCATGACCCTCTCCACCCGGCTCACCGCCGACGGCCGCTGGGCGGACATCTTCAACAAGGTGGCCCAGGCCCGCCCCGGCACCGCCAACAACGTCTTTGTCCAGCTGGGCATGTACTGGCAGCTCCACCTGGCCTACGACGGGGCGGAGGAGCCCATGGCCTTCTACAACCAGTTCTTCCGGCTGTGGAAGTCCGGCGCGTACAGCGGCTACAGCTATGACGAGCGCTTCGCCCTCATCGCCGCCCAGGTGGCCAACCGAGACCTCACCGAGTTCTTCACCCGCTGGGGCATGGAGCTCAGCCCCTCCGTGAAGGCCACCCTGGCCGACTACCCCGCCGAGGACCGGGCCATCTGGTACCTGAAGGACGCCTCCCGGAACCACCGGCTGGAGGACGGCGCCGCCGCCCACGGTGAGGCCGATCTCACCGCCTCTGTGGACGGCTCTGAGGTGACCCTGACCATTGACCACACCGACAGCGCCCACATCCTGGGCTACGAGATCCGCCGGAACGGCACCGCCATCGGCTTCACCACCGAGGACGTCTACGTGGATGACCTGGGCGCCGCCAACAACCTGACCTACACCTACTCTGTGGTGCCCGTGGACCAGCTGGGCAACCTGGGTAGCGAGGCGGAGGCCAATGAGGTCCGGGTGGCCTACGACAAGACCATCGACCCCGACCTCTATGATTTGGAGCGGTCCGGCGAGACCATCACCATCACCATGAAGGAGGGCGCCGTTCCCGTCACCGGCATCAAGGTCACCGGCGCCGACCTCAGCGGCGGTTACACCGTGCGGGTGAAGGCTGACGCCGAGACGGAGGACTGGACCGACGTCAAGGTGGGCGCTCTGTCCGACGGCCAGGCGGCCTACTTCCAGAAGCCGGGCGCTTCCGAGGACGACACCCGCATCTGGACCTATGACGCCGCCGTGCTGGAGCTCACCGGCATCCCGGTGGAGGCCAGCATGGAGCTGCTGGACTACCCCGGCGACCGGGTGGACTTCTGCGACGGCGCCGCCGTGGGCATCCTGGCCGACGACTACGAGTACGGCGACGGCGAGGTCATCGAGGCCGGTACCCTGGTCATCCTGGGCACCTACCGGGGCGACCCCCGCTACAACTATGTAGAGGTGGAGGCGGTCTACAACACCACCGCCGAGGCCGGCAGCGTCACCACCATCACCCGGCCCATGAACGGCTACGGCCTGCTCCTGGCCGAGATCCCCGCCGACGGGGCGGTCAGCGACACCAGCGACGGCTTCCTCCTCTTCGTGCCCGACCTGGAGGCCGAAAAATCCCTCAATGCCCAAAGCGGCGTCACCGACGACTACCCCCTGGAGATCCGCAT
>OGHJ01001870.1_pt1 | contig 20173 bp, 34 predicted proteins | sample 1571351 | NCBI WGS metagenome assembly OGHJ01 (sample SAMEA2582037, study PRJEB24529) | metagenome | biome: Human gut stool | place: China | collected 2011 | reverse complement strand
GTGTTTTTGCCGTCGCTCTTGAGCTCAAATTCTGCTTTTTTGACGGGCGGTGAATACAAAAATATATTTTTCAAAATAAAAATCTCCCAATATTTTTTAATATTATCGGAAGATTTTAAGAAAATTATTCAATTTTTACAAGATATTACACCAAATAGTCAATGCAAATTCTGTCGCACACAACCGAGTGAACAACTTTTTTAATTTCGAGATGGAGCGGATTTGTCTGATACGCTTTCTCGTCCTCTGCGCTCTCAAAAACGGTGTAAAGCGTGATGTCAAAGTCACCGCCGTTTACGTTTTTGCCGACTTCAGCCTCTTTAAGGCCGTCAACCTTGCCCAAAAGAGCCTTAAAACGCGAGTTTAAATCCGCCGCAATTTCGTCCGCTTTCGATTTGTCGTTCAATTTCCAAAATATAATATGTTTCAGCATTTTTTCGTCCTCATTTCATAAAGTATATATCTAAATTATACCAAATTTTCACAAAATGTCAATGCGATTTTTTCGATAGTACTTGTATTTTTCAAAAAAATAGTGTATAATTAACTAAATATAGCATTTGGAGGTGCATATTTTGTTCGGCAACTTATTAAACAGATTTTTGAGCCTGATTTTGACATTGCCTGCGGTTCTGCTCGCAATCAGCGTTCACGAAACCGCGCACGGCTATGCGGCATATAAAATGGGCGACCCTACCGCGAAATACAGCGGACGGCTGTCGCTTAACCCTTTTGCACATTTTGACCTTATCGGATTTTTGTGTATGCTCTTTTTCCACTTCGGCTGGGCGCGCCCCGTGCCGATTAACCCCGATAATTTCAAAAACCGCAGAAAAGGCGTAATATTGGTAAGCCTTGCAGGTCCGGTTTCAAACCTTGCAATGGCAATAATCAGCGCAATTCTTTTGGGTATTGTGGGAAAATTCGTCGGTTTTGCGGCGCTTTTTTCAAACGTGACATCGCTCAAGGGCTTGAACGTTTTGGTGGTTATGCTCTACTACTGCATAGTCATAAACGTGGGACTTATGATTTTCAACCTTATCCCCATTCCGCCTCTGGACGGCTCACGTGTGCTGACCGAATTTCTGCCCGGCAGAATAAAATATAAATTTTATCAGTACGAACGATATTCGTTTTTGGTATTGTTACTCATAATTTACACAGGTATTCTCGACCCGATTTTAAACGGTCTTACAAGCCTTATTATGCAGCCGATACTAAACCTTGTAAACTTTATTTAGGAGAATTTTGTGGACGATAAATTATCCTTTAAGCTTCAAACCTTTGAGGGTCCTTTGGATTTGTTGCTTCATCTTATAAAAAAGAATAAAGGAAGCGTTTATGATATTCCGATTGTCGAAATCACCGAGCAGTATCTTGATTATCTTAGCAAAATGGAGGAATTCGACCTTGAAATTTCGTCGGAATTTTTGTATATGGCATCGGAGCTTTTGCTGATAAAGTCGAAAATGCTCCTTCCACGCCACGAGGAGGAAGAAGAAGATCCGCGTCAAAACCTCGCGGACAGGCTCATTGAATACGAAAAAATCAAAAAGGCGAAAGAAAAGCTTGAAAAAATGCATTTTCAGGGGAATCTTTCGTTTTACAAGCTCCCCACCCTCCCCGAAAAGGAAAACAAACCGAAACGCATTGAACATATAGACATTGAAAAGCTGACCGAGGCTTTTATGACGGTAATCGAGAAAACCGAGCGCAAAATGCCTCCTCCGAAAGAAAAGTTCGAGGGCATTGTGGCGCACGTCACGGTGAGCGTTGAGGACAAAACCGCGTATTATCTCAAAAGCATCAAAAAGGGCGAAAGCCGAAGTTTTGAAGATATGTTTGACGGTATAGAGTGCAGAAGTGAAGCGGTTTCCGCATTTTTAGCAATTCTTGAGCTTATGCGTTCGGGCGTTTTCGCGTCATATGAAGAGGACGGAAAAATTTTTATAAAACGTACCGAAATTGATATAAATACCGAAGAAATTGACAACAATTACTTATAGAGGTTAAATATGGAAGAAGAAAAAGTTAAAGCGGTGATAGAGAGCATACTCTTTGCAATAGGCGAATCGGTGCCTATTGACAGGATTTGCGAGGCGCTTGAAATCGACAGAAAAAATGCCGAAATCATTATGGAAAAAATGCAGTCGGAATACGAAAACGACCAATCGCGCGGAATAAAAATTCTGCGTCTTGAGGACAGTTTTCAGCTTTGCACCAAAACCGAATATTACGGCTATATCCGCACAGTTGCCGAGAAAAAAAGCAAAGTCAGCCTGTCGAATGCCGCGCTTGAGGTTTTGAGCATTGTGGCATACAATCAGCCTGTAACGCGAAGCAGTATCGAATTTATCCGCGGTGTGAACAGCGACGGCTCGCTTTCAAAGCTTGTTGAACTGGGACTCGTTGAGGAAAAAGGCAGGCTCGACGCACCCGGCAGACCGATTTTGTTCGGCACAACAGAGGAATTTCTGCGCTGTTTCGGTTTAACCTCATTAAGCAGTTTGCCTGCCGTAGACAATCCCAACAACATAATAATTCAGCAGGAGTTTGACATTGACTCGGCACAAAACGGCGAAAACACAGAAAACACAGCCCGGGAAAATCACACCGACGCCGATACGGAAACTTCCGAACAAAACATTTAAGGCGGTGCGCATATGAAAATTTTGCTTATTTGCCTTACCGCGCTCGCGGTTTTGATTTTATTTTTGCTTTTTGTAAGGCTCAATTTTAATTTTGAAGGTTACTTTAACAACGCCGAGGGCAAGAATTTCACGCTGAGGTTTTATGTTTTTACCAAAAAGCTTGGTTTTGACATAAAATTTAAAGAAACAAAAAAAGAAAAAAAGAAAAAAGAGGCCGAAAAGGACGAGGGCAAGGACAATTTTATCGACAAGGCAAAGCGTGCCAAAAACAACATAAACATCTTGAAAAACACGTTTTCCGCGTCAAAAGGGCATATAAAAAAGTCAATCACGGTAAAATATATCAACCTCGATATGGATTTCGGTCTTGGCGACGCGGCACTGACGGGAATTTCGACGGGCGTTTTGTGGGGCGTGATTTACTCCGCTTTTGCGCTTGTATGCAAACTTTTCACCGTGAAAGAACACAAATTTTCAATCGACCCGATTTTTAACAAAAACATTATGAAAATAAACCTTGACGGCGTTGTTTACACGCGTTTGATTGACATTTTGGCGGCGGCGGTTATTATTTTTAAGAACTATTCAAAGGCGAAAAAGCTTTTTGAAGAATATAAACCTGAAATAAGCGAAAAACAAAAAATAAAAAAATAAACGATTATAAATAAGGCGGTGTTTTTATGAACCCAATCGAAGGTTTGCTCAATGTATCAATGGAAAAAATTAAGGCTATGGTAGACGTTAACACAATCGTCGGCGACCCGGTTACAACTGCCGACGGCACAACGGTTATCCCCGTTTCAAAGGTGTCGTTCGGATTCGGCGCAGGCGGTTCGGAATTTGCACAGGATTTAAAGGATAATCCTGACGCTGACGGCAAAATGTTCGGCGGCGGTGCCGGAAGCGGTGTGTCAATAAACCCAATCGCGTTTTTGGTTATCGGCAAGGACAGCGTACGTATTCTGCCCATCACAAACAACGTTTCCACAGCGGACAGAATTATTGACGCGGTTCCCGACCTTTTGAACAAGGTTAACGGATTTATCAAGAATTTCAAGTCGAAAGATGATGATGAAGTTGTTATAAAAGAAGAAACGGTTGTAAAAGAAGATACCGAAGAATAGAAAAACGGAGCGGATTTAGCCGCTCCGTTTTTTAGGGGCAATCCCTCATTTTGTGTAAACCTCAAATTGGGCTCCAAAATGATAATATAATCTAAATGTTTTTTGTGGGCTGAGAGCCGGATTTCGGGCTTTCAGCCCTTAGCTGTAATTTAGCATAAAATTGCCGGCATGTCAAGGGCGCCCTCGCAAGGGGTCGTTTATTTCACCCTTGATTTGACGGCTATTTTATGCTACTGCGGTAATCTATCGGCAAAGAATATTTCAAGCTGTGAGTGGATTTGCCCCCAGTCTTTGCGCTTGCCTGTCCACTTTTTCGTAATGTCTATCATTGCAAGATAAAGCATTTTTAAAAGACTGTCATCGGTCGGAAATACGCTTTTATTTTTTGTAACCTTCCGAAGTTGACGGTTAAATCCCTCTATCGCATTCGTTGTGTAAATCAATGTTCTGACCGCCTCGGGATACTTAAAATACGTCGATAAATTAGCCCAATTTGCCCGCCACGAAATAGCTATTTTAGGATATTTGCTGCTCCATTTTTCATCAAAGCTATCAAGCTCCGAAAGTGCAGTTTGTTCGTCAACCGCCGCATAAACCCTTTTCAAATCAGCCATTAATGCCTTAATATCTTTGTATGATACAAACTTTGTTGTATTGCGGATTTGATGGATTATGCACTGCTGTATCTCTGTTTTAGGATATACTGCTTCTATTGCGTTTGTAAAGCCGGTCAGCCCATCAATGCAGGCGATCAGTATATCTTCGGCACCGCGAGCTTTTATACTGTTTAAGACCGAAAGCCAAAACTTTGCACTTTCATTTTCGCCAACCCACATCCCAAGGACTTCCTTTTGCCCTTCCATATTGATTCCGATTGCGATATATACAGCCTTCTTGATAATTTGTCCTTCACTTCTGACGTGGAAGTGTATGGCGTCCATAAAGACAACCGCATATATTTCTTCAAGCGGTCTTGACTGCCATTCTCGCACTACAGGCAGTATTTTATCGGTTATCCTGCTTATGGTTGTATCGGAACAGTCTAAACCGTAAATATCCTTGATGTGAGCCTCTATATCGCTTGTGGTCATACCTTTTGCATACATAGATATGATTTTTTCTTCAATATCTCCGGTCAGCGTTGTTTGGTTCTTCTTAACCAGCTGCGGCTCAAATTCACCGTCTCTGTCTCTCGGCACTTTGATTTCCGTTTCGCCAAAGCTTGTTTTAAGGGTCTTTTTAGAATACCCGTTACGGCTGTTTTCGCCCTCTTTATTACGATAATCGTACTTTGTATAGCCTAATTCATCATCAAGCTCTCCGTCAAGACCGTTTTCAAGCATTTCTCCGACCATCATCTTAAACACATCTTTCAGGTCATCAAAATTCTTTACATCCAACCCTTTCATGATGTTACGCAAATTCTCCTTGCGTTCTTTTTCCGCCGCCCTCTCTTCGGGACTTAATTTGTACCTTGGCATAATTTAAACCTCCATAATGATATTTTTATCATACATCATTTTGGAGGTTTAGTAAAGAGTTTACACAAAATTTGGGGTTGACGGGTTTTTTAATTTCCGCACTCTATGCTTATTTCGTTAAACACCGTCAAAAGGTCGGCAATAGTCTTATTTTTCTTTTCGTCACCACTTATATCAAGATGAATATTTCCTTCGTGCATCATAATGCATCTGTCCGAATAATCAATCGCATAGCGCAGATTATGCGTAACCATAAGCGTTGTAATTTTTTTCTCGGTCACAACCTTTTCGGTAAGTCCCATCACTATGTCGCTGGACTTCGGGTCGAGCGCCGCGGTGTGCTCATCAAGAAGAAGAATGTCGGGCTTAACCATAGTCGCCATAATAAGCGCCAAAGCCTGCCTCTGACCGCCCGAGAGCGTCCGCGTTTTTGTGTCCATTCTGTCCTCAAGTCCAAGCCCCAAAAGTTCAAGCTGTGAACGGTAAAAGTCCTTGCGTTTATGATTTAATCCGCCGGTGAGGTTATACGGTTTAAGTTTATTGTCCGCGATTGACATATTTTCAAAAATTGTCATCGACGGGCAGGTGCCGAGCGACGGATCCTGAAAAACGCGCGCGATATTTTTTGCGCGTTTGTAATTTTTAAGCTTTGTAACGTCCTTTCCGCCGACGAAAACCTTGCCGTCATCGGGCATAAGATTTCCCGAAACGATATTTAAAAGTGTGGTTTTTCCCGAGCCGTTACTGCCCACAACCGACACAAATTCGTCTTTCGCAACCAAAAGCGAAAACCCGTCGAAAAGCACTTTTTCGTTGATTGTATTTTTGTTGAAGGTTTGACAAATATTTTCGAGTTTAAGCATTTTTTGCCGCCCCTTTCTTTTTTGAAATATCACTGAAAACGAGAGTTAAAACAAACAGAACCGTCACAACAAGGTTCATATCGGACGACTGCAAACCGGAGCTGATTGCAAGCGTAATGCACGCTTTATACACAATCATACCCACCAAAACGCCCGTCGTCACGCGCAAAAACTTCATTTTTGAGAATACCGTTGTGCCGATTATAACTGCGGCAAGTCCCATAACGAGCATACCCGTACCGCTTGAAATATCGAACTGTGTGCTTCTTTGGCTGTATATCGCACCTGCAAGCGCAACAAGGCCGTTGCATATCGCAAGACCGATTATTTTAACTTTTCCGGGGTCCTCGGCAAGCGTAATTACAAGCGCCTCGTTTGAGCCTACGCTTTTGAGCAGAAATCCCGATTTTGTGCCGAGATACCAATCCAGCACGTATTTTACAATCACCGCAATCACAAACACCGTCAAAAGCGCGGTGTACGGCTTATATGCGGGCGGCATATTTGGGAAAAGCGAATTTACGGTTGAAAACACCGTGCTTTCGCCCATAAAAAATTCATTCGGTTTGCCGACAATTCGGTAATTCACCGAATAGAGCAGTGTCATTGTGAGAATACCGCTTAAAAGGTCTTTAATTTTGAGTTTAACGTGAAAAAATCCCGTCAGCATACCTGCAAGCGTTCCCGCAGCGAATGCGCCCAAAAGACCGAGCCACGGGTTTACACCCGAAAGTATCAGTTTTGTAGAAACCGCCGCGCCGAGCGGAAATGTTCCGTCAACCGAAAGGTCGGGAAAGTCCAAAATTTTATATGTAATGTAAATTCCCAGCGCCATTATTCCGAATATAAAGCCTTGTTCCAAAATTCCCGAGGCTATTGATAAAATTCCCATTTTAATCTCCCGTTTAATATCAAGATAATCCGCCGTAAGTTTTCCTCACGGCGGAATTTTTAATCAAATTTTTAAATTATTTTGCTTTTGCAAGCGTTTCTGCACTGATTGTAATTCCGAGTGCCTTTGCCGCGTCCTCGTTGAAAGTATATTTTGTTTCTTTCAGTGTTTCAAACGGAATTGTGTCAATCTTTGTGCCTTTGAGCACTTTAGCCGCCATCTCGCCTGCCTGAACGCCGAGTTTTACATAATCAAGACCGGCAGATGCAACACAGCCGTTTTTAACCTGTTCTTCCTCCGAACCGAAAACGGGGATTTTCGCCGCGTTTGATTTTTCCAAAACAACGCCGAGCGCCGCAACAACCGTGTTATCGGTGAGGTTTGAAATGCAGTCAACCTGTGTTAAGATAACATCCATAACCTGCGGAATTTCAGCCTGTTTTGTGATACCTTTGTCAACAATTTCAAAACCGTAAGTCGGTGCAAGTTTTTTGTATTCCTCAATGGTGCTTACCGAGTTTGCCTCGCCTGTGGTGTATATAATTCCGATTTTTTTAGCGTCGGGCAAAATCTCGCGGATAAGCTTTAACTGGTCCTCAACAGGAAGCTTGTCGCTTATACCTGTTATACCCGGAAGTGCTTCGGTTTCCGATTTTGCAAGTTTAGCCGCAACCGGATCGGAAATCGCATTGAATATAACCGGGATATTTTTCTCTGCGCAAGATGCGTACAAGGCCTGTGCGGACGGTGTTGCGATACCGCAAACCAAATCTTTGCCCGCGCTTGCGAATGTCTGTGCAATCTGCGTTGCCTTCGACATTTCCGCCTGTGCGTTTACAGTTTCAATTTCGATGTTTTCGCCCTCTTTAAATCCCTCGTTTGCAAGTCCCTGAATAAATCCCTCACGGCAGTTGTCAAGCGACGGGTGGTCGGCATACTGCGTTACACCGATTTTGTAGACCTTATCGTTTTTCTCCGCGCCTGTTTCGCCGGTCTGATTTGCACCGCAGCCGGTAAACAAAAGCGCCGCCGTACAAACGACACCCACTGCCGACAAAAATTTCTTTCTCATTGTTCCGTTTGTTTTTTTCATTGTAAATCTACCCCTTTTTAAATTTGTTTAGGATTTACATTTGAAAGTTAAAAAAACAAAAACCCTTTCCGCAAGACGAAAAGGGTATAATCAGCATATTAACATAAAACTAATCTACTCTAAACTCGTCTAAACTTAACTTTTCAAAACTAAACTAATCCTAAATCTTGAAGTCATTTTATCACACAAACCTTGTTTTGTCAACACTTTTTTCGAATTTTTTCAACAAAAATTTTAAAAGCGATGCCAAAATACTTGACATCGCTTAAAATTTAAAAATTATACCAATTCGATAATCGCCATTTCAGCAGCATCGCCGCGTCTGGGACCAATCTTTACAATTCTGGTATATCCGCCGTTTCTATCGGCATATTTGGGAGCTATTTCGCCAAACAGCTTTGTAACAACGTCCTCTTTCGTAATATAAGAAAGCGCCTGCCTTCTTGTATGAAGAGTATTTTGTTTACCCAAGGTTATCATTCTTTCAGCCAAGCTTCTTACTTCTTTAGCCTTTGCAACGGTTGTTTCAATTTTGCCGTTTTCCAAAAGCGCAGTTGTAAGGTTTTTCAGCATAGCAATTCTATGATCGGTAGCTTTACCTAATTTTCTTGTACCCGGCATAACACATATACCTCCTTTGCTACTAATATTTTAGTCATCATAAGTTTCTTTTGAGAACACCAATCCCAAAGCGGCAAGTTTTGCGATAACTTCTTCGAGCGATTTTCTGCCGAGGTTTCTCACCTTCATCATTTCGCCTTCGGATTTGTTTACCAAATCTTCAACGGTGTTGATGCCGGCTCTCTTCAAGCAGTTAAACGAACGAACGGAAAGGTCAAGCTCCTCGATTGTGAGTTCCAGAACCTTATCCTTCTTGTTATCCTCTTTTTCAACCATAATATCCTTGTGCTTGATTTCGTCGGTAAGGTCGATAAACAAGCTCATATGGTCGTTTAAGATTTTTGCGCTAAGGCTTAATGCCTCTTCAGGTGTAATTGTACCGTCCGACCAAAGCTCGAGCGAGAGCTTGTCGTAATCGGTCACCTGACCAACACGGGTGTTGGTTACATTATAGTTTACCTTGCAGATGGGCGAATAGATAGAATCAACGGGAATTACGCCGATTATGCTCTGCATATTTTCCTTATTCTTCTCGGCCGAAACATAGCCTCTGCCGTTCGCAAGAGTAATTTCCATATAAAGCTTTGCATTGTCGTCAAGTGTTGCAATGTGCAAATCTTTGTTGATGATTTCAACTTCGGAGTCGCACTTAATATCGCCTGCGAGAACCTCGCCTGCGCCGGTCGCGTCGATATAAACGGTCTTGGGCACTTCACTGTAAACAATGGTTATAAGCTTTTTGATATTTAAAATTATTTCCGTAACATCTTCTTTAACTCCGGGAATTGTGGAAAACTCGTGGAGTACGCCGTCGATTTTTACGGACGTTGCGGCAGAACCGGGAAGTGACGAAAGCAAAACACGTCTGATTGAGTTGCCTAATGTTATACCGTAGCCTCGCTCAAGAGGTTCAACCTCAAAACGCGCATATGTTCCGTCCTCGCTTCTTTCCACACATTCAACCTTGGGTTTTTCCATTTCTATCATACTTAACAACCCTCCATTCCAGTATTAAAAATAATTTTATGGGGAAGGCTTATTTAGAATACAACTCAACGATTAAGTGTTCCTGAACGTCTAAGTCGATATCTTCCCTGTCGCAAAGGTTAACAACTTTTGCCTGCAATGTATTTCTGTCCAAATCGAGCCATTTCGGAGTAACTTTACCGTCGGTCTGTTCCAAAATTGCTTTCATTTTGGGAAGGCTTCTGCTGTTTTCTTTAATTGTGATAACAGCGCCCGGTTTTACGAGGTAAGACGGAATATTAACCTTATGACCGTCAACCGTGAAATGACCGTGTCTTACAAGCTGTCTTGCTTCGGGTCTTGAAAGAGCGAAGCCAAGTCTGTAAACAACGTTGTCCAAACGGCTTTCGAGTATCTGCAAAAGGTTTTCACCGGTGATACCTTTTTTATTGCTTGCCATATCGAAATATTTTTCAAACTGCGATTCCAAAACGCCGTAATATCTCTTTGCTTTCTGTTTTTCTCTCAACTGAATACCGTACTCGGAAAGTTTCTTTCTGCCCTGACCGTGCTGACCGGGGGCATACTGTCTTTTTCCTACGGAACATTTATCACTGTAGCATCTTGCGCCTTTTAAGAAGAGCTTCTGACCCTCGCGGCGGCAAAGACGGCACACAGCATCTGTATATCTAGCCATTTATTGCACCTCCTATATCAAACTCTTCTTCTCTTGGGCGGTCTGCAGCCGTTGTGCGGAATGGGGGTTACGTCTTTAATCATACTAACCTCCAAGCCGGCAGTCTGGAGCGCTCTGATAGCAGCTTCACGTCCTGCGCCGGGACCTTTAACGTAAACTTCAACAGATTTCAAACCGTGCTCCATAGCAGCTTTTGCCGCTGTTTCAGCAGCCATCTGCGATGCGAACGGTGTGCTTTTTCTTGAGCCTCTGAAGCCCAATCCGCCTGAACTTGCCCACGAAAGAGCGTTGCCTGCGGTATCTGTGATAGTAACAATCGTGTTATTGAAAGAGGAACGGATATGTGCAGCTCCTTTTTCAACGTTTTTCTTTTCACGTCTTTTACGTGTTCTTTTAACTTGAGCCATTTTAATACCCCTCCCTTTCTATTTCTTTTTGTTAGCCATTGTTTTTCTCGGGCCTTTTCTTGTTCTTGCATTAGTTTTAGATCTCTGACCTCTTACAGGAAGACCTCTTCTGTGACGGAGTCCTCTGTAACAGCCGATCTCAATAAGTCTTTTTATATCAAGCGCTGTTTGACGTCTTAAGTCACCTTCAACGTGATAATCCTTATCAATCGCAGCTCTTAATTTAGAAATCTCGTCCTCTGTTAAGTCTTTAACACGAGTATCGGGATTTATACCTGTTTCACTTAAAATTTTGTTTGAAGATTTTCTGCCGATACCGAAAATATAGGTAAGGCCAATCTCAACTCTTTTCTCGTTAGGCAAATCTACGCCAGCTATTCGAGCCATTCTTACACCTCCTTAAAAATTTAACAAAGCTTATAATTTTAAATTTATATAAAACCGTAAAAGAGGTTACGAAAAATCGTACAGCCGCCCCCTTTTAGGCTAAAGGCTTGTCATCAACCCTGTTTCTGTTTGTGCTTGGGGTTCTGGCAAATAACCATAACGTTGCCTTTTCTTTTAATAATTTTGCATTTTTCGCAAATAGGTTTTACCGAAGGTCTGACTTTCATAATTTCTCCTCCTGTTCTTTAAAAAATCTCGAAAAATTCTACACTTAAAGGTTTTTCTTATGCGCAAAAAACTGCATTTTCGTCTTGAATGTGCATTTTTCCGGCATTATTTTGCGCGCCAAGTAATTCTTCCTCTTGTAAGGTCATAAGGCGACATTTCAACAGTAACCTTATCGCCCGGCAGAATTCTGATGAAATTCATTCGAAGCTTACCCGAAATATGAGCAAGTATTCTGTGACCGTTTTCAAATTCAACCTGAAACATTGCATTGGGCAGTGCCTCAATGACTGTGCCTTCAAGCTCCAATACATCTTCTTTTGCCATAATAAAAACCTCCTTTTACAACATTTTTCGTCATTCATTTTCACCCAAAAACGCTCTTATCGCGTGTCTTACTTCTTTGTTTGTAACCTTTCCTGCCGTTTCAAGCTTTTCGGCTATAAACTTATCTGATTTCAAAGCAAGCTTTATATGCTTTAAGCTTTTCTTTTTGGGTGCGCCCACCTTTCTGCCCTTGCCGTCCGCGATATACGCGAAACCGTCTTTAACGGACAAAATGATGAAACATTTTCCCGAATCTCTGCCGGCAACTGCATATACAAATCCGCCGGGTTGAGCGTCCAACACATATCACCTCTACTTAATTATACAACACGTTAACAAAATCCGCTTACAGTGCGGTTAAAATAATCGGCTCGCCGTCGGTTATCACAATGGTATTTTCGTAATGCGCCGCATACGATTTATCCTGTGTAACAACCGTCCAGCCGTCGGACAAAACTTTTGTCGCCGCGCCGCCCATATTAACCATAGGTTCAATGGCAAGCGTCATATTGCGCATAAGCCTGTTTCCGTGACCGAACTTTCCGTAATTCGGAATTTCTGGGTCCTCGTGAAGATTTCTGCCGACGCCGTGACCGCAGTAATTTTTAACAATACTGTATCCTGCGCTTTCGACATAATCCTGAATTGTCGCCGATATGCTAAAGAGCCTTTCGCCCTGTTTTGCATAACGTATTCCCTCAAAAAAGCTTTTTTCGGTGACGTCGATCAATCTTGCGGCATCATCACCGATATTTCCCACGGCAAATGTTCTTGCCGCGTCCGAGTGATACCCGTCCTTTATAACTCCCACGTCGACACTTATAATATCGCCGTCTTTAAGAATTTTTGAGTGACTGGGTATGCCGTGAATAACCACGTCGTTAACTGAGGAACATATACTGGCGGGAAAACCGTTATAGTTTAAAAATGACGGTTTTGCCTCGGAGCTTAGTATATATTCTTTCGCGATTTTATCAAGCTCGGCGGTAGACACACCCGGCTTAATGTGCGGCTTTAACACCTCGAAGATGTTTGCCGTAATTCTGCCGGAGCGGCGCATCTTTGCCACCTCGCCTGCTGACTTAATATAAATCATTTTCAATTCTCCAATACTGCTACAATGCTCTTGGTGGTAGCCTCGATTCCATTGCTGCCGCATACCTTGTGAAGAATTTTCTTGCCCTCGTAATAATCTTTCAAAGCCTCGGTCTGCTCGTGGTAGACATCAAGTCTTTTCTTGATTGTTTCGGGTTCGTCATCGGGACGGATTGTAAGAGGCGCACCGCATTTTTCACAGTTATCGCCTTTTGCCGACGGTTTGCTGTCAATGTGATATGTTGACCTGCAACCCGAGCACTCACGTCTGCCCGAAAGTCTTTTGATAATATCGTCGTCGTCCACTTCGATAGAAATAACCTTGTCTATCGAAATGCCCATATCATAAAGTGCGTCCGCCTGCGCAACGGTTCGCGGAAAACCGTCCAGAATGAAACCGTTTTCGCAATCCTTTTCGGCAAGACGTTTTTTTATGATTTCGATTACTATATCGTCTGACACAAGATTACCGCTCTCAATGATGGCTTTAACCTTATTTCCAAGCTCAGAGCCGCTTTTTATAGCTTCTCTTATAATCGCGCCCGTCGAAATTGTGGGTATGCCGTACTTTTTATTGAGAATTTCAGCCTGCGTTCCTTTGCCCGCACCGGGGGCACCAAGCATAATAATTTTCATAAATATCTCCTGACAAATCAATTTTATCAATCCAAGAAACCTTTATAATGACGCATAAGCATCTGAGATTCAATCTGCTTAACCGTTTCAAGCGCAACGCCGACCAAGATGAGGAGCGACGAACCGCCGAGTGTAAGATGGAATGCGGTGTATTTTGCGACAATCTGCGGCAATACCGCGATAAGTCCCAAGAACACTGCACCTGCCAAGGTGATTTTAACCAAAACTCTGTTAATAAAATCGCTTGTAGGTTTGCCCGGTCTGATACCGGGAATAAATCCGCCGTTCTTCTTCATATTGTTTGCAACTTCAATCGGATTGAACTGAATTGCAGTGTAAAAATATGTGAAGAAGATAATAAGCACAAAGTACAATACAATGTACCACCACGATGTGGTGTTAAAAATCTGAATGTTTTTGCCCATAAACTGTGCAATCGTCTGCGGGAAAGACAAAATCGACATCGCAAAGATAATCGGGATAACGCCTGCCATAGCAACTTTAATCGGAATATGTGTGCTCTGACCGCCGTACATTTTACGTCCTACCATTCTCTTTGCATACTGTACGGGAATTCTTCTTTCAGCATCGTTGATGAATACAACGAGCAAAATCGAAGCCGCCGATACAATTACAATCGCAGCGAGCGAGATAATTCCCTGTGCGCCCTGAACTGCCTTGAAGTTGTTAACAAGGCCGATAACAGAGCTCGGAACTCTCGATACGATACCTGCGAAGATGATAATCGAAATACCGTTTCCTACGCCGTACTCGGTGATTTGCTCTCCAAGCCACATAAGAAATGCCGTACCTGCCGTAAACGAGAAGGTAACCAAGATGAACGGTACAACACCGCTGTTGGTTAAACCGCTGCGGAGTGCAAAATACAAACCGGTTGCCTGGATAAACGCCAAAATAACCGTGCCGTATCTTGTCCAGGAAGCAAGTCTTTTCCTTCCTTCTTCGCCCTCTTTGGCAAGACGTTCCAAAGCAGGGATTGCAACTGTCAAAAGCTGAATTATAATCGACGAGTTGATGTACGGGGTAATACTCATTGCAAAAATGGTTGCATTACCGAACGCACCGCCCGAGAACAAATCGAGCATACCGAAAAGGTTATTGCCCTCGCCTATCATACTCTGAAGCGCGCCTCTGTCAAGACCGGGGACCGGAATATAGGAACCGAGTCTGAATACCGCAATCATAAACAGAGTAAACAAAATCTTTTTTCTAAGGTCCGGGATTTTCCAAGCATTTCTAATGGTCTGAAACACCTTACATCACCTCAGCCTTTCCTCCGGCTGCTTCAATCTTCTCCTTAGCAGCTTCTGTAAACTTCGCAGCCTTAACTGTGAGTTTAACGTTTATTTCACCGTTACCCAACACTTTAACGCCGTCGCAAACCTTTTTAATGATTCCGGCTTCCTTCAAAGCTTGAGCGTCTACAACTGCACCGGATTCAAATTTATTCAAATCTGAAATTTTTACTTCAACATATTCCTTAGCAAAGATATTTGTAAAGCCGCGTTTCGGCAATCTTCTGTAAATAGGCATCTGACCGCCTTCAAAGCCGACTCTTACACCGCCGCCGCTTCTGGCATTCTGTCCTTTATGACCTCTGCCCGATGTTTTTCCGCTGCCCGAACCGTGACCTCTGCCGACTCTCTTTCTGTCCTTAACAGCGCCTTTGCTTGGAGCAAGTTCAAATAATTTCATACAAGACACCTCCTTTTAGTTTATATTTCCTCAACCTTAACCAAGTGCTTGATTTTTGTAACCATACCTCTGATTTGAGGACAATCTTCATGTGTTTTTTCATCTCGTATTTTCTTAAGGCCCAAAGCGGCCACGGTTGCAATCTGGTCTTTTTTGCAGCCGTGGAAGCTTTTAACCAAAGTTACTTTAATCTTTGCCATTTTCATTTCCTCCTGCAATATTTTTTAGCGTACCTGCTAAATTAACCCAACAATTCTTCAACCGATTTGCCTCTTAATTTAGCCACTTCTTCAGCAACCATCATTTCTTTGAGGCCCTCAATCGTCGCATTAACCATATTGCGCGGATTGTTTGAACGCAGAGATTTTGTTCTGATATTCTTAATACCGGCAAGCTCGAGCACTGCTCTTACACCGCCGCCGGCGATAACGCCTGTACCTAAACCGGCAGGTTTTAAAAGCACTCTGCCCGCACCGAAAACGCCGATTTTCTCGTGCGGAATAGTTGTGTTTACAATCGGTACTGTAATCATATTCTTTTTAGCATCGTCAATCGCTTTTCTGACTGCATCGGGAATTTCAGCAGCTTTGCCGGTGCCTGCGCCGACATGACCGTTCTCGTCGCCGACAACAACCAAAACGCTGAATCTAAAGGTTCTGCCGCCTTTAACAACCTTTGCAACACGATTTATGCTAACAATTTTTTCTTTTAATTCCATAGCGTTTACATCAATGTTTTCCATAAAAGCTGTTAACCTCCTTTTAGAGTAATGTATAAATTTCAAAAATTAGAATTTAAGACCGCCTTCTCTTGCACCTTCCGCAAGAGCCGCTACACGGCCGTGATATATATATCCGCCTCTGTCGAATACAACTTCGCTGATACCTTTTTCAAGAGCTTTTTTAGCTACGAGTGCGCCAACTTCTTTTGCAGCGTCTTTGTTTCCGCCTGCTTCCATATCAAGCGAGGAAGCCGCAACGAGTGTTGTGCCTGTTGTATCGTCGATAATTTGAGCATAGATATTTTTAAGACTTCTGTATACGTTAAGTCTGGGACGTTCCGCCGTACCCGAGATAGTTTTGCGGACTCTTTTATGTCTGCGCAATCTTGATACGTTACTGCTCTGTTTCTTTATCATAAAAGCTTATGCTCCTTTCTTAAACTTTTCAAAGACCGTACAATTATTTTTTAGCGCCGGTCTTACCTTCTTTTCTTCTGATAACTTCATCAGCATACTTGATACCTTTGCCCTTGTAAGGCTCAGGTCTTCTCTTGTCTCTGATCTCAGCAGCGTACTGGCCAACTTTTTCTTTACTGATACCTTTAACGATGATCTTGTTCTGTCCGTCGCAAACAGTTTCGATACCTTCTGGATCTTCCATCTCTACTGGATGAGAATATCCAAGGTTTAAAGTCAGTTTCTTTCCCTGCTTAGCAGCTCTGTAACCAACACCGTTTACTTCAAGAACCTTCTCATAACCCTCAGTAACACCATGGATCATGTTGTTGATCAGGGTTCTGGTCAGACCATGTAAAGATTTCATTCTCTTTAAATCGTTTGGTCTGCTTACGATAACGTGACCGTCCTTCTCTTCGATGGTCAGCTCAACCGGGAGCTCTCTCTCTAATGTTCCCTTTGGACCTTTTACAGTCACCTTATTTCCTTCTGCGATTGTAACAGTTACACCTGCTGGAATCGCAACTGGCATTCTACCGATACGTGACATGCCTTTTTACCTCCTACTTAAATTCTCGGAGAGGACATATGCGTCCTCTCTGTTTTCAGTTACATTTCGCACTTAACGTTCGTCTTCCAGAACGTTTACGTGCGAAAGTACTTCGTTGCACTTAGTGAGGTCTCTCACGAACTTAGTGCAATCGAAGTTACTATCGTCCATTCGACTAAGCTCGAAAAAACCTCGCTAAGTCTCAGGACGGGCTTTCATACTAGGCTCGAAAAGACCTCGCCAAGTATTCAAAGCCTACCAAACGAAAGCCAGAACTTCGCCGCCTACACCAAGCTTACGTGCTTCCTTATCGGTGATCACGCCCTGATTGGTGGAGAGGATTGCAGTACCGAGACCGCCAAGAACCTTCGGCAGGTTCTCCTTGTCAGCGTATACACGCAGACCAGGTTTGGAAATTCTCTTGATACCGGAAATAATCTTTTCGTTCTTATCTTTGCCGTACTTTAAGGTAATGTGGATGTTCTGGAAAGCGCCATCCTCTACCAGATCGTACTTTGCAATATAACCTTCATTTACCAGGATATCAGCGATAGCTAATTTCATCTTGGAAGAAGGTACATCTACTGTATCATGCTTTGCAGTGTTTGCATTACGGATTCTTGTAAGCATATCTGCAATTGGATCGCTCATTGTCATTTTGAAAATGCCTCCTTTTCTAAATTCTATCTATCTTCACCCGCCAGGTCTGACAACCTATGCTGTCAGACGCTGTAACGAGCCTTCAGCCTACCAGCTTGCTTTCTTAACGCCAGGAATCTGACCCTTGTATGCTAACTCACGGAAACAAATACGGCAGATACCATATTTTCTCAGGTAAGCATGTGGACGGCCACAGATTCTGCAGCGATTGTACTCTCTGGTAGAGAATTTAGCAGGACGCTGCTGTTTGATCTTCATTGAAGTCTTAGCCATGAATGTTTCCTCCTAACTATTTTGCAAAAGGCATATTGAATAATGTCAAAAGTTCACGCGCTTCTTCGTCAGTATTAGCGGTGGTAACGAAGATGATATCCATACCTCTTACCTTGTCAACTTTATCGTACTCAATTTCAGGGAAAATCAGCTGCTCTTTGATACCAAGAGCATAGTTTCCTCTGCCATCAAATGCGTTAGGGTTAACACCTCTAAAGTCACGTACACGTGGCAGTGCCAGGTTGATCAGACGATCAAGGAATTCGTACATTCTCTCACCACGAAGGGTTACCTTGCAGCCGATTGCCATGCCTTCACGGATCTTGAAGTTTGCAACAGACTTTTTAGCCTTGGTTGTTACAGCCTTCTGACCGGAGATGATCTCCAGATCTCTAACTGCGGAATCCAGAACCTTGGCATTTTCCTTAGCTTCGCCTACGCCCATGTTGATAACGATCTTATCAAGCTTCGGCACCTGCATAACGTTCTTATATCCAAATTTCTTCATCAGAGCGTCTACGAATTCGTTCTGATACTGTTCTTTTAATCTAGCCAACGTTTTTTTCCTCCTCTCCTGAATTATTCAACAACCTTACCGGTCTTCTTAGCAACGCGGACTTTCTTTCCGTCTCTTACTTCAAAGCCAACTCTGGTTGCCTTGCCGTCTACTACCAGCATTACATTGGAGATATCAATTGGAGCCTCCTGATTCACGATGCCGCCCTGTGGGTTAGCTGGAGACTGCTTGGTGTGCTTTGTAACCATGTTGCAGCCCTGAACCAGAACTTTGTTCTTCTTTACGTCAACAGAGAGTACCTTTCCCTGTTTGTCTTTATCTTTTCCTGCGATTACTACTACTAAATCGTCTTTCTTGATTTTCTGCACAGTGGACACCCTCCTTATAATACTTCTGGAGCTAAGGAGACAATCTTCATGAACTGCTTGTCTCTTAATTCTCTAGCTACAGGCCCAAAGATACGAGTTCCTCTTGGAGTCTTGTCATCCTTAATAATAACTGCTGCGTTCTCATCGAACTTGATGTAAGAACCGTCTTTACGGCGAGCGCCTCTAACGGTACGAACTACTACAGCCTTTACAACATCGCCCTTCTTTACAACACCGCCTGGTGTTGCATCTTTAACAGAAGCAACGATGACATCGCCGATATTTGCATATCTTCTGGTTGAACCACCTAATACACGGATGCAGAGAAGTTCTTTTGCACCGGTATTGTCGGCAACCTTAAGTCTTGTTTCCTGCTGAACCATACCTGTTAACTCCTTCCCTAATTATCTTGCTTTCTCGATAATCTCAACAAGTCTCCATCTCTTATCCTTGGACAGTGGTCTTGTTTCCATTACTTTTACAGTATCACCGATGCCGCACTCATTGTTCTCATCATGAGCTTTCAGCTTAACGGTTTTCTTAACGATCTTACCGATCATTGGGTGCTTTACGTGGTCCTCGATTGCTACAACGATGGTCTTATCCATCTTGTTGCTTACCACTTTACCGATACGGGTTTTTCTTAAATTTCTTTCCACGGTAAGTTCTCCTTTCATTAAGCATTAGCCTTCTCAGTGATAACAGTCTGGATACGAGCGATGTTCTTGCGAACTTCTTTGATCCGGGATGTGTTGTCTAACTGATTGGTTGCATTCTGGAATCTTAAATTGAACAGTTCCTTCTTCGCAGCTACTAACTCTTCATTCAGCTCATTTGCTGACTTATTCTTTAACTCTTCTACAAACTTATTAGTTTTCACTGTTATCACCGCCTTCTAAATCTGCTTTAGAAACAATTTTGCACTTGCATGGCAGTTTGTGCATAGCAAGACGAAGTGCTTCCTTAGCTGTTTCCTCTGGTACACCAGCGATCTCGAATAATACGCGGCCTGGCTTTACAACTGCTACCCAGTACTCCAGAGCGCCCTTACCGGAACCCATACGGGTTTCTGCTGGCTTTGCTGTTACAGGTTTATCCGGGAAAATCTTGATCCAGACTTTACCACCACGCTTAATGTAACGGGTCATAGCAACACGGGCTGCTTCAATCTGGTTTGATTTGATCCAACATGGTTCAGTAGCGACTAAACCGTACTCACCGTTAGAGATCGTATTGCCTCTTAATGCCTTGCCGGCCATAGATCCACGGAACTGTTTACGACGCTTAACTCTCTTAGGCATTAACATTATTTATCGCTCCCTTCCTTATTTCCTTTAGTAGGAAGTACCTCGCCTTTGTAGATCCATACCTTAACGCCAATCTTGCCGTAGGTTGTATCTGCTTCTGCGAAACCATAGTCAATATCTGCTCTTAATGTCTGAAGCGG
>OGHJ01001869.1_pt1 | contig 20175 bp, 15 predicted proteins | sample 1571351 | NCBI WGS metagenome assembly OGHJ01 (sample SAMEA2582037, study PRJEB24529) | metagenome | biome: Human gut stool | place: China | collected 2011 | reverse complement strand
CACCATCACCATCACCGGTGAAGGCAGCAAGACCATCCCCGGCCTGCCCACTGGCACCTACACCGTCACCGAGGATAAGATCGGTGCCGACGTGGAGTACTGGGAGCTGGCCGTGACCGGCGAGGGCAGCGTTGACGTGACCAACAACGACACCGCCGAGATTACCGTCACCAACACCTACACCCGTGAGGTCCCGCCGGTGAATCCTCCTGAGGACCAGCTCACGACTCTCACCATCACCAAAATGGTGAAGGACAGCCGCGGCGGCGATCTGACCGCTCTGGCGGCTGGCAAGAACTACTACTTCCAGATTACCGGCGAGGATGTGTACGACGACGCGCCGCTCACCGAGAACGTGACCGTCATCGGCGCCGGCAGCGTGGACGTGGATCTGATCTGGGGTGACTACGAGGTCACTGAGGTGGACGCCAACGGCGATCCTATCGACGCTGACAGCGCTGCTGTGATCGACGGTTACCAGTGGACCAAGGTGGAGTACACCGGCAACACTGGCATCAAGCTGGATAAGGAGACCACCGAAGCCACCGTCACTGTCACCAACACCTACGCGCCTGTGGCCATGGATATCCCCGTGGTCAAGACCTGGAGCGGCGACTACAGCAGCCTGCCCAACAACATCGAAGTGGCCCTGTACGCCGATGGTACCGACACCGGTCTGCGCCTGACCCTGGACAGTAGCGACCGGATGGACGCTACCCACTGGCTGGGTGTCTTTGAGTCTACAGATGAGCACCCGCTCTACCGCTATGCGGATGGCGGCAAGGAAATTGTCTACTCTGTGGTTGAGACTGAGATAGAAGGTCATGCCATCACCGGCAGCTCCATCGGCTACTGGGATATCGCCACTGGCCGGACCACCGCCGGGGCCGCCGGTGTGAGCGGCTATGATGCTGACACCTTGGTGCTCACCGTGCGGAACGACTACGATCTGCCCGACGATGATGACGATGATGATCCGACTCCCAGCTCCAGCACGGAGCCCACTCCCAGTCCCAGCACGGATCCGACTCCCAGCCCCAGCGACGAGGTGGATATCCCCGACGACGACACCCCGCTGGATGATCTGCCCGATGAGGTACCTGAGGATGAGGTGGATATCTCCGATGAGGACACCCCGCTGAGTGATCAGCCCGACGAGACCGATATCTTTGAGGAAGGCGTCCCCATGGGTAACCTGCCTCAGACCGGTAGTGTGGGTGATTACACTGCTGTGGATCCCACCCAGACCCTGGGCATGCTGGCTCTGGCGGCTTCCCTGATGGCCGCAGGCCTGCTGGTACTGATCGGCCGCCGGAAGGACGAAGAGACCGATCAGGACTGATCTGTTGAAACTTCGATCCTGAGGCATAAAACAGCATAAAGAGTGCCCCGTCTGGACAAAAGTCCAGACGGGGCACTCTTTTTTACGATTCATCGGGCCATTTCAGTATGCTGGGCATACGTCTTCTTTTTGTGCGTATCCTAGAAGGCGATCAACGGAAAGGCCCGGTCCGGCTATGTCAGCAGACAGAGGATGAGCCCATAGACCACGCTGGCCGAAATACCGTAGGCCAGCACCGGCCCGGCTACGGTGAAGAGCCGGGCGCCTGTGCCGGTGACAAGCCCTTCGCTTTTGAACTCCAGGGCGGGGGAGACCATGGCGTTGGCAAAACCGGTGATGGGAACAAGTGTACCGGCTCCGGCATGCTTGGCCAGGTCGTCAAAGCGGCCCAGTCCGGTGAGCAGAGCTGAGGCCAAAATGAGGGTCATGGAGACGGCGGCACCTGCGCTGTCCTGGGAAAGCCCCGCCTGGCGGTAGAAGCCCAGTAGCCACTGGCCAGCCGTGCAGATGAGCCCCCCCACGAAGAAGGCCCAGGCCAGATCCTTGACCATGGGGGAGGGCTTGGCCATTCGGCCCACATAGGCGCAATATTCCTGATTGGTCATGTCCATGGTATTTCGCTCCTTCCGTTGTGGACAGTTTGCCCCTTGACAGGGCAAAGCATACATGCTATGATTTCATTTACTAAATTAGTAATTTAGTAAATTAGTAAACGCCGGGTGGAGCGCCGGGCGGGAACAGGAGCGAGAGATGGAGATCCCAACCAATCTGAAGCACAAGCCGGTGATCGTGGCGGAGGACTATGCACACATCGACGGCCGCAGCGCCTACGAGAGTGACGCCCAGGGGCTGTCCCTGGGGCTGGCCCAGTGGAACGACCGGGGCCGGGTGGACATTTCGGCCAAGGTATGGCGGCACACGGGGGAGAAGTGGTCCCGGCAGTCGGAGGAGCTGCCCCTCCACCGGGTGCTGGATCTGGCCATCCTTACCTGCCGGGCCATGCGCTATTTCCGGGAGGAGGGTTACCGCTATCCCGGTGGATACAACAGGGAGAATCCTGTCATCGACCGGGTGGGACTCCAGGGGGACGCCATGACGGTGGCGGTGTGTACCGGAAACGACCACATCGATGGGGACATCGCCCTCTTCCAGGAGGCGCTGGCCCGGGATGGCGAGCTGCTGGGGGAGCGTATCCGGGTTTTGAAGGCGCTGGTGGCTGAACTGTGATGGGTTGACTTTCGGGCACGGATGTGCTATACTGCCCACGCTTACTCGGAGGGCGAGTCATTCGCTGGAAATGATGAGCCGGATAAGAGGACAGGCTGAGACGCCTGTTTTCTTATCCGGCTCTTTTTTTCGGAAAAAGGTGAGGAGAAGGTATGGATCTTTTGCGGGAGAATGTGGGGCGGCTGTATGGGCGGTATCTGGCCGCGGCCTTTGGCAGCGCCCTCATCAGCTCCATCTACGCCATGGTGGACATGGCCATGGTGGGGCAGTACCAGGGCCCGGAGGGCACCGCCGCTCTGGCGGTGGTGGCACCCATCTGGAATCTCATTTACAGTCTGGGACTCCTCACCGGGATCGGCGGCTCGGTGCTCTTCGCCACGGCCAGGGGGAGCGGTGAGGCGGGACGGGAAAGCGAGGCCCAATCCTTCACTGCCGCCCTTTTGGCGTCCGTAGTTTTGGGGGCGCTGTGCTGGGCGGTGGTGGTGCTCTTTGACGCTCCGCTGCTTCGCTTTTTCGGCGCTGAGGATACCCTGCTGCCTCTGGCACAGCGGTATCTGCTGCCAGTCAAGTTTGGTGTTCCCCTTTTCCTGCTCAACCAGATGCTGGCCGCCTTCCTCCGCAACGACGGTGCCCCGGGACTGGCCACGGGAGCCGTTCTGGCCGGCGGCATCTTCAATGTCTTTGGGGATTATTTCTTTGTCTTTGGACTGGATCTGGGGATCTTCGGCGCCGGTCTGGCCACGGTGCTGGGTGCCCTCATCACCTTCTGTGTCCTCCTTACCCACTTTTTCTCCCCGAAGAACACCCTGAGACTGGGCCGGCCCACCCGCCTGGCTGCCCGGCTGGTGAAGATGGGCACCGCCGGCTTCTCCGCCTGCTTTGTGGATGCCGCCATGGGCATCCTCACCATCCTCTTCAACCGGCAGATCATGACCTATGCCGGGGCAGACGCCCTGGCGGTGTACGGCATCCTGGTGAACATCAGCACCTTTGTCCAGTGCTGTGCTTACAGCGTGGGACAGGCCGCCCAGCCCATCCTCTCCATCAACTTCGGCGCCGGCCGGTGGGACCGCATCCGGGCCACCCTCCGCTGTTCTTTGCTGGCCACCGCCGCTTTCAGCCTCTTCTGGACGGCGGCGGCTCTGGCGGCGCCCTTGGTCTTTGTGTACATCTTCATGTCGCCAACCGAAGCGGTGCTGGCCATTGCCCCCAACATCATTCGCTGTTATGGCCTCTCCTTCCTGCTGCTGCCCTTTAACATCTTCTCCACCTATTATTTTCAGTCCCTCCTGCGGCCTGTCCCCGCCATGGCGGTGTCGGTGGCACGGGGAGCCCTCATCAGCGGCCTTCTCATCCTGACGCTTCCCGCCCTGCTGGGGCCGGATGCCCTTTGGCTGGCCATGCCCATCACTGAGCTGGTGGTGGCGTTGCCGGTGGCCGCCCTTATGCTAAAGGATGCCCGGCACGGAACAAAAAAGCGCACCCTCTGTTGAGGGTGCGCTTTGCGTTGGAGGGAATTTACTCGCCCTTCACCAGGGCTTCGCCGGCAGTGTAGATGTCGCCGGCGCCTACGGTGAGGATGAGGTCGCCGGGCTGAGCCAGCTCACGAAGGGCGGCGGTGACCTCGGGCAGGGTGGCATAGTACCGGGCGCCGGGGATGCGCTCCGCCAAATCCTTGGAGGAGATGCCGATGTCGTTGGTTTCACGGGCGCCAAAGATCTCCGCCAGGAGCGTGATGTCAGGCTGCTTCAGAACCTCCACGAAGTCGTCGAAGAGGGCCTTGGTCCGGGTGTAGGTGTGGGGTTGGAAGGCACAGATAACCCGCTTGTAGCCCAGAGTATGGGCGGTGTCCAGCAGGGCCTTGAGCTCGCCGGGGTGGTGAGCATAGTCGTCATAGACCTCGGCGCCGTTGTAGGTGCCCTTGTGCTCGAACCGGCGTCCGGCGCCCCGGAACTGGGCCAGGCCACGCTCCACCGCCTCACCGGGCACGCCCAGGGCAATGGCGGCAGCGGATGCTGCCAGGGCGTTCTTCACGTTGTGAAGGCCGGGCACCGACAGGGACACGTGGGCGTAGACCGTATCCCGATAGACCACGTCGAAGGTGGGCAGGCCCTTGGTCCAGGTAAGGTTGGCGGCGTGGATGTCGCCCTCGGTGAGACCGAAGGTGGTGACGGGGCGCTCCTCACCGGCCAGGGTGTGCATGGTGTTCTCATCGTCCCGGTTGGCGATGATCCGTCCGCCCTCAGGCACCAGGTCGGCGAAGGCCCGGAAGGACTTCTCCACATCCTCCAGGTCCTTGAAGAAGTCCAGGTGGTCGGCCTCGATGTTCAGGATGACGGCCACGGTGGGGAAGAAGGAGAGGAAGGAGTTGCAGTACTCGCAGCTCTCCAGGATAATGGTGTCTCCCTTGCCTACCCGGTGCCCGGCCCCCAGCAGGGGGAGGGTGCCGCCGATCATTACGGTGGGGTCCAGGTCCGCGGCCATGATGATGTGAGTGCACATGGAAGTGGTGGTGGTTTTTCCATGGGTGCCGGAGATGCACAGGGCGTGCTTGTAGTTGCGCATGATGGCGCCCCAGGCCTGGGCGCGCTCAAAGACGGGGATGCCTGCGGCGTGGGCGGCGGTGATCTCCGGGTTGTCATCGTGGACGGCGGCGGTGCGGATGACCAGCTCGGCCTGGCCCAGGTTCTCGGCCCGGTGGCCGATGTGGATGGTGATGCCCAGGCTCCGCAGGTGCTCCACCGTGGGACCCTCCCGCATGTCGGAGCCGGTGATGACCATGCCGGCGCCGTGGAGGACTTCGGCCAGAGGGGCCATGGAGACGCCGCCGATGCCAATGAGATGGGCCCGGCGTCCGGGGGCGATATAGGGACGAATATCCATGTCAGTCATGGGTTTACACACCCTTTTTGGAAGATTATAATGTGGCGTATCGAGAGAACAGGGACAGAGGACCCGACTGCCGTAAAAACGGTCCGTCCGGTCCCGGCCACAGTGGGCCAAGCCCTGTGGGACTTTGTTTCGTATCCTTCATTATACAGCCATTATAGGCGCTAAGCAAGGAAAAGATACCTGGGAGGGGATAAAATGGAGTGGGAACGGGTACCGGGGCCGGTGAGGAGCTGCTGCGAGACCCTGTGGGCGGCAGGGGAGGCGGCCTGCCCCGTAGGGGGCTGCGTTCGGGACAGCCTGCTGGGGCGGACGCCGGGGGACTGGGACGTGGCCACCTCGGCCCGCCCGGAGACCGTCCAGGCCCTCTTTGCACGTACCGTCCCCACCGGCCTTCGCCACGGTACCGTGACGGTGCTCCTGGACGGCATGTCCCTGGAGGTCACGGCCTTCCGCCGGGAGGAGGGCTATTCTGACGGCCGCCGGCCCGACCGGGTGGTCTTTGGGGTGGGGCTCACCGAGGATCTGGCCCGGCGGGACTTCACCATCAACGCCATGGCCCTCCTGCCAGACGGCACCGTGGCCGATCCCTTCGGCGGTCGGGCCGACCTGGTGGAAAGGGTGATCCGCTGCGTGGGGGACCCGGAGCGGCGGTTCCGGGAGGACGCCCTGCGGATGCTTCGGGCGGTGCGCTTCGCCGCCCAACTGGGCTTTGCCATCGAAGAGGAGACTGCCGCCGCCCTCCGCCGGGAGGCGGCGGGGCTGGAGCAGGTGTCCGGCGAGCGGGTCCGGGTGGAGCTGGAAAAGACCCTCCTCTCCCAGCGGCCGGAGCTATGTGCACTGCCGGTGGAGCTGGGGATGCTCGCCCGCTTCGGTGCCCCCGCCCGGCAAGTGGACCTCACGGAACTGGCCGTCCTGCCCGCCACGCCGGAGGAGCGGTGGCGGGGGTTTTGTCAAAAAACCGGCCTGGACATCACCGCCATGCCGGTGGAGCGGCGGCTTCGCCGGGCGGTGCTGGCGGAGCCGTCGCCGGTGCCCGCCCTCACCGGTGGGGAGCTGTACGCCATGGGGTTCCGCGGCGCCGCCATCCGAACGGCGCTGGACACGCTGAGAAGTCATATTTCTGAATACCCAGAGGATAATACAAAAGAGAAGTTACGAGAAGTTTTGAAAAAAGCGGGGCTCTGACGGTGTCAGGGCCCCGCTACTGTATTCGGATTAGGCGTGGAACAGGGTGACGAACAGCCGGTAGTCCTCCTCCATCCTGGGGAGGAGCGGGTAGGAGTAGCCGTGGAGCACCCAGTCCACTACCACGCCCCGGAAGTGGCGGAAACAGAAATCGGCGATCCATTCGGGGGAGTGGCCGGGGGCCAGAATGCCCTCCCGCTCCGCCTGGCGGAAGCACTCCACCATGGAACGGAGGGTGTATCGGCTGGGGTCCATGCTCTTGGTGCCCGGTTCGGCGATGCGCTGCTGGTAGTAGCGGCCGATGAGCTCGCCGCTGTGCTCCATGAACTGGCCGTAGGCCGAAAGCAGCCTCCACAGCCGCTGGTCGGGACTCTCATCTCCGCTGTTTTCCAGCACGGAGCGCATATAGTCGTCCAGAGGGGCGAAACCGTGCTCCAGCAGGGCCTCCTTGGAGGAAAAGTGATGGTAAAAAGCACCGGTGGTGATGCCGGCGGCCTTGCAGATGTCCCGGACGGACACCTTGTCAAACCCCCGCTCCCGCATGAGTTCCAGGGCGGCGTACAGGATTTTCCGCTCCGTCTCCTGGCTCTGAAGCTTTCTGCGCTGGGCATACTCCATGTGTGCGCCTCCTTTCTTCCCGTTGACAAGGGGAATGGGATAGCCTATAATACAAGATAGCATAACACCGTTATGTGAGACTTTACATGCTGATTATATATCCGGGGCGTGAGCCCTGTCAACAGATGGAGATGATGTCCGATGGCCCCTCGCAAGATCGCCCTGCTTACCGACTCCTGTGCTGATCTGTCCGCCCGGGTGGCGGAGGAGAACCGCATCCATGTGGTACCGCTGCGTATCCGCTGCGCCGATGGGGAGTACCGGGACGGTGTGGACATCCACGCCGCCGACATCTATGCCCGGCTGAAGCGGGGGGAACTGCCCAAGACCTCCCTGCCCACGGGAGAGGACATCTCGGCGGCCTTCGACCGCATCGCCGAGCAAGGGTATGACGGCGTCATTGCTGTGATGCTCTCCGGCGGGCTCTCCGGCACCTATAATATGGTGCGGCTCATGGCGGAGGAGCGGAAGGACCTGGAGATCAAGGTCTACGACTCGGTGAGCGGCTCTCTGGGCATCGGCGTCACCATGCTGCAGCTGGCCGAGGACCTGCGTGGAGGGGCCTCCTGGCGGGAGCTCACCCACAAGCGGGTGCCCCAGCTCATCAAAGGGACTACGCCCTTCTTCTCGGTGGACACACTGGAGTACCTCCAGAAGGGCGGGCGCATCGGTAAGGTGGCGGCCATGGCGGGCACCATGCTCCAGATCAAGCCCCTCATCACCTTTGCCTCGGATGGCCAGCTCCAGTCCATCGCCAAGGTCCGCGGCCGAAAGCAGGTCATGGACAAGCTGGTGGACCTGGCAGTGAAGGCCTGCGGCAGCCATAAGAAGTACAATCTGGCGGTGGCCAACGGCGGCGCGCCGGAAGAGATGGAGGAGCTGCGGGAGAAGCTGAAGGCGGCCCTGCCCAACTACGACCACATCTGGGACGGCGAGATCGACGGTACCCTGAGTGTCTACATCGGCGACGGTATTCTGGGCACTGGCGTCCAGGTGTTGGACTGAAAACAGAAAAGGAACTGCCCCGGCGTCCTGAGACGCCGGGGCAGTTTTGATGATAAATCAAGTTGTGGAGTGCAGTCCCCGGATATCAGCCCTGGGGGACTGCCTCTTTTTTTGTCCGTCTGCGCCAGTGGAAGCCCAACAGCAGCAGAAGGAGGAGAGCAGCGGCGCCCACGCAGATGGCCAGGATCCAGCCCTGGGCTCCGGGGGAGGTGTGATCCAGCAGCAGCACCTGGCCCTCTGCCGGTCCTTCCAGCACCAGATAGCTGCCGTCGGTCTCGGCCTCCGCCAGGCGCCAGACGCCATCCACCAGCACCGCAGCGGCGGGGCGGTCCACGTCCTGGGCCCGGAGCCGCAGGGTGACGGTGTCGCTCTCACAGCCGGTGACGGTATAGGAGTAAGCGGCTGCCGGGGTGTAACCGGAGGGTCCGTTGTCCGGCAGGTCCATTGTCTCCACGGTCAAAGCGGCGTCGGGGGAGAAGGTGCCCTGGACCAGCAGGACGGGGATGGACTCCCCGGAGGCCAGGGTGGTGACGGGGGCGGAGAAGGAAGCCTCCAGCACCATGGACCGATGCAGGTCCTGGGTGGGGTAGTCGGGCCAGACGCCGAACTGGCCGTCCTTCTCCGGCGCCTGAGGCACCAGAGAGAGGTCCAGATCGTCGCCGTAGGAGAAGGGGAGCTCGGCTACGGTCTGGCCGTCCACCACGAAACGGTAGGAGAAGGTAAGAAAGTCGGCGGGGATGTAGTCCAGCTGGGAGAAGGCGTCAAAATCCAGGCCTTGTGCCTCTCCGGCCACGTCTACCCCGTCCAGACCGGGCAGGTCCTCCCGCAGGTAGCGGTTGCCGCTGAGGTCTCCGTCGCGCTCACCGGTAATGGCACCCAGGGCCTCGCCGTCGCTGTCACAGCGTACCATGGCCCGGCAGTCGGTGAGGTCACCACCCAGGCCGGTGATGCCTCCCAGCCAGCTGCCGCCGGTGAGGTCCACCAGGGCGGCGCACCGGGTTACGGCACCCTGCGTCCGTCCGGCAATGCCGCCGCAGTAGTCGGTACCGGTCTCCACAGTGCCCCGGGCGGCGCAGTCCAAAATGGCCCCCGCCTCACACCGCCCGGCGATGCCGCCGGCGCAGTCGTTCATCACGGTGACGGAACCGTCAAAGCGGCAGTCCCGAATCACCGCCCGGAGGGTGGCATAGACGTCGGTGAGAAGCTCCATGTCGTCCAGGGTGAAGGTCTCCTCCGGGTCGGAGCCCAGCTCCAGGGCCACGGTGCCCACGATGCCGCCGATGTTGGAGTCACCCTCCACTGTGGCGGAGACGGTGCACCCCCGAACCAGGCCGGGGCCTTCGGTGACCTCCTCGGCCAGGTCGGAGATGGTGAGTTCCGGCTTCTGGCCCAGGTCGTAGATGGCCTGGCGCACCTGATCGAGAGAGCCGATGATCTGGTCGGCGGTGGTGTGAAGAGCGTCGTTGTCGGTGCCGGCGGCCTGGGTCATCTGGTCCACCTGGTCACGAATGATGGTGAGCTGGGCGTCGATGTCGTCGGCGGCGGACTGGGCCTTGTCGCCCAGCGTATCGGTGTAGTCCTTGAGCAGGTCCCGGATCAGATCGCCGGTGGTGTCCACCGCATCCACATCGGAGGAGACCTGGCTGGAGAACCGGTCGGCGGCGCCGAGCAGGTGGTCGGCGGCGTCATAGAGGGCATCGGCGGCCTTGTCGGCCTGTGTTTTTGCCTTATCCAGGTCCGAGGAGGTCTCGTCGCTGATGTCCTTCCACTGGCCGGTGAGGTCATTGGCCAGCCGGAAAATGGCGGCGGTGGCATCCCCGATATCGGTCAGGTGGCCCCGAGGGTCCAGGGAGGGGAAGGGCAGCTCCAAAGCCCCAATGTAATCCCCCGATGCCACCAGCTGAGCCACCTCCTCGAGGTAAGCGTGGAGATCTTTCATCTCCTGGTTCATCTGCGCAAGGGCATTTTGGATGGTCATGCCCTGCCGGTGGATGTCACTGGCGGTGTCATCCAGGGCTTCGATGGCTTGAGAGAGTCCGCTGTCCGCGCTGGAGATCATGTCATCCAGGGCGGAACGGAAGTTGTCCGTCTCTTCCAAAATAGTGTCCAGGTTGTTGTCGACGATGCTCTGGAAGTCGTCGGTATGTGTATGGAGCCGGTCCAGGGTGTCGCTGATGTCCAGTGTGTAGTCGTAGAGCTGGTCGGACATGGCCTGAAAATCCTGATGTCCCTCCGTACCGGCGTCGTGGGTACGGTCCTGGATCTGGCTCATGGCGTCCTGGATGACCTGGGCGTCGGCCACCCCGCGGGCGGTGATATCGTTGACCTGGTCCACAAAGACGGACATCTGGTCAAAAAGTACCGCCAGAGCGTCGTTGAGACGGTCCATGGGGGAGGGACCATAGGTGAGCTGGGTGTTGGGCTCAAATTGGCCCACGATGCCGCCCACATCTTTGCGGCCCTTGATAGCACCGGTGTTGACGCAGTCCAGCACGCTGCCGGACTGGAGACCCACGATGCCGCCCATATTGTAGCCCAGGTGGGCATAGCCCACAGGGCCGGAGTTGCGGCAGCCCTGGATGGTCCCGCGGGAGAGGCCGGCGATGCCGCCTACGCTGGTGGGCGGTTCCTGATCGGCGGCGGTGTCGACCTCACCGCTGTTGGTACAGCTGCGGATGGCGCCCAGATTCTGACCGGTGATGCCGCCGGCATTGGTGGTGCCGGCGATGGTGGCGGTGCTGGAGCACCCCTCAATGGTGCCGCTCTCACCGTTGAGGCCGGCGATGCCGCCCACGTCCTGGACGCCGGTGGCGGCGCCCTTGGCGGTACAATTTTTGATGGTGCCATAGTTTTCGCCCACCAGGAGCCCCACCTGTCCCGCGGTGCCGCCGGGGGCCACGGCCCCCTCCACCGTGAGGTCGTCCACAACGGCGGTCTCGGTGAGGGTACGGAAGAGCCCGATCCGGGAGCCCTTCCCGGTGAGGGAGAAGCCCTGGATGGTGTGTCCGTTGCCGTGGAAGGTGCCCTGGAAGATGGGAATGGAGGTGAAGCCGCTGCCGCTTAGGTCGATGTCGGCGGTGAGGGATACGGTGAGGCCCTGGGACCAGGCGTCACTGGTACAATTTTGGGCGAAGGCGAGGAAGTCCTCCCGGCTGTCGATGACCAGGTCGGGGGCGGCAGCCAGAGCGGGGAGGACCTGGCCGGATAGGAGGAGCCCCGCCAGCAGCAGGGCGGCAAATCGTCTGAACTGTCTCATGTTTCGTTGTCCTCCTGGGAGCGGTCGAGCTCCTGGTATTTGCTTTCGATGAGGGCGTCCACGCTGCCGTGGATGACACCCTTGAACTCGCCGTCCACGAAACCGGCCACATGGCCCCGGACGTGGCCGTCCAGGCGCATGGTGCCCTGATTGAAGCGCTGCTTCCGGTCCCGGTTGAGGGTGATGGCGGTACGCTCGATGAGGGTGTCGCCCAGCAGGAGCATCTGGGGCAGCACGGTCATCACCAGGAAAATGGAGGTGACGGTGCCCCGGCCCAGGGCCTGGCCCACGGAGCCGATGGTGGCGTCGGTGGAGATACCGCCGATGAGGAAGCCGGCCACGGCCATGATGGTGCCCGAGGTGAGCACGGTGGGGAAGCTCTGGCTCAGGGCGGCAATGGCGGCCTCTTTCCGGTCCATGATGCCCTTGAGTTCCATGTATCGGTTGGTGATGACGATGGCGTAGTCAATGGTGGCACCCATCTGAATGGAGCTCACCACCAGGTAGCTCAGGAAGAAGAGGTTGGTATCGGTGAGCACGGGGATGGAGAAGTTGATCCAGATGGAGCCCTGGATGGTGAGCACCAGCAGGATGGGAAGACCGGCGGACTTGAAGGTAAAGAGAAGGATGACCATGACGAAGAGGGCGGTGAGGATGCTGATCTTCATGTTGTCCCCGGAGAAGGAGCTGGCCAGATCGAAGGCGTTGGTGGAGTTGCCCACCAGGATGACGTCATCGCCGTATTGGGACTGGGCAATGGCGCGGATCTGATCCAGAAGGGCGTAGGTCTCGTCTCCCTCCGTGGGGACGTCGGCCACGAAGACCAGACGGGACCAGTGCTCGCCCCGGAGCTGCTCCAGACCCAGGTCCAGCTCCTCCCGTAGGTCCTCCACCTTCTCCTCCTGCTCACCGGTTAGGTTCACCACACCCTTGTCCTTCTGCTCCAGCAGGAACTCAAAGACATCGATGAGGGGGACGGCGTAGTCGTCGGGGTCATGGAAGATGGCGCCGTACTCCTCCACGCTCAAGCCGTAGGCCTGGTAGAGAAGGCGGCAGAGCTCGATGTCTACCCCAGCCAGCTCCGAGAACTGCCGGGGGGTGAGGGCGTCGGTAAGGAACCGCCCATCCTCCACCTCAATGTTGGCAAGACCGGTGGCCGAGGTGACCGGTCCCAAAGCCTCCACCTGCTGTAAGACGATTTTTTCCTTCTCGTAATCCCCCCGGGGCACCAAAACAGCGATGGTGTTCTTCTTACCAAAGGTATCGGTGACCTTCTCGTCGGCGATGCGCCAGTCGGGCTTGTTGTCAAAGTCGGCGTCGTTGGTGTCAAAGACGTATTCGCACTTGCTGGAGAGGATGGCGCCTGCCACCAGTACCACCAGGAAGATGGGGGGGAGGATGTACCGCAGCTTGACCACGCCCCGGCCCCAGAAGTCGATGTTGGGCACCAGGTTTTTGTGGCGGGTCCGCTCGATGGGCCGGCTGAAGAGCATGAGGAGCCCAGGCATGAGCAGGAAGACGCACAGCATGGAGCACACGATGCCCTTGGCCAGGACGATGCCCATGTCGAAGCCGATGCGCAGCTGCATGAGCATGAGGGCCACCAGGCCCGAGATGGTGGTGAGGCTGGAGGAGGAGATCTCCACGATGGCCTTGCTCAACGCGGCGATGTCGGCCTCACGGGGGTCCAGACCGTTGTCCCGCTCCTCCATGTACCGGTGACAGAAGATGATGGCGTAGTCGATGGCCAGTGCCAGCTGGAGCACCACGGCGATGGAGTTGGTAATAAAGGAGATGGTGCCGAAGATGAAGTTGGTGCCCATGTTGAGCACTGCCGCCGCGGCGAAGACGATGAGATAGACGGGCACCTCCATGTAGCTCTTGGAGGTGAAGAGAAGGACCACCACGATGACGGCGGCGGCGATGGCCAGAATGACCGTCATCTCCTTCTGGAGGCTGGCCGACTCGTCCCGGCCTACCTGGGTGGAGACATAGACGTCATAACCCTCCAGGGCGTTCTGGACGGCCTGGAGGGCGGTGACGGCCTCGGGGTCGTCCTCCGGGGCATCGAAGGTGACGGAGAAGAGGGCGGCAGAGTCGTGGTAGTGGTCGTCAGTCTCATCAAAGGTGATGCCGGAGACGCCGGGCAGGATCTCCAGCTTGTGGAAGAGGTCCCAGGCCGTGTCCAGGGGGATGTTGGAGACCATGACCTCGGCGGAGCCCAGGGTGACGAACTCCTCGTCCATAAGGGTGAGACCCCGGCGGGTCTCGGTCTCCGGCGGGAGGTAGGCGGTGATGTCGTTGTTGACCTCTACCTTATTGATGGAGGCGGCGCAGAAGAGAAAGGCCGCCAGAAAGACAAGGTAGAAGGCCTTCCGCTTGTCGACGATGAAGCGGGAGAGCTTGGTCATGAAGGTTTCGGTGTGCTTTTCCTGATCCATATAGGGTCCTCCTGGTCAGAGTGCGGGAATGAAGTGCTCCAGGTGGGCGATGAGACGCTCCACGGGGACGGGATCTTCGCTGTCCAGCCACCAGCGCAGGAGGGACAGCATGGCGCCGGTGTAGAACCGGGCGGTGATGCGGGGGTCGGAGTCCGGAAAGGCGGTGTGGAATCTGGGCTGGGAGAGGAGCTGGACCAGGTCCTCCGCAGCCTGATCCTCCAGCACATGGGCATCGATGTCGGCGCCGCTGCGCAGACAGGCGCGGTAGAGTGACCGCCTGGACTGGAAGAAGTCCAGCACGTTCCGGGCGGCGGTGAGGAAGTAATCCCGGGCCTCTCCGGACCAGTCTTTGGGCAGACAGGTCTCCACGCACCGCCGCTCCACCCCCAGCAGCAGATAGCGCAGCAGCTCCTGCTTGTCGTTGAAGTGGGCATAGAAGGTGGTGCGGTGTACCATGGCCCGCTGGCAGATGTCGGTGACGGAGAGGGATTGGAAGGTCTGTTCCGCCAGCAGCTCCTCCAGCGCCCGTACCAGGGACTGCCTGGTCCTGCGCTGCCGCAGGTCCAGGGACTCATCTTCTGCGTGGGTCATGTGACATACCTCCAATGGCTACAGCCGGGGATTTTGCGGCCCGGCGCATCGTGTGGATTATCATACGCCAATAAACTACACATGTCAAGATAAAAGACACATGTAGTTTTTGAAAAGGGAAAAAGTAGGACAAAGCCACAGAAAATATCGCTTGAGTGCTTGTATTTTTTCCTGGGATGCACTACAATAGAGCGCGACAATTTAATAATGGGAGAAGAAGTTATTTTGTTGTAACGCTGTCCCCCGGGACAGTGGAAGGAGAATGGGCAATGAAAAAACGGATTCTTGCAGTTTTCCTGGCGGTGGCCGCTCTGGCGTGTTCACTCAGCGCATGCGGAGGAGCAACGTCTCAGACTCCCGCCCCCAGCGACGAAACTACGCCTTCTTCCGGGGCGCCCCACGCCAATGAACTCAACGTGGGAATCGCCCAGGACCTGGATGATAGTCTTGACCCGTATCAGATGACGGCCGCAGGAACTAGAGAGGTCATGTTCAACGTCTTTGAAGGGCTGGTAAAGCCCGACTCCAGCGGGAACTATGTCAACGCTGTTGCCTCCGACGTGTCCGTGTCGGAGGATGGTTTGACTTACGTGTTCACCCTGCGTGACAACGTGGTCTTCCACAACGGCGCTGTGTGTACCCCCGACGACGTGCTCTATTCCTTTGAAACCTGCGCCGCTACCTCGGTGACTTCCGCCGTGGTAGAGGCGCTTTCTGCTGTCACGAGCATGACGGCCGACGGCAATCAGATCACCATGGTCCTGAGTGCCCCGAACAGCGATTTCCTCAGCTATGTGGCCAGCGTGTACATTGTGCCCGCCGGCTACACCGAGCAGGCCACCCAGCCTGTGGGTACCGGCCCCTTCAAGTTCGTCTCCCGCAGCGTCCAGGAGAATATCATCCTGGAGAAGCACGACGAATACTATGGGGAGCCCGCCCACCTGGACAAGGTGACCTACAAGATCTACGAGGATAACACCGCCCTCTTCACCGCCCTGGATTCCGGCGCTCTGGATCTGGTGGCTCACCTGACCATTGACCAGGTGAACAACCTGAGCAACGGCTACCAGGTGCTGGAGGGGACCATGAACCTGGTGCAGGCCCTCTACCTCAACAATGCCGTGGAGCCCTTCAACAATGAGAAGGTGCGCCAGGCCCTGTGCTACGCGGTGGATGTGGACGCCATGATGGACCTCACCGCCGAGGGCCACGGCACCAAGGTGGGTTCCTCCATGTATCCCGCCTTCACCAAGTACTTTGACGCCAGCCTGGCCGATGCCTATCCCTATGACCCTGAGAAGGCCAAGGAGCTGCTGGCGGAGGCGGGCTATCCCGACGGCTTCTCCTTCACCATCACCGTGCCCAGCAACTACCAGCCCCACGTGGATACCGCCACGGTGCTGGTGGAGCAGCTGGCCGCTGTGGGGGTGAACGCGGAGATCCAGCTGGTGGACTGGAACACCTGGGTCAACGATGTCTACGGCGGGCGGAACTTCCAGTCCACTGTGGTGGGCTTTGACTCCAGCACCCTCAACGCCAGCGGCATGCTGGCCCGGTGGGTGAGCGACAACGACAAGAACATGATCAACTATAATAACCCTGATTATGATGCCGCTTACGCCGCCGCCCAGTCCACCGTGGATGACGAGGAGCAGACCGCCTATTACAAGGAGTGCCTGCAGATCCTCAGCGACACCGCGGCCAATGTCTATCTCCAGGACCTGGCCGACTTTGTGGCCATGCATCCTGACCTGAAGGGATATGAGTTCTATCCCCTCTATGTGATCGACATGTCCAAGCTGTACTTCGACACGGCCGCCTGAGTTCTGGTCGGGTCCCAAATTTGAAAGAAAGGAGGCGAGGAGATGAAATATGTAGCGAAAAAATTCCTCACTCTCATTATTACATTGTTCATCGTTTCGCTCCTCGCCTTCCTTGCTTTCCAGATCATCCCCGGCGACCCTACCACCAAGCTCCTGGGCACCGAGGCCACCGAGGAGGCCAAGGCGGAGCTCCGGGCGGAGCTGGGCCTGGACCGCCCCATCCCGGTGCGTTATCTGGACTGGCTCACCAGCTTTGTGCAGGGTGACATGGGGGAGAGCTACAGCTACCATATGCCGGTATCTGAGATGCTGGGTGAGAAGCTGGTCATCACCTTCTGTCTCACTATCCTCTCCTTTGTCATCACCATCGTTCTCTCTATCCCGTTGGGCATCCTGGCCGGCAGCGTCCGCAGCGGCTGGCTGGACTGGGTGATCACCGCTCTGGACCAGGTGGTCATGAGCGTGCCCGCCTTTTTCATCGGTATCCTCTCCTGCTTCTTCTTCGGGATCATCCTGAAAATCTTCACCCCCGGTGATTTTGTCTCCTATACCCAGGACTGGGGGGCCTTCTTCAGCTATCTCATCCTGCCCGCCCTCTCCATTGCCATCCCCCGCATCGCCATGACGGTGAAAATGCTCCGCAGTGCCATCCTCCAGGAGTCGGGCAAGGATTACGTCCGTACCGCCCGCAGCCGGGGCGGCGACCGGGGCGGCATCCTCCGCCGCCATGTGCTCAAAAACGCCCTCATTCCGGTCATCACCTTCCTGGCGGTCTCCGCCGCTGAGATCATGACCGGCACCATCATCATCGAGCAGGTCTTCACCATTCCCGGGGTGGGCCGGCTCCTCCTCGCCAGCATTTCCAACCGGGACTTTCCTGTGGTCCAGGCCATCGTGGTCATCATGGCCGCCTGGATCGTCATTGTGAACTTTGTGGCCGACCTTCTCTACCAGCTGGTAGACCCCCGGCTCAGACTGCGCTGAGGAGGTCTTTTTGACTATGAAAGCAAAAGGGAATCCCTTACTCTATATCGGCGGCGCCATCAGCGGCGCGATGGTGGCCCTCATCCTCATGGGCTACGTGTGGACCCCCTATAGCCCCACCGCCATGGACGCCTCCGCCAAAAACCAGGCGCCCTCCCTGCTCCACCTGCTGGGCACCGACAACTTCGGCCGGGACATCTTCAGCCGGGTCCTCAGCGGCGCCGGCACCTCCTTCCTCATCGCCGTGTGCGTGGTAGCCATCGGGTGCGTCTTCGGTATCCTCATCGGCAGCCTGTGCGGCTACTACGGCGGCCCTGCCGACGTGATCCTCACCCGGGTGTGCGACTCCATCACCGCCTTCCCCAGCATCCTGCTGGCCCTGGTGGTGGTGAGCATCATCGGTCAGGGCACCTACAACGTGATCTTTGCCCTGGGCATCCTTTTCATCCCCAGCTTTGCCCGCATCGTCCGGGGCGAGTTCGCCCGGTGCCGGGATCTCAACTACATCCGCTCCGCCCGGCTCATGGGGGTGGGAAATGTGCGCATCCTGTTCTCACACATCCTGCCCAACACCATGCCGGTGCTGCTGAGCGCCATTACCATCGGCTTCAACAACGCCATCCTCAGTGAGGCCAGCATGAGTTTTCTGGGTATCGGTATCCAGCCCCCCTACGCCAGCCTGGGCTCTATGCTCAGCGACAGCCAGACCTACTTGAACAGCGCTCCCTGGTATGCCCTCAGTGTGGGCGGCACCATCGCCCTCCTGATCCTGGGCTTCAGCCTCCTCAGTGAGGGGCTCCAGCGCCGGGCCCAGCAGGGCAGGGAGGTGTGACCATGGGAAAGCTTTTGTGTGTCAATGATCTGCACGTCCGTTTCCTTCGCGCCCGGGAGGGCCGCTGTGCCGTGGATGGCGTCTCCTTCTCCATGGACGAGGGGGAGATCCTGGGCCTGGTGGGAGAGTCGGGCAGCGGCAAGACCGTCACTGCCATGAGCATCAGCGGCCTGCTGTCCCGGCGGCTGGTGGAGGTGCGGGGGAGCATCTCCCTGGCCGGAAAGGAGCTCCTCCAGTGCGGTGAGGCCGAACTGCGCCAGATCCAGGGAAACGATCTGTCGGTGGTCTTTCAGGAGCCCATGACCAGCCTGGACCCCCTCATGCGCATCGGCCCCCAGGTGGAGGAGAGCCTGCGCCTCCACACCAAGCTCAGCCCCCAGGAACGAAAGGAACGGGCCCTGGAGGCCATGGCCCAGGCAGAGCTCCCCGACCCGGCGGAGCTCTATACCAAGTATCCCCACGAGCTCTCCGGCGGCATGCTCCAGCGGGTGATGATCGCCGCCGCCATCATCTCACGGCCCAAGCTGCTGCTGGCGGACGAGCCTACCACCGCCCTGGACGTCACTATCCAGGCGCAGATCCTTACCCTGCTGCGCAAGCTCAACCAGGAGCAGGGCATGGCCATCCTTTTCATCAGCCACGACCTCCATGTGGTCCGCAAGCTGTGCGAGCGGGTCATCGTCATGCAGGGGGGACATCTGGTGGAGGAGGGCCGGGTGGAGGACATCTTCCGTGCCCCAAAAATGGACTATACCAAGCGGCTCATTTCCGCCATCCCCACCCGGGACCGGAAGCTGACTTAAAAGATCAAGGAAGGGAGGTTTGCAGCATGGAAACCGGACCGGTGCTGGAGGTTCGCAACCTCAACAGCTATTACAGCATGGGGCGTTCCATTTTTGGGCGCAAGACCGCCCGGAAGCAGGTCCTCCATGATGTGACCTTCCACATCGATCACGGGGAGATTCTGGGCCTGGTGGGGGAGTCGGGCTGCGGCAAGACCACCCTGTCCCGGACCATTCTGGGCATGCTGGACGACTACGGCGGGGACTATGACGGAGAGATCATCCACCACTCCAAGCGGCCCCAGATGGTCTTCCAGGACCCCTTCAGCAGCCTCAATCCGGCCCACACCGTGGGCTGGATCTTGGAGGAGCCTCTTCGGGTGGCCGGCGGCATGACAGCTGAGCAGCGCAGGGCGGCGGTGGAGGAGATGCTGGTGAAGATCGGCCTGGGCCCGGAATTCGCCCAGCGCCGGCCCTGGGAGCTCTCCGGCGGCCAGCGGCAGCGCATCTCCATTGCCAGCGCCGTCATCACCCACCCAAAGCTCATTCTGGCCGACGAGCCGGTGAGCGCCCTGGATGTCACCATCCAGGCCCAGATCCTCCAGCTGCTGGTGGACCTCAAGAAAGAGTATGACCTGAGCTATCTCTTTATCAGCCACGACCTCAATGTGATCTATCAGATCTGCAGCCGGGTCATCGTGATGAAGAAGGGACGCATCGTGGAGGAGAACACGGTGGACGAGCTCTTTGCCCACCCCCAGCACCCCTATACCCGTCAGCTGCTGGAGGCGGCGGAATAACAGAACAGAGACAAAAAACCGCGGAGCCATCGGCTCCGCGGTTTTTCATGTTCATTTGTCCAACAGGTGGCAGGACACGAAGTGGCCCGGCGAGATCTCCCGAGTGACGGGCAGCTCGCTCTTGCAGACCTCCATGCACTTGGGGCAGCGGTCGTGGAAAGGGCAGCCCTTGGGAGGATCGGCGGGGTTAGGCACGTCGCCGTCCAGGTGGATGCGCACCTTGTCCTCCGACGGGTCCCGTTTGGGGATGGCGGAGAGGAGGGCCTGGGTGTAGGGATGGGTGGGGTTGCGGTAGACCTCCTCGGTCTCCCCCTGCTCCACCATCCGGCCCAGGTACATGATACCTACCCGGTTGCTGATATGGCGGACCACGTTGAGGTCATGGCTGGTGAAGAGG
>OGHJ01001858.1_pt1 | contig 20327 bp, 9 predicted proteins | sample 1571351 | NCBI WGS metagenome assembly OGHJ01 (sample SAMEA2582037, study PRJEB24529) | metagenome | biome: Human gut stool | place: China | collected 2011 | reverse complement strand
CCTATCATAACATAACCGCAGACTATTTTCCACAGGCAAAAATCGTGGTATACTTGTTTCTATCAAATAAAACCCTCTCCGTCAGCGCTCACGCGCTGCCACCTCTCCCGAAGGGCGAGGTCTTGGCATAATCTCAAAAACGGCCAAAAGCTCCCCCTTTGGGGGAGCTGGCGAGCGAAGCGAGACTGAGAGGGTCAGGAGGACACCATGCGATCCACTCAAAAATATTACGAGGCCGATGCCTACCGCACCGAGGCGGCAGGGCGCATCCTCGCGGCCGAGCCGGACGGCAGCGGCGGCGGAAAGGTCGCGCTGGACGGCACGGTCTTTTACCCCGAAGGCGGCGGTCAGCCTGCCGACCGGGGCACCCTGACCCTTCCGGACGGCACGGTGCTGCACGTCACCGACGTCCACGAGCAGGGCGGCGTCATCTGGCACACCACAGATGCCCTGCCCGAAACAGCCGCCCCCGGCACCGCAGTGCAGGAGGCCCTTGACTGGGCCTGGCGGTTCGACAAGATGCAGCAGCACACCGGTGAGCACATCCTCTCCGGTATCCTGCACCAGATGTTCGGGGCCGAGAATGTCGGGTTCCACATCGGCACCGACGCGGTGCGGATGGACACCAGCGTCCCCATCTCCGCCGAGGGCCTGCGGGAGGCCGAACTTGCCGCCAACCGCATCGTCTGGCAGAATGTGCCGGTGTGCATCACCTACCCCACCCGCGAGGAGCTGGCCGCGCTGACCTACCGCAGCAAGAAAGAGATCGAAGGCCAGGTGCGCATCGTGAGCATCCCCGGTGCCGATGTCTGCGCCTGCTGCGGCACCCACACCGCCGCCACCGGCGCGGTGGGCCAGATCAAGATCCTGGCCGCCGAGAACTACAAGGGCGGCGTCCGGCTGAGCATCGTCTGCGGCGAGCGGGCCCTGCTGGCCGCACAGGCCATGCGCCAGCGTCAGGCCGACATCGGTGCCCTGCTCAGCGCCAAGCCCAGCGAGACAGCCCACGCCGTCCACCGCGTCTTCGACGAGTACACGGCCCTGAAATTTGCCCATTTCGGGCTTTGCAGCCAGCTCTTTGAGGCGCTGGCCGCACAGACCGCCCCCGGCGAAGACGCCATCCGCATCGTGCCGGGGCTTGACCCGGACGGCCTGCACCGGCTGGCCGTCAAGCTCAGCGAGGCCACCACCGGCCTGTGCGCGGCCCTGACGGCCAACGAAAAGGGCACCGGCTACTGTCTGGCCAGAGCCGACGGCGACGTCCGCGCCCTGACCAAAGCCCTCAATGCCGCCCTGAACGGCCGCGGCGGCGGCAAGCCCGGCATCTGCCAGGGCAGCTGCGCCGCATCACCCGAACAAGTTGAACGATTTTTGAAGGAGAACCACAGATTATGAGAATGCGCTTCAAACCCTACGCCCACGATGAGCTGATGGCCGCCGATTTCCACGTCCACGAGCCCCTGATCTGGGGCGGCCGGTGGCACGCACAGTATGCCCGCCCGGAGCAGCCTTTTGTGCTGGAGCTGGGCTGCGGCAAGGGCGGCTTTATCTCCCAGCTGGCCAGCGCCCACCCGGAGAACAACTACCTCGGCATCGACATCACCGACAAAGTCCTCATTCTGGCCAAGCGGAAGATCGAGGCCGCCTATCAGGAGGCAGGCCGCCCCATCGACAACGTCAAGATCATGAGCACCGACATCGAGCGCATCAAGGGCGTCCTCACGCCGGAGGATACCGTGAGCCGCATCTACATCAATTTCTGCAACCCGTGGAGCAAGAATGCCTCCTCCAACAAGCACCGCCTCACCTATCCCCGCCAGCTCATCCAGTACCGCGCCTTCCTCGAAGACGGCGGCGAGATCTATTTCAAGACCGACGACGACGATCTGTTCCGCGACAGCCTGGAATACTTCCCCGCTTCCGGCTACGAGATCACCTGGAAGACCTTCGACCTGCACGAGAACGAGCCGGCGTGGAACATCCGCACCGAGCACGAGGGGATGTTCACCGAGATGGGCATCAAGATCAAGGCCCTCATCGCCCGGAAGCTGCCCGGCGACGAGACCGTGACCTGGATCGAGCCGAAGGTGCTCAAAAAGATGGCGGCTGCCGAAGCCGCTGCCGCCGAGGCCGCTGCCCACGGGGAGACCGCCGATGCGTGACCCCTGTGAGCTGTGCGTGAACAATGTCCCGGACGAATACGGCACCTGTTATTGTGCACAGGGCGCCGCACTCGACGAGGACGAGATGGCACGGTATCTCTCCCGCAGCACCCGCGCCTGCCCCTTCTTTGAAGCGGGCGATGAATACAGCATCGTCCGGAAACAGAATTAACGGAGGTGTTCCCTTGCTTTCTTTTTTCGTTGATACCACCGTCTGCGGCTTTTCGCTGTATCAGGTCTTCGCTTACTTCCTCATCTACTCCTGCCTCGGCTGGTGTCTGGAGGTCATCTATGCCGCCGTAACGACCGGCAAGCTGATCAACCGCGGCTTTCTGAACGGCCCAGTTTGCCCCATCTACGGCTTCGGCATGGTCATCGTCCTCTTCGCCCTGACGCCCCTGTCGCACAGCCTGCTCCTGCTCTACCTCGGCGGCGTCATCCTGCCCAGTGCGCTGGAACTGGTGGGCGGCTGGGCTCTGTACAAGCTCTACCACACCCGCTGGTGGGATTACAGCGATTACCCCTTCAACATCGGCGGCTACATCTGCCTGGAGTTTTCCCTGCTGTGGGGCGTGGGCACCCTCATCGTGATGAAGCTCGTCCACCCCATCATCGCCGATGCGGTGGCCTTCATCCCGCCGCTGGTGGGCCTGATCCTGATGTTCCTGCTCTACGCCCTCTATGCCGCCGACACCATCGCCACCGCCTTTGCTGCGTCCGACCTGGCCCGCGACCTGGATGCGCTGGAAAAGGTGGCCGACAGTATGCACGCGGTCAGCGACGCCATGACTGAGCTGCTGGGCACCAACGCCATGGCCATGGACCAGAAGATGGACGAGAGCCGTTTGCAGTTCAAGCTGGCGGCCGCTGAGGCCCGCGACAATGCGGCCAAGCTGAACGCCCGCGAGGCAGTCGCTGCCATGCGCGCCAAGGCCGACGAGGCCATGGAGGCCGCGAAGCGGGCCTCGCAGGACGCAAAGCTCAACGCCAGCGAAGCGGCCAATGCCGTCAAGCTGGCGGCCAAAGGCAGAGCCGAGCGCACGGCCGAACTGTTCCGGCTGGAACAGCTGGCCGAGGAGCTGCAGGCCCGCAGCGAGGAGCTTCGCTCCCGCACCCAGCGCACCACCCCGCACTTCGGCAAGCGCCGCATGCTCCGCGCCTTCCCCAAGCTGAAGCACGGTGCGCAGAACCGCTCGCTGGACACGCTGCGGGAACAGCTGAAGCGAAAATGAACCAAAAAAGGGAGCGTTCCCCGCAAAAGGGAGCGCTCCCTTTTTTCATGGTCCGATTCAGTTCCAGAGGTCTTCCGGGTACAGGCCGTCCTGCGTCTTCTGCGCGATGGCGGCCACGACGGTGGGCTTGTCCTCGCGGTAGGTCACGCCGAACCACTTGTCGCGGCTGTGCAGGATCTTCACGGTCGCCTTGCCCTCGTCAATGAGTTCGCTGATGACCAGCGGCAGGAAATACTCGCACTTGAGCGGGTTCTGTTCCAGATTCTCGGTCAGCCAGCCTGCAAAGCGGCGCTCGGCCTCATCGAGGAAGCTCCGGCCGAAGCCCCACAGGTTCATGCTGACGGGGGCGTCCAGCGGCAGGTCGTGCCAGCTCGCGCCGCCGTCCTCGGTGTAGTGGATGCCGCCCTCGTATTTCTCGATGCGGGTGCGCTCGGTGACGCTGTGCAGGGTGCCGTCCGCGTTCGCGACGCAGACGCCGCGGGCAACGCTGCCGTTCTCGGAGACGGTGTTCTTCAGCAGATAGCTGACCATGCAGTAGTCGTAGACCGTGCCGTCCGCGTGGGTGGACAGGTAATCGTAGATGACCTGGAACGCCTCCGGGCCGTAGTAGTCATCCGCATTGATGACCGCGAACGGGCCGTCGATGAGGTCTTTTGCCGCCAGGACTGCGTGGCAGGTGCCCCAGGGCTTGACGCGGCCCTCCGGGATGGAAAAGCCTGCGGGCAGCTCATCCAGCTGCTGGAATGCGTATTTCACGTTCATCACTTTGGCCACGCGGTCGCCGATGGCCTTTTTGAAGGCCTCCTCGATCTCGTGCTTGATGACGAAGATCACGGTCTCAAAGCCTGCACGGCGGGCATCGTAGAGGGAATAATCCACGATGACCTGCCCGTTGGGGCCTACCGGGTCGATCTGCTTCATGCCGCCGTAACGGCTGCCCATGCCAGCCGCCATGACCACCAATACCGGTTTGTTCATATTCTGATACCTCCTGCGCTGTGCGCGTTTTTTGCCTTTATTATACTCCAAACGGCAGGCGTCAACAAGTGCCGTTCTGCATCGTGCGGGACCCCCATGGATTCTGCCGCTCCGATGTGTTAAAATAGGGGCAGATCAGGTCACGAATCGGAAAGGAGTTTTGTTCATGTACACTGCATCCTCCGCCCGCTATTCCACCCTGCCTTACCACCGCTGCGGCCAGAGCGGCCTGCTGCTGCCCGCCGTGTCGCTGGGGTTCTGGCACAACTTCGGCGATACCGCCCATTTCGAAACCATGAAGCAGCTCTGTTTCACGGCGTTCGACCACGGCATCACCCACTTTGACCTTGCCAACAACTACGGCCCCGCACCCGGCAGCGCCGAAAAAAATCTGGGCCGCATCCTGAAGGAGAACTTCCGCCCCTACCGCGATGAGCTCATCATCAGCACCAAGGCCGGCTATGAGATGTGGGACGGCCCCTACGGCAACTGGGGCAGCCGGAAGTATCTGCTGGCCAGCCTGGACCAGAGCCTGGAGCGGCTGGGGCTGGACTACGTGGACATTTTCTACCACCACCGCATGGACCCCAACACCCCGCTGGAAGAGACTATGGGTGCGCTGGAACAGGCCGTGCGCAGCGGCAAGGCACTGTATGCGGGCCTGTCGAACTACGACGGCCCCACGCTGGAAAAGGCCTGCGCCATTCTCACCGAGCGGCACGTGCCCTTCGTCCTCAACCAGAACCGCTACTCCATCTTTGACCGCACCATCGAGAAGAACGGCCTGAAGGAGACGGCCAACCGTCTGGGCAAGGGCATCATCGCGTTCAGCCCGCTGGCACAAGGCCTGCTGACCGACCGCTACCTGCACGGCATCCCCGAAGACAGCCGCATCCGCACCGACGGCCGCTTCCTGAAGGAATCCACTCTCACCGAGAAGAAGCTGGAGCAGATCCGTGCCCTGGACGCCATCGCCGCCGCCCGCGGCCAGACGCTGGCCGAAATGGCACTGGCCTGGATCCTGAAGGACGGCCAGGTCACAAGTGTGCTCATCGGCGCATCCCGCCCGGAGCAGATTTTAGACGATCTCAAGGCGCTGGACAGCACCGCCTTCACCCCCGACGAGCTGCGCGCCATCGACGCAGCTTCGGGCTTCTGAGAAAGGACAAGTCCTATGAACAAGAAAACAGTCTGGATCACCGGTGCTTCTTCCGGCATCGGGCAGGAGTTCGCCCGCCGGTACGCGCGGCTGGGTTTCCGGCTCATCCTGACGGCCCGCCGGAAAGACCGGCTGGATGCCCTGGCCGAGGAGCTGCAAAACCGCTATCATGTGCCCTGCCGCGTCCTCCCCGCCGACCTGGAACGCGACGTTGACTGCGAGGCCCTGTGCACCGTACTGGCCGCCGAGCGCATCGACCTCTTCATCAACAACGCGGGCTTCGGCACCTGCGGCTGCTTCCTCGACACCGACCCGGAAAAGGAGCTTTCCATGCTGCGGGTCAACGTTCTCGCCATGCACCGGCTGTTCAAGTTCGTGCTCAAGAAGATGGACCGGCAGGGTTCCGGCACCATCCTGAACGTAGCCTCCTCGGCGGGCCTGCTCCCGGCCGGGCCGTTCATGGCGGGTTACTACGCCTCCAAGGCCTATGTCCTCCGGCTCTCCGAGGCGGTGGCCGAGGAGCTGCGCCGGGCGAAAAGTAAGGTGACCATCAGTGTCCTCTGCCCCGGGCCGGTGCCCACAGAGTTTGACCAGGTGGCCGATGTGCGGTTCTCCATCCCGGGGATGGACAGTACTTCAGTGGCCCGGCTGGCGGTGGCTGGCACCCTCCGGGGGCAGCTCCTCATCCTGCCCGGGGTGCGGATGAAGGCGGTCCACTTTTTCCAGCGCTTTGTGCCCGACCCGGTGCTGGCACGGCTGTGCTGGCGGGTGCAGCGGCGGAAGAGCGGATTGGACTGACAGGAAAGCAAACGCCCGCTGTCCATCGGGACAGCGGGCGTTTCATGTCGTTACAGCAGCTCACGGAGAAGGGGCTCGAACTGGACGCCTTCCAGTATAGGCGTGCCGGCGGCCAGGGTGCGTGCAACGGATTTCTGGATAAAATCCACGGCACGGGCGGTGGACTCAGATAGGGTCTCCCCCCGGAGAAGACTGCCCAGGAGGACGGCGGAGAAGAGATCGCCGGTGCCGAAGAAATGACCCGGCTCCAGAGGTGCCATGGCAAAGCGGATCTTGCCGCTGCGGCAGTCCAGACAGCCGGCGCCAAGTGCCTTGGGAGCGAAGCTGACGCCGGTGACCACCACGGAGCGTTTGCCGTCCAGAGAGAGGCGGCGGAGCCACTCCTCCATGCCGGCCTGGCTGGTGGGGATGTGGTCGAAGGGCTCGCCCAGGAGGAGGGCGGCCTCGGTGAGATTGGGGGTGATGAGATCGGCTTCGGCGGCGAGCTGGATCATCTGCTGGCACATCTCAGGGGTGTAGGTGCGGTAGACCCGGCCGTGGTCGCCCATGACGGGGTCGATGAGGACCAGGGTCTCCCGTTGGCGGAACCGTCGGATCAGGCGGCGGAGCACATCGATCTGCTGCAGAGAGCCGAGAAAGCCGGAGTAAATGGCGTCAAAGGAGGTGTGGAGGGCCTCCCAGTGTAGCAGGGTCTGTTCCATCGTGCCGGTGAGGTCCTGGAAGGCGGCGGTCTCCGGTGCGGGGAAGGCGGTGTGGGCGGAGAGGACCGCCGTGGGCAGCGGACAGCACTGGGCGCCCATGACAGAGAGGACCGGCAGGATCACCGAGAGAGAACAGCGGCCCAATCCCGACAGATCCTGGACGGCGGCCACCTTTGGCGTACGGTTCATGGAATCCCTCCCGTGCGTCTGCCCCCGGCTGGGGTGAGACGCGTATTCTTGTGCCCCCATGATACCACGTTCCCCAGCGCTGTGCAATTGACTTTTTGCATGTGAAATGGTAGAATGTGACCTGTGTTCGGCAGAGAAGAAATGTCAAATACGCGCCTGTGATGGAATTGGTAGACATGCGAGATTTAGGTTCTCGTGTCGAGAGACGTGCGGGTTCGAGTCCCTTCAGGCGCACCAAAACGAGCAAGCGGCATGCCGCTTGCTCGTTTTTTCTTCGCATAAAGAACTGCTTCTCTGGACCGATTGCGGCCCTGTCCGGGCACCGGCTCCTCTTGTGACTCAATGTGGGACAGCGGATGTTGGAGCAGGAGGAAAGACGTTCAGTGCATCCCATTCCGTCTCACAGACACCAAGACAGCATGCGGGAAAACAATGATTTGTTTCAGCGACAGAAAAGCGTCATTTATAAGCAAAAACGGAGTTTTTTAAAACTTTGGGAAGGCCTAGATAAAATTGACAGTACTGTATGAGCGCAGTATAATTGCATGTACATACGGCGTCGTGAGTCGGAGCTGCCCGCCATTTTGGGGCAGGCCGAGGAAATAAGGAGGGACACCAGTGACTGAGTTTGAACGAAAGCGCGTGTTGGATGTTCTGACGGCAAAAATTCGTGCGAACGAGTGGGGCTCCATCAGGCTGAACCAGGTCTCCCTGATCCTTCAGGAAGCTGGGATCGACCGTTCCATCTACGGAGGAATTGGTCCCAAACGCTGGTTGGGGGAACATTTCCCGGAGTTGGTCATCGATGGCAGCAACGGGATGGAAACTGTGTATCTGGCCGGGGATATGGAGGCAAGGGATCTGCGGAAAATCGCCTCTTTTTTGGAGACATGGATTAAATCAGAGGACCCGGTTCTCTTTGCCACGATTCCTGACCGGCTCAAAACCCAGTGCGGCATCGACTATCACAAATATGCGGAAGGAAAGGGACTGCAGCAGTGGCTGTTCTCCACCTTTCCGCAGTTTGACAAAAGTGAAGACGGGCGCCTTCTGATCCTCAGGGCTGAACAGGCATCACCCCAACCGGCGGACAATGCGGAAGAGATCCGCCAGATGCATGCCGTTGCATTTATGAACTGGTGGAACATCAATACCAGACAGCTTCGCCAGTACAATACGTTTGAGGGCATGAAAGACAGCGAGATCAGAGATGCCGTGGCCCATCAGATGGGTGCCGCGCTGCTGGGGCAGGACGGCCTTTTACTGAATGCTATCGGGGATGATCCCTCCAGACTGGCCTTTCCCACCGGCCTTCCCACCAGCGGTGGAGAAATGATCTACTGTGTTCTGGAGGTCAATCCCAGAAATGAGGATGGTACGAAGCAGCACCTGCGCTTGGCGGGATTCTGCTATCCGGATGAGCCGTCGGAGAACGGTCTGGGCAAATGGCTTGCCGAACGCTTTGCGCTGTCATCTCACCGGTTCCCGGTGGCTGACTCTGGGCAGCTGCGGGACCAGATCGAAGCCCTCAAGGCGGTCAGAGAGGAGCTGCTTCCCCAGGTAGAGGAGTACCTGCGGGCCCTGACCCGGGGGGAGGCCCCCGCGGCCACTCTGGAACAGCAGATCGGCGGCTATGAGCGCCGGTGGTCTGAGCTGGAGCGCATGCTGAGAGATTTCCCCTCCCTTCATGCCCAGCGGCCGCTGGTCCTGCACACACTGGAGGAAAAGCTGGACGAATGTGACGGGTGCGCCGAGCTGGCGGCCCAGGCGGCCTCTGCCATGGACGAGGTGATCACCGGAGTCTGCCATCTGTATGCGGCCAACCATCTGGGGGATCTCCAGAGCTCCACGCCGGAGCGGGACCGGGAGCAGCTGCATGCGCTGTGCGGAGCTGGGGGGACGGATGCCTCGGCCCTCCTGGCCCTTCTGAAGCCGTATCAGAAGCTGCTGACCGTGATGAAGGCCCAGGTCTACCAGGACGCAGAGGATGCGCTGGAGGAGGTCACCGGGCACTTTACAGAGATCTCCTACAAATTTGCCACCCAAGTGCTCATCGCATCCAGGGAAGAGGATTATCATCCCCTGCTTGATCTGGACCGCATTGAGGGCTTGGTCCGCCAGTGCATGACGGTGGCCGCCTCCGGGAAGAGGACGGACAGCCGGCTCAAGGAGCCCATGCATGCGGACGAGCTGCTGGAGCAGGTGCTCCTCCGGGAGAAGGACTGGCCGCTGCGCTGGCTCACCTGCATCAGCGCACTCCTGCCGGAGGATGAGCTGGGGAAGGCTCTGGTCCTGGGTGACGAGGAGGCGCTCCGCCGTCTGCTCACCGCGCCGGACCAGAAAAAGCTGGAGCATGTCACCATGGAGGCCACGCCCTTTGGGGCCGCTTCCCGTCTGCTGGCGGTCCAGGGCAACCGGGACCGGCTGGCGGAACGGTATCTCCTTTTTGGCCTGCAGTACGACCAGGAGCGGTGCGTCCCCGTTCTGTACCGGCTATATAGGGAGGCCGACCAGAGGGCGCAGTTCGAGTCCCTTTGGAACCAATACAGCAAAAAGCTCCCATACAGTGATGATGATCTGGTCTACTGGTTCACGATCCGCAGCGCCGACCCCGGCTCGGACAGCGCTTATCTGGACGAATTGGAGGCCTTTTTGTCCACGCATCCGGACCAGCAGAAGAATGACCGCCTGAAAAAGTACCTCCATGGTCTGACGCCGCGGCTCCAATGCCGGCCGGCTGCCTTCTGGAGCTGGCTGGGGGTGGGTTCCACACCCAGCAATCCCTTTGAGAGCGCCCTGGAAAACAACGATCTGGAGCGTATCTACGCCGTGCTGGACGATGCGGCCGAAATGCACGCCATGGGGTATACCGTGGAGGACGTTGCACAGATCCGGGCGGCACTGGGGCGGGATCTCCCGGCAGGCATGGACGGTGTCTCCAAGGCGCTGAGGGTCATGACTGTCCAGAAGAACAAAAACGGTACGGCGGAAAGATTGCTGTGGGCGGCTGCGGCCTCTCCCAAGGCGGCGCTGGCACTGTTTGACCTTTATCATGAGAACGGGGACTCCGCAAGTGTCTGCTGGCTCGTGGAGCGTCTCTCCATACGCCTTTCGGAGCAGGATGCCCGGAGCGGTGCCTACATCCGGAGCCTGATCGAGCAGCACCATCGGGGGGCTTTGGCTGCGTTTATAAAGCTACACCCCACGCTCTTGTATCGGGAAGGCGTGCTGGATGAGCTGGCTGCCGGAGAGCGGGAGCAGCCGGAGCAGGAGAAGCTCTGGACCCCGCTTCAGACCTGGCAAGCCGCCCATCCCATCTCCGACGGCTGTCCGTTTGAGAAGGCGCTGGCAGAGGGCGACCTTGCAGCCATGCGGGACTGCCTGGCTCAGCCCGCACAGATGGAGGCATGGGGCTACCCTGAGACGCTCCGGGCGCAGATGGAGCAGGCGCTGGAGCAGTCCGCCGTACTGGAAAAGGGGGAGCAGGCCGCTGCCCTGCGGATTTGGACGTTCCAGGAGAACCTGCACCGCTTTTTGGAGGGGTATCTGTATCGGAGCCTGGAGAAGGGCCAGGGATGGAGCTATCAGGGGCTGTTCCGGCTGATGTTCGAGGAAAAGCGGTACAGAGAGGCGGTGGCCTATTATAACGCCTATGCTGCGCTGCGGAGCAGCGAACAGAATACCGACCGTTACCTGTGGAGCCTGATGGCGCTGGAGCAGTATGATCTGCTCTTGAAGCGGGTGGACGAAAGCCCAACGTGTCTCCAGCACGATGCCGAGCTGGCCCGGGCCGTCATCCAGATCGCCGCGCGCTGCGGAAAGCGCGAGTTTATCGCCCGGACCCGGCGGGTCATCAATCTGCTGCCGCAAAACCGTTTTGAGGAGAGCGTCATCCGCCTGGACCTGGCCGGTATGCAGCAGCTGATCAGCGATCCCAGCCAGCTGCTGGAGCTGGGCTATACAAGGGAAGAGATCACTCATTTCAAGGAGTGCTTTGGCAAGCCCTATCCCAAGGGGAGCGACCCCTTCTCTGTGGGAAGCCGCGTGCGGATGTTTCTGGGAGATGATCGGGCGGAGCAGTTTTTGCTGGAGGCCGAGGAGGACCCGCGTTCGGCCCGCATCCTGTTTGACATGTATAATAAGGCGGAGCGCTGGGACGATCTGTGCTTCCTCTACCGCAGACATGAAGCCGAACATGTATGGAATGACCACTTCAGGAAGATTTACATCTATACGCTTTCCAAGACCACCTCGCCGCAGAACTGCGAGGAGTTCATCAAATATGTTGATGAGACGCCCCAGCTGGATAAAAACAACTCTGAGGTGCGGTGGCTCTACCTGCGGGCCCTCCGGGGAGCCGGGCGGCGAGCGGAGGCCGCGGCACAGGAGGACCTGATTCTGGCCGGTGACACGCAGATCAAGCCGAGAATCGCGGCCAACTATTTCGACCTGCTGTGGACAGTGGGGGAGGAGCAGGACAGGGAGCATGCCGTCACCTTTGCGGCGCGGCTCTGTGCGGCCTATGAGAACCAGCTGACGCTGGAGGAGCTGCGCAGCCTGGCCAGTGTGAATGGACACCTGCTTCAGGAGCCTGACCGCGAGCGGTGGACCGAGTTCCTCCGCCAGAACGGCCTGGAGGAGTTCCTGTGGCTGCTGAACTGCTGCTTCGGCTTCGATCTGGCAGGCGACGGAGAGAAGGCAGAGCGCTTCAGTCTGGCCCTGAAAGCGCGGCTCGACGCCGCGGGGACGGGAGAGATCCGGCGCCGGAGACTGATGCTTTATTCCGAGTATATGGCCAAGTCGTCCACGTCTGAGGAAACCCGGCTGGCACTGGCAGACAGCCTGTTGTCCGCCTGGTTCGGTGTGCTCACACCGTATGGGACAGGCATCGATGGCGATGCCTGGAGTGCCTTTACCGCGCTGAGTGGAGAGATGCGCCTTTCGCCGAGGCAGTATGAGGCCGTCCTGCGCGTGTGGAGCGACAGCGTCGACCAGATGGAACAGGCGGAGCAGAAATCTGCGCTGCTGGTTTGCGGCGTGACCATCTTCGGCCAGATTTGTGCACGTGGGGCTGCCGATGTCGGGAGCGATCAGGAGGGGGCTCTGGACGGCACGATTTCCGCCATGCGGGACAAGATTGCGGATACCTGGATCGAATTGTTTGAACAGGGCTGTGACATTGGCGATCAGGAGTGGCAGTCCTTTGCCGACTTTTGGACCAGCGCACAGCTGACAGAAGATCAGCTGCACCGGATGGATGCCGCCTGGGCCGCAAGGCTGGGTAAGCTGGAGCGCCTGAGCGCCCGGTTCTTTACACGGATGGCACTTGTGGCGTCGGCCGCTGACGGCGAAAGACAGTATGTCCCCTCCTTTATGAATCAGCTGGTGGAGGCCTTTGTGTCCTGGGTCAAGGACGACTGTGTTCCGGATGAGCCGGAGCAATGGGCGGCCGTACGCGATTTTCTTGGGATTCCCGCCCTCAGCCATGCCCAGATGAGCCGCCTGATCGACGTGCTCGCGGACCGGCGAGGCTTTTCTGACGAGGCGCTGTGGGGAGAGGTCCAGCGCCGCTGTGAGAAGCAGTGGCCGGATCTGTGTTACCAGTGGGAAAAAAAGGAGCTGCTGTCCCTGGACAGCGAGGACGAAAAGCGACCGGCACTGTTGCAGCAGCTGCTGCAGCTGGCGGCGGCACTGGAAGAGGGCATTTCCTTCGACCGCACAGACCTGCAGCTGCTCTACGAAGGGGTGTGCAAGGACCTCTCACCGCAGAATATCCATCTGCTGGGTACGGCCTATGCGCAGGCGGGAAGTACGGAACTGGCCCAGATCCTGTCCGCGCTGGAGGAGGGAGACTGGCAGGGAGAGCATCCTGAGCGCCTGACCGCCTGGTTCTGCCGGACCCTGGACGTGCAGGACCTGGAGTGGATCAGGCGGTATGCCAGATGGTGGGCACCTTTGATCCGCCTGTCCGCGGAGGATCAGCAGACAAAGGTCATGGTGGATTTCCTGGGGCTGACAGAGGGCAGCGTGGGCGAATCCTACCAGCAGTCGGTGACCCGGCTGCTGCTCAGCGACATCGGCAATCTGAAATATCTGAGATGTTTCCTCCGCATCGTGCCCGGTCTTTCCGAGCAGGCCCTCAGCAAGCTGGAGTACATGGAGGCCGAGCAGGACCCGGAGCGGATGGACACCGTTATCAAGGAGTGCATTGACCGGGGGCAGTACGACCTGGCCTCCACCCTGCTGCTGCAGAAGATGGAGCGCCCCATGCACAATTCGTCTGTGGCCGGACAGCTCCTGGGCGCCCTCTATACCCCCGAATCGCTGCAGGCCTGCCCCGCCCTGAAGGACCGGATTCCCGACATGCTGGCCGGGATTCAGAAAATGAATGAGAGAGATTCACAGGGCAGGTGGAAAAACATTGGCCGGGCGGTGGATATCACCTGCCTGGCGGAGCGTGAAGACCTGTTCTTTGAGATCCTGGGCCGGGCTGCGCTTCAGGACTTCCCGGAGAAGTGGGCGGTGGTGATCGGGAGCCTGGTACTAAGAGGGGAGTTTGGGCAGGCGGAGCACTGGATCGAGGAGACCAAGGTCCAGAGCAGCAGCCAGTACCTGCTCCTGCTGGACCATGTGATCCGAGACTGCCTGGAGAGCGGTACGCTGTCCCATAAAAATGAGCTGCTGGTCCGCTCCATCCCCCGGAATGGAAACCGGCGCACACTGGATCTGTACGGCCAGCTGGTGGCATTCGCTTTTGACCGCGGCTGGGAGAAGGAGTGTGCCCAGGCCTTTGCCTTCCTCTATGAGCAGGACGCCTCGGACAAGGCGCTGGTGGCCTGCTGTATCCAGCTGTTTATGGCCGACGCCGATGAGTTGGGCGTGCAGTTCCTCTACCAGGTTGCCCAGGCCTACTTTGACGTGACCCATGAAAACTATGTGCTCCGCGCGGCCAAAAGCATGGCGGTCATCCACAGCTGCCTGCCGTATCGGGAGACGGAAAAGGGCGAAGTAGTGGCCCATTGCATGGGCCGGCTCAACATGGACAACAGGGAGCAGCTCTCTGAGCTGCTGGCCCTGGAAAACCAGTGCCGGGCGTTCCTGAGCGAAGCGGGAGACGAGAAGCAAAAGCAGGAACTGCTCCTGCGGGCCGCCACCGGCTGGTGGAGGATGGACTACGAGGTCCTGGCCCTGGTCACCTCCCAAAAGGAGCTCGTAAAGAGGCTGATAGAGATCTACCCCGTATCCTTTGCCGCGGCCTGCATGCGTTCTGCGCTGCTGTACCAGGCGGACGAGCACTATCTGAGCGAGATGGAACGGCTGCTGGCGGAATGCGGCCAGAGCAGCCACCTCGACCGCTGTGGCAGCAAGATCGGCCGGGTGGTCGACATCGCGCCGCCCCGTATCCCGGTCATGGAGCGGCTGCTGGACCGGCCTGTGGAGCTGCCCTGGCTCTATCCCCACATGTTCGAGTCTGTTCTGGAGACCGGTGATGCCGATCAGGTGCGCAGCGAGATCGGGCTGCTCCTGTCCATCCAGCCCAACTTCAGCTATGTGCACTATCAGGGCAACCTGTATCGGCTGAAGGAAATGATCGACAACGACTATCCCCAGTACCAGGAGCTCATGCTGCAGCTGCTGACCCAGCGGAGCACGGATGAGACCAGCCCGGAAAATCTGGAGCCCCCCGCCGACTATTTGGACAGGGGCGACTATCTCATGACCGTCAACGCTGCGGAATATCAGCTGCGCAAGCTGGAGCAATCGCCCCAGCCGAACCGGTTTATGAAAACGCTCAACGAGACCTATCGCCAGCTGGGACTGTTCATGACCGGGCAGCTCAGCGCGGCGGAAAAGAGCCGGATCCCCCTGGCCCAGTATATGAACATGGCCAATCTCCTCTGCCAGGGCGATTCCTACAAGGACCTTCAGGTCCTGATGGAGCCGTGCAAGGCCAAATGGAAGATCTGCATCCGCTGCGTCCAGGAGCTGATCCAGGGGCAGCCGAGCAATATCCTGTATGCCCTCAAGCAAAAGCCCTTCCTGGCCCACGAGGGCTGTTCGGCCATCGTTTTCCGCTTGGCCAGGCAGTTTGTCAGCGGGAAAAATCTTGGTCAGAACCTCCTGCGGGAGGAGAACCGGAAGAAGGGACGGAGCTGGGACTGGGGTACCTTCCAGGCGGATGAGATCCCTCCGACGACCTCCACCAGCGAAGCTTTCCTGTTTGGCGTCAAGTGGCGGAACCCTGCGCCCATCCGTCCGTTCCAGGAGGATCTGGACGATATGCTCAAGGAGCTTCTCCACGAAGACCGGTTCGAGGAGACGGGAGACGACAAAGGAATGGGGGAGATGCCCCGTGAGCTCAGGGAGGCCTATCGCAGCTTCCGCAGCATCCCCTATGTGGCGGAGCAGACGGCCCACTGGCTTGGGCGGATGTCGAAGCAGACGGAGGAAACATCCATCAGCCGGGAAAGACTGACGTCCGCCCTCCGAAACGCCCGGAAAAATACGGATCGGATCAAATATTACGGACAGCTCATCGCCCTGGACTGGAACTCCGAGGGGAGCACGACCCTGTGCTGGTATTGTGTCGAACTGGGGCTGCTCCTGTTTGACGAGGCCTGTGAGAAAAAGGGCCTGGGCCGCTGCGCCACGGCGAAAGCCCGTAAGATCCTCTATGAGATGGCGCCCTGCCTGCCCGGCATAACCGTCAACGGGAACATCGCCAGGCGCATCCGGACGGACCTTCACGACTGCCTGGTGAGCTACGAGGACCTGTCTGAACTCATCAGCGACTGCAACCAGCCCAATATGCTCACGCTGTGTCAGGCGATCACGGACAAGCAGGTCCAGAGGAGCCTGCGCGAGCACGTCCTGTCCGTCCGTGAGGTCGGCGATAAGATGAGCACCCCCATGACCAATACGGAGCGGCTGAACTGGCTCAGAAGCAGCATCGCCCAGTGTGACGCCACCCGGGACAACTTCAACAACGAGTTCAAGCAGAGCCTGAGCAAGCTTTTGAACCACCAGGTCCTGATGCTCCAGGGCACGGCCCTGGTAAACCTCAAAATTTACAACGAGACCGGGCCCCAGGGTGAGGGCCACCTGTTCGGCGGGATTGAAAACCTGGGCGCTCAGAGCGTCACCAACGTCTGTCTGGATCTGAGACTGGACGGTGTGGTGTACCAGCGCTACCAGCTCAATCTCCTGGAGGGCGGCAGTATGGTCCCCTTCGACCTGGCCTATGAGGCGGATGAGGATCAGGAGGAGCTCCACTATGCCCTCTCCGGGAAATTTACCGCCGAGGGCGGAGAAGAGGAACAGATCATGCCCGTGGAGGGGGTGCTCCGGCTGGAGGACCTCTCCGAGTCGGATTTCCACTACGGCATCTATCAGGTGGATGTGCCGTGCACCGAGGAGAACTACACCGAGCGCAGAGACATCCAGCAGATCCTGAATATGTACTTCGGACCGCAAAACAGCTTTTCCAGGTTCCCCAACCTCGCCATTTACGGCATGAAGCGGACAGGCAAGAGCTCGGTCCTGCGGCGGCTGGAATACATGTTCAGAACACGGCCGGAGGGCGCACCGTACTATGTGGAGACCAGCGGCGAAGGAGCGCGGGGAAGCGTTTTGGAGCGGGTCTACTTCATTCTGGTCAACCAGGTCCTGAACAAGCTGGGCTACAGGTTCCAGACGGAACCGGGCTGGGAGGCCATGCGCCAGAAGTGGGAGGCATTCTGCCAAAAGTGGGAGACCTGCCCGGCGGCTACTACGCCCCAGAAATGGGGCTGGCTGAATGAGTTCTACACCTCGCTGGGCCATGAGTGGTTCCGCGATACCGGCCTTGTGGTGCTGGTGGACGAGGTGGAAAATCTCTATTGGGATTACGGCGAGCCGGATGGGGAAACCGGAATGGAGGCAGTGGAGGACACGGAGGAGTCAGGTGTGGCGCTGTATATCACGGACAGCGATGCCGATGCTCCCGGCTCCACGGACACCTCGGGTCTTTGGGATACCATCAGCAATATCATGCAGGCGGAAAACGCCCCGGTCCGGTTTGTCCTGTGCGGCTCCGACTTCTTCACCAATAAGATGGTCCTAGAGGGAGATAACCTGACCCAACTTTTCCAGCGGATCGTAAAGCTCAGCGTCGGACGGATGGCGAACAAGGAGCTGAATCAGTCCATGCGGGCGACGGAGGGTGAGCACAACGACCTGTGCTATCACGAAAGGTCCCTCGATTATCTGTGGAGCATCACCGGGGGACTTCCCTGGCACTCCAAGAAAATCGTCAACACCATCATCGAAAAACGCCTGGTCTATATGGAGGGGGCGGTGCGCGAGACCATTTATCCCTCCGACATCATCTGGGGCGTGGATCGGATTTTGAACGATCCCATTGCCAGCTCTGACGGCAATTACGGCATGGTTGCCCTGACAGCGGATGAACGGGTCCTGCTGGACATCCTGACCGAGGAGCTGCGGACAGCTTCCACCTGGATCAGCGACGACACGCTGCGGACATACTTCCACGCGCGTGTGGGCGAGGAGAGCTGGGAGAAACGCTACGAGCGGGCCATGAAGACCCTGCTCTCTGAGCGGCAGATGATCAAAAGCCGGGGAAAAGATCAGAGCGGACCCTATCAGTTTGGCTGTGAGCTGTACCGCCTCTATAACAGAAGAGAGCAGCCGGAGCAATTCGTAATCCGGTAAAGTCCGGCCAGGCAAAGAGAAAGAAGAGGTGGCCAAGGATGAATTTGACTCCGTTTGACGGAGGCCTGCTTCCGGAGGGAAGTAATCTAAAAAAATTTGTCAATCCCAATATGATGAGAGGACTGGAGATGCGTTTCGGCGGTTCTCCCATACCCAACAGCCTGATCTCCGGGCCAATGGGGCTGGGCAAGACAACGATGATCCAGGACTATTTCAACCGGGAACGCTGCCAAACGTTGGCCAGGGAAAAGAAGATCCTGGTGCAGCCCTGCTACTTTATGGGCAGTCAGCTCGTAAGGGATGTGGATGTCTTCCTTGCGCTGACCGATGCGATCAACGCAAGCCTGAGCAATCTGGAACGGGATGGAGCAGACCACCGGCGGCTGAGCGCGGCCTTTGAAGAGATCCGGAGCAATCCCAAATATGCAAACGCCAAGTCGGAGTATCAGGTGGGCCTGCAGCTGCTGGAGGCCCTGACCTGGAGGCTGCGGGACGAAGGCTACTCCGTGACGCTGATCCTCTATCGCTTTCAGCAGCTGACCTGTTCCGAGGCCTGTGCCACGGAGACCTTCTCCGCCATGGCCTATCTGGCCCAGCAGGGACTCATCTCCTATATTGTGGTCACGGATTTCTCCATCCGTGTGGGCACGAAAAATTATGTGCTCTCCAGCTTCGAGCGGATCCTGCCTGAGCCGCTGATCCCCGACGGTGTGACGGGTAAAAAGGCGACTGCCGCACTCCAGAGTGCCATCAAAAGCATGCTGGCCAGTTGGGAGGAGGACGAGGATGAGCCCATCCAGTTTACAGACGAGGAGCTGGCCGAGCTCTGGAAGCTGACCGCCGGTATTCCGGGCCTGCTCCAGCGCAGCCTGAAGGCCCTCTATCGGTGCCGGAAGGAGGAGGCAGGGACCCTGACAGGGGAGAGACTGCAATGCGTGGCCATTGCGAGCTGCCGGGATTTGATGCGGCAGTGGACCAAGCACCTGGACAAACCGTACTGGGATACGCTCAAAGCCATCCTGGACAGCGGGAGGGATGCGGATATCACCAAGGCCCTTCCCCGGGAGAAGGACCGGAGGGCCGAGCTGAAGGACAGCGGTCTTATCGTCCGAAACGAGAGCACCCAGACCTGGCGGATGATCTGTCCCCTCTTCGAGCTGTACCTCCGGGAGGAGCTGGAGCGTCCCCAGAGCCTGGAGGACCAGCTGGAGGACTATATGAAGCTGGGAAAGGAGTGCGCCGGGGATGGGGTTACGCTCCATCTGGAGCTCCACCAGGCGGGGGAGCAGACGATCAATCAGGTGCGCGGAGACTATCTGGCCGACGGGGCGACGAAGCATGAGCAGAACCTCCAGATCAACGCCGGGCTCATCTCGGCAGAGGAGTTCCTGAACCGCCTGGGGATCGGGAGCCTGGTCCTGGGCGGGAACTCCGGCCAGCCGGCGCTGACCCAGGAGGAGAAGCTGGATAACTACCTTCGGCTCAACCAGCGGCTGCACCAGTCCGCTGAAGGTGCTGTCCAAATGCTGGACACCGGCGATGAGCAGGAGAACGACCACAGGCTCGACCTGCTCATCGCTCAAACGGGGCAGGAGATCCTGCCCGATGTGGACCCGGATACGCTGAAAGGAAGCTGTCTGACGGGCATCGAGCAGCGCTTTGCCGCCATCCGTGCCGAGATGGGGCTGGAAGAGGAGCTCAACGACCGGATGATGCAGTCCCTGAGTCCGCTGTGCAGATTTTATGTGGAGGCCGCCCTGGTGGTGGAGGACCACATGGAGAGCATCATGTTCATGCTCCAGGATTACTCCACCCACCTGGTGATGTACGGGAAGTGCCTGGAGCAGAGCCTGCGGGACTCCCTTTTCCTGATGCTGAAGACCCATCGGGATTTCTGTGACTACAATACCTACCTTCACCGCAACACCCCGGGGGACAGCCGCACCTTTGGCGCTATGCGCAGCGAGACCAACGCCATGCTGGGCGCCTTCTGCTACATGCTCAATGAGAGAAAGCATCAGTTCGGTGCCCTGTGCGCCCAATACGGCGTGACGGTGCCCGGTGTGGTGGATGACCCCATGCCGGAGCGCGACTGGGTCCAGTGGTGGCGTGACTTTGCCCAAAAGGTGCGTGCGGCCAAGAACATCCGCAACCGGGTCCATGCGGGCGGCAAATCCCCCACCAAGGGAGACCTGGACGACCTGCGCCGGAACACCTTCGGCATGGACGGCGTGTTGTATCTGAGCCAGGTCGGCCGTGCCCTCTCCTCCAAGCTGCAGATCGACGCCCAGCCGGTGTCGTAATGCCCTGCCATCCGGGGCAGATTGTTTCCATGATCAAGTACGACGGATATCAGCACAGGCGCCCGCCGCGGTCCTTCAAGACTGCGGCGGGG
>OGHJ01001857.1_pt1 | contig 20330 bp, 26 predicted proteins | sample 1571351 | NCBI WGS metagenome assembly OGHJ01 (sample SAMEA2582037, study PRJEB24529) | metagenome | biome: Human gut stool | place: China | collected 2011 | reverse complement strand
TTCTTTTGTTGGTACGCTCCGGCTTTTCTGCGTTTTCCGGAATGTTCCATGTCTTTCCAGTAAGAAACGCCCCGTTCACACGCCCCTGAGCGCAGTAATTTCTAACACTGCGCTCGGATACATCCCACTTTTTCGCTATGTCAGTAACTGAAAGATATCGCATCTATGATCCTCCGCCATAAAATCTATCCCCAAAACTACGTTAATCTATTACATAGTATACTATACCATCGGCAAAATATCAACATATTCCAAGATTGATCGCTTCTATTTTTGCCGCTAAAGGAAACACTGCTTCTGGATATAAAAGGCCAAACTCCATCGAAAATGAAGTCCGGCAAGATATGTCCAGAGCTGCCCCTCCGGAACCAAGTCATGGAATCTCATAGGGCTATGCTCTTTCAGATACTCTCGGCGTATCCGTCCGTATTTCCCGATGGGCGTTTCTCATGGGGAAGCTTTAGCTCCGGGATGTAGTAATCACCAGCCAGCACATATTCCATATGATTGATATTCTTTTTGTTTTCCATAAGCTTGACCTCAATTTGGGAATGCTTCATTCTTCCGAAACCTTCCACAGCCCCTTTTGATTGCTGCCTTGCCGCTCGAGGATGCCGCGTTCTTTGAGGCGCTGGGTATAGTATTTGACGCGGGCAAGCGTCCAGCCAAGCCGGGCGGCGAGTTCCTTCTGCGAGATACTGCGCTGCTCGTTGATCAGCGCCATCAGCTGCCTTTCTTCTTCGGTAAAATCCTCCTGCGGCTGTTTCGGATCTTCTTCTACCTGTCCCATATTCAGCAGCGCCGAGATCGCCTTGTCGGTCAGGCTAAAGCTCTGATCTGCCAGTTCTGTCGCGGCTTCTCTCGGATCGCCATGCGTCCCATGTTGGTTCCGCTGCTCGTCATGCGGCATTGACCTTTCCCCGTTCTCCTGTGCAAACAGTGCGCTCTGATGCAGCTGTTCCTCTACCATGTGCTGCAGGGCCTGCTCCACCACGCTGTTCAGGCTCATATCATGGCGCAGACCGTATAGGACCGCCTCCCGGTGCAGATCCTCCGAAACTCTGACATTGAATGTGCCTTTATAGGCCCGTTCCGGCTCTGTTCCCGCCGCTGCGCATGCAGCAAAATAATCGTCCACCGCCCTATGGAAATCTCTTACCAGCGCGCCTGCGTCCTGCCCCTGATAGTTGATTGGGGTCCGTATCCCCAGAACGCTGCCAAAAAACATCTCTTTTTCCTCGTCAAACTCTACTGAGCCGATATAGGTTTTATATTTCATCGTGTTGTGCATGTCAAAACCTCCTGCAATGTTATCATATCACAGGCACAGAAAAAGTGCAACTATTCACAGTTGCACTTTTTCAAAAAGATATTTCCCCTTACCGCTCCCTCGCGCAGCAGTCAATGTTTGGTCGTAAAGATACAGGATGCGATGTGCGTTTATGACAATTTAGGCATAACCATTCTTAGGGATTTGAACCCAGCCAGCCCACGGCACTCCCAACTATGTGTTGTGGACGCATTCTCCGCCACAGAGATCACATTCGCTCCGCTGCGCTACCAACTTTTATTTCATAACAAAAACCGCCGCAAAGCCTGTCACACGGTTTTATCGTCCGCGCTATAACAGTTCGTTCAGCCAGTTTGCCTCCTGCAGGCGGTTGTCTAAGAGGCGCAGCTCTTTGGCATAAGCATCCGCTTGTTTCTGCAGCTTGCCGACATCGACGGTACTCTTGATTTTGATTTCTGTTCTGGTCGCGCGATGCGCCACATTGCTTGCCGCGCCGATCAAATTACGATATAGATTGATCTTAGCGTTCAGCGCGTCTTTTTCGGCGATCATTTCTGTCAAAGTCTTACCGTCGACGCGAATGCTGCAATTGGTCAGATTGATGCGCGCGATCAGTTCCGCAAGGCGCGCGGTGCAGCTTTCGATTTCATCGATCAAGCTTTGTGGATCCTCCGCGGGCTTTTCGCCCTCCTGCACAATTGCGTTATTCGAAAGCCGCGGATAAAGCTCCGCAAGGCGGCTGTTGATATCCGCCCGTTCCTGTAATGCCTCAGCTAATTTCATAATCCTTCCTCCTGCTTTTTCTGTATATTGATTTACATCCATGATGCTTCTGCGCTTTGCAGAAATTTTCAAACTTTCTCATATAGAATAACACCCTCTTTCTCTATAGCCGCAATCAACTCCGGCTGAACAGACTGGTTCATATCAACGAAATCATATTGCAGCAGGGTCCATGTCTTTTCATCGACATCCAGACTGAATCTTGTAAAATCACCGCCGTATACAGCTAAATCAATATCGCTGCGTTCACGAAAATCTCCCCGCGCTCTGGAACCGAACAGTACAACTTTTTTGATTTGGTATGTCTCTGCCAGTTTGTTGATTTCCGCCAAGACTTGTTCTTTGATCCCCGTTGCCCGGCTCTTTGCTGCTAATTCATTTTTGATATCTGCGCTTCGGTTCTGTTCCTTACACATGCAGTGCAGCCTCCCACTCGGTTTCTTTGAATCCGACCAAAACCTTCCCGCTATCGATGAGAAGCGGGCGCTTGACCAGCATGCCGTTTGACGCCAACAGATCGTACTGCTCTGCCTCACTCATATTCGGAAGCTTGTCTTTGAGATTCATCTCTTTGTACAGTATGCCGCTGGTGTTAAAAAATTTTTTAAGCGGCAGTCCGCTCATCTGATGCCATGCCGCAAGCTCCGCGGCAGACGGGTTGTCCTCCACGATATGCCGATCGGTATAGTTAATCTGATGCGCGTCCAGCCATGCCTTAGCCTTGCGGCAGGTAGAGCACTTCGGGTATTCTAAAAAAATCATGGTATTCCCCTTTCATAATTTTAGTATTTATCGCCCATTAAGAAGCTTTGCCTACTTCATAGTCGCATATATCCGCTTTATTTCTAAAATGAATTCCGGAAGGTCATCAAAAATAACTTCAACGATAATAGACCAGTTTGTTCCATCATAGTCATGCACTAATCTGTGACGCATTCCGGAAATCATCGACCATGGTATCTTTGCATTTGAATCTTTTAACTCATCTGACAATTGATATACATGTTCTCCGATATTATATAACGGTGTTGTTACCGTCCATTGCGCAGTATAATCATTCAATAACTCGTTTCGTCCAATATGTTCTGTTTCAATATATTTCGCAAGTTTATCTCCATAATCAATAATCTTGGCAAGCCTTTGTTTGTCCGATTGTTTCATATGAGCACCACCCTTTCACTTTGAACGCGGGAATAGAATGCAGAATCTTTATTTAATTCCTTCATTTCAAAGATATCAACTGCTTTCTGCGTTTTGCCGCGAATTTCTTCTCCTAAGGAAAAAACATTCCCTCCTTTAAAAAATTTCCCGCCTTTTATCAAGATATCAATATCTGATTTTTCTGTAGCTTCTCCTCTAGCATATGAACCGAACAAATATACGTTCTCGATATCGTATTTAACCGTAAGATTTTTAACGATCTGACGGATTTCATCTATCGTATAGATCTCTTGATTCATGTAAAACACCTCCCCGGTTTCCGCGTGTTTCTTGTCTTTATTATACAAGGAAATCCAAGATGAAATCAAGTTATTTATGAACCTTCGTTCCTCACCTTCGGTGGGAGAACCGCATCCGTACAGTCCACTCTTTTCTTGCACGTAAAAAATGTTTCAATGCTCAAATCACGTACTGCCTGCTCATCTTAGGCTGCCAATCGCTCAAATCAGTGAAGCAACCGGGCTTTCTGCGGCAGAAATTGAAGCGCTGTAGCAACGAAAACATCTTGGAAACTATCATTCTGGCATGATGGGCGGCTCACATGGTCGCCCTTTTTGATTATGCATGGAAATATCGCCGCGCGATATTTCCGGAATAACGATAAACGTATCTTGCGTGAGCTTACCATTCATGACAGATATAAATCATGGTATTCCCCTTATTTCTCTTCTCTTTTGCTTTTACTCCCAGCACAGCTTCTTCAGGTACGCGCTCAGGATTGTAAGCCCGGCCTGCAGATCCTCCGGCTTCGTGAACTCTCGCTCATCGTGGCTCACGCCGTCCTCGCTTGGAACGAAGATGACATTGGTCGGATAAACCTGCGCCATATTCTGCGAATCGTGTCCCGCGCCGCTGGTCATAATCCGGTAGGAAAGACCGAGCTTGCGGCAAAGCTCCTCAATATCCCGCACGCCGGTGCTGTCCAAAAGAACAGGCGCGTCCTCCCAGGCAGGAATAATCTCGATTTCTATTTTTTTACTGTATTTATCACGCAGTTCTTCCAGCATACGCATTGCTCTGCTGCCAAGCTCCTGACTTGCGGAGCGGATATCAAAGGTAAATGATGCTCGGTCCGGAATCACATTGACGCTTCCCGGGAAAAGCTCAATTTTGCCGACAGTCAAGACCATTTCGTCCTCATAAGGCTTTACCCTGCTGAACATATCGTGGATAAAAGACGCCATGACCGGAACCGGATCCTGCCGCAGCTTCATCGGTGTGGTACCCGCGTGATTCTGCTTACCGCGCAGGACAACCGAGCCGCCCCACTGTCCCACGATAGAGGTCACGATACCGATTTGTTTTTTCTCTGCCTCCAAAACGCCGCCCTGCTCGATGTGCAGCTCCACAAAATGTTGGATATCCTCTCTGGCGCGATCCGGCGGCATTCCCTGATAGCCCGCGGAGACCGCTGCGTCCTGTATCGAAATGCCATCCGCGTCCGTAATCGCGAAAGCAGAAGCCGGCATCGTTCCTGCGAGATTACAGCTGCCGATATAGTTTGACGCGATGAAACGACTGCTTTCCTCTTCCACGATCGCTACGACCTCCAGGGTCTTTTCCGGCTGCCCCAGACGCTGATACAGTCTGCCCGCGGAGCAGATCGCCGAGAGAATCCCCAGCATACCGTCATATTTCCCGCCGCTGCGCACCGTATCCCGGTGAGATCCCGCCATGATGACCTGCTCGCTCTTACCCTGCAGCACGCCATGCAGATTGCCGACCGCGTCAAAAAAGACGCGCATGCCAGCTTGCTCCATATAGCTTTTCAGCAGCGCAACCGCCGCCGCATCCTCCGGTGTGTAGGACGCTCTCCAATACAGACCGTCCGGTCGAATTCCGGTTTTGGCAACTTCTTGAATTGCGTTGAGCAGCCACCGCAGCTCCTCGTCTCTGATGATTGCTTCGTTTTCGTTTTTCATACTTTTCCCCATCCCTTTCCTGCTATTTTCTGCTGCGTATCCGCTTCCCGGCGGAACGGCTTTTTCACATAGTCCGAGTATTCGTAGAGATCGCGCCCGCAGGCGAAATTATACAGGTCACTCGCCAGAATGTCCTTGGCAAGCGTATCCTGTATTTCCCGAGAAAATTTTTCCTCGCGGTTGATATTCGTCAGAATCGACAGTTTGCAGCGTTCTGACTTTTTGACTTCTTTGAGATAGCTGCTTCCGGTTTCGTCAAAGGCTAACACGCGGATATAGTTTTGGGCGTTCTTCACATCGCTGCGCCGCGCGCCCAAAAGCGTCATCGCCAGCAGTCTGCCGATGCGGGTTCTGGTATAGCGTTTGGATTTGAGACCCTCGACGATTTCCTCATAGCTTTTCCAATAACGGACCCTGGCTTTCATTTTGTTGCCGAGCCCCTCCTCCGCGCCGAAGATTTCGTTGAGCTCCGCGGCAGGCGTTGTCAGTATCTTTTGAACAAGTAAAAGGTATAAATCTTCCTCACTCATGATTTCCGCCCGGTGCACGAGCAGGATTTCCCGGGTCATATCCGGCACCAGCCGGGAAATATCTCCACCCTCCGCCAAGGTCTTGCGGATACCGGTCGCCGATGCCATCGTGCCTTTCGGCTCTAAATCGTAATAGCCTGTCCCCTGCCTTCGTACCGTCACAGGCTGCGCGTTTTCGATGAAACGCAGATATTCCAAGGCAAGCAGATTGTTCGGGCTGTTGATGGTTTCCGAGACCTCCTCGCCGAGAATGCCGCGCAGCGCCGCGGCTCTGGCTCTTGGATAGGCTTGTCCCTCTTTGACCGCGGCGCGCACCGCTTCGTTGATTTCCTGTTTATGCGCCTGCATTTCCCGGGAAATCCGTAATAACTTCGTCATATTTCCCGCTTCACTGCCAAAGGAGATGTATGAAACGCCGAGGTTTTCCAAAATCTCTACCCCGCCTTTGGCAAAATATCCGGCATTGCCGGAGGCAAAGAGCGTCGGCATCTCCACGACGAGATTCACGCCGTTTCTGACTGCCATCTCCGCGCGCGTCCATTTGTCAAGAATGGCGAAGCTGCCGCGCTGGGTGAAACTGCCGCTGATGACCGCCACGCTCACCTCCGCGCCCGTCAGCTCCAGAGATTGTCTGAGGTGATATAGATGTCCGTTGTGAAATGGATTATATTCCGCGATGATGCCGACTGCCCGCATGAGACGACCTCCTTTCAGATTCATGAAACTATTTTACCACATTACAGCATTATGCGCACCAAAAACATGGCGACAAGGCCGGAAAAAATTCCATGCATGAGCTTAATCTGCAGGATATCGGCAAGTCGGATCCCGCTTCCTGCTGCCATCGATACGGATTGCCCGATGACAGAGAGTCCGCCGAAGGAGACGATGGTCGCGATCAGAACGGTTTTGAACGCGAGGCTCGCGTTGCAAAGGCTGATCATGTTCGCGCCGACGGTCATTTCCAGTATACCCTTCAGGAAAGAAACCGTCAGCTCACTGCCGAGGTGCGTCCAGATCCCGGCTGCCTCAGCAAGATCAATGCCGATCATAAAGATCATCAGATATGCTAAGATCACCGCCATGGCCTTGAAGCCGGACGTGATCGCAATCGTAAAATTTTCTAAAACGGGGGACGCAGCGGAATGCCTTGACGGATTCGCTGCCGAAACAGCAACCCCCGCAGGGAACTGTGCAGCGGAGTCTGCAAAGTTCCCTGCGGCAAGAGGCATCTCTTCCACGCCCCTGCGCCACGTCCCGCCTCTTGCTCGCAGTTTCATGTCCCGCTTGCTGCCATGAAAGAAACAGCCGTTCAGAAGCGCGCCCAGATAATGTGCCAGCATGATGATCAGTGCCGCCCGCGTACTGCCGAGAAAGGCGCCGATCGTACCCATCAAAAAAGCCGGTCCGGTCACCAGACTGTAGCTTAGAACTTCCTTGCCGCGCGCGCGTGACAGCGTGCCGTCACCCACCAGGTCGCCGACAATCTTGGCGCCCATCGGATAGCCCGAAAGCACCGCGATCAAAAGCGGATAAAGCTGTACCGGCAGCCGCTGCAGATTCCCGGTCCGTTTGATGAAATCCGCAAAGATAAAGAACGGCAGCAGCACCGGGACGATCGCGTTCGCCCAGATGATGATCGCCGACTTGGATCCGGATTCCGTCACGCTCGGGAACACGACCATCGCAGCCGCGAAAAAAGCTGCCGCGGCCAAAATCAAATTTTTACTGTTCGTGCGATGATTCAAAACCTTCTTCATAACAGTAAAACTATATGCCGCGGCTTACTATTTATGTTATGCGATTTTGGCGTTCTTATCTTCGGCGCAGGCAGGTCGCTGATCAGAACAGCCCGCCAAACAAACCGCCTCGTCCGTTATTGTCGTTGCAAAAGATCAGGTACAGCACGATCAGCAGCAAAATCAGCCAGATACCGCTGCCGCCGCCCTCATTACAGGCATTCTGACAAGGCCGCGGCGGGCAGTCCTGCGGTGGCGGCGGACAGCAGCATTTTTGTCTGCACTGCTCCCTGCACTCTGCCTCACAGCACTCCATGCACTGCTTCGGGCTCTGCGGCCCGCGATAATCCCGTTGTTCCCCCATAAAAAAACCTCCATAGGATGTAAGATTTCAAATCGATACTTCATCCTATGCAGGTTCTTTGATTTCTGTTATTCACTTCAAAACCCGCCTGCCTGATATGCCCTTGCGATGACATAGGAGGGTTCGTAGAAAGCGCTGCCGTTGTAATTGTCGATCACCTCGCAGATACGGTCGTTATAGACACGTATGATCCCATCGACATAATTTTCTTTTGTAGACATGGTATCGCAGATCAGGCGTTGATATACAGCCCCCATATCTAAAGCAGTCGGTATGTGCTCAGCAAGTTCCCGATCGACATCAGTAATATCAAAGACACCTTGCATCAAGGCATAAGTATCGATCCATTCCTGCTCTGTTTTTAAGGGATTCTCGCAGTGCAATGCCTTGGCGCAGCTCAACAGGTGATACAGACCGTCTGCACCGATTGCATTGACCACATATTTGTTTCTCTGTTTCAAACGCCTTGCTACACGTTCAATCATATAACAAATGTAGTACAGGTCATCCGTATCTATCATTTCATCAGGAAAATATTTGTTTTTCATAATGTCTCACTTCCCTCAAAGCAAAGCGTTTTTAACGCATTCTCGGTGCAGAAAACGATTTGGTGCGTGGGATAATTGAATTTCGCCAATTCCCAAAAAGCAGTTTTGGAAATTCTATCGGCGGCATAGGATTCGACGAAATTCCAGATCTGATCATCAGCCATAGGACCCTCCACAATGTCGTATCCATGCTCGATACCTCGTCTGCAATCTACGACAAACGACAGCCATGCATCTGTCAGATCTTCAAAAAGAAGCAGTTTCAATTCGTTATTGAACTGATACGCATATTTGTTGAGAATCGCATTCCCGCTTCGTGTGATGGCCCAGCGCTTTGCCTGCTTGGCATATGCAGTACAATAGAAGCCATACCCAAAATCCTTGTAAAATCCGTTTTGTAATATTCTCGGATGCGCGACCTCCACATTACTGCCATGATACACAGTTTTAACTTCCATACTTTTTTCCTTTCGTTATGTCCGCAGCCTTTTTGCAGATGTTTTGCATTTACGGTCGCCAGTCAAACTGCGCGGCTTCTTCCTCTGCCGCCGCGTCCTCCGCAACCAGCGCAGCCTCTGCTTCCGCGTCCTCTGCGGCTGCCAGATCGCCAAGCGATACGACGTATTCGTCCAGCGGATAGTGCATGCACTCAGAAAAATCGTACTGATAGCCGCTACCATCCAGCTTTTCCAGCCGCGCGAGCAGCAGCGCGTCGCGCATGGTTTTTTCTTCTTCTATAAGCGTCGCCGGATCCGTACAGTAAGCGCGGCTGTCGATGGAATACCATCTGCGAAAACGTTCCAGTTCCTCCATCAGCTTGCTGCGCAGCGTTTCATCCTCTTCGCAGTTTCTGCAAAGGCCGACCAGCGCGCGCCGCACGTTTTCAAAAATGCTGAACACCTCGGTCTCGCTGCCCGGCACGAAATTCGTGATCTCTTCGAAGTATTCATCAATCAGCTCCGCGAGCACCGCCTGATCCACCGCGCCGAAAAGCGCAGCTACATCTTCGTAGTCCAGCTCCTCCTCGCACTCAAAGAACGCCGCCAGATTCTCAAAATACTGAAAATCCTCCGCGCTTTCGATGTCTAAAAGTTCATAAAATTGCTCTCTGTTCATACTCTTTTCTCCATGATATCCATGATCTACATAATCTTCGTTCCCGCCGCCTGCGGCGTCCTGTGCTTTCCCTGCGCCTGCCGATTGTTAGTTACAAGTCCAGATTCTTAAACTTCAGGATCAGATCGGACTCCTCGACCTCCAGTACCTTCTGGATCATGTTCACAAAATTCTCCGACAAGTCGCTCGCGTAAAAAATGTTTTCCCGGTCGTTTACCGCCGCGTACATATCGTGCTCCCGCAGGCTGTCATTGATTGGCCGCATGATCTCGTAGGACGGATTGATGATCTTGAGCGCCGGATATAAGCGTTTGATATTGCTGCGGATGATCGGGTAATGCGTGCAGCCTAGCACTAGGGTGTCGATTTGATTTTCCGCAAGGAAATCGTCCAGATAATAGTGGATCGTCAGATCCATGATCTGATTGTCGATGATTCCCTCCTCAATCAGCGGTACAAACGCGGGCGTCGCCTTGCTGAAAACATGAAGTGCCGGATTTTTTTCGAGAATCTTCCGCGGATAGTCATCGCTGGCGATGGTCGCCTTGGTCGCGATCACGCCGATGCGGTTCGTTTCATCGCAGGTACGCGCGATGGTCTTGGCTGCCGGGCTGATGATGCCGATGATCGGGATCGAGGGATATCTCGCGCGCAATTCGTCCAGACAGGTCGCTGTAATGGTATTGCAGGCGATCACCATCATTTTGACGTTCTGTGCGGCGAGAAAATCCGCGATCTGCGCGGCATAATGCCGGATCGTCGAAACTGCCTTGGAGCCGTATGGGGTTCTGGCGGTATCGCCGAAATAGATGATTCGTTCCTCCGGCAGCTGTCTGAAGAGGTTCGGAATACAGGTCAATCCGCCAAGACCCGAATCAAAAAAACCAATCGGTCTGTTGTCCATTAGGGGTTATATTCCTTTCAAAATTATGCTATACTATATTTTATCATTAGATGCATATTATACTACCACAAAAAAGCAAATTTATCTATACAGGAGGAAAAAATGTCCGATAAAAATTTACAGCAGCGCGCGCAGATCGACGCTGCCTACAAGTGGGATATCGAAGCGATGTATCCGGAGGAAGCACAGTGGGAAAAGGATCTGACAGAAGCGGTCAAAGCCGCCGAAGCATTCACCAGATACAGCGGTCATCTGACGGACTCCGCGGATACCCTGTACGAGGCCCTTACCGAAAAGGACGCCATCTGGCGCAAGCTGGAGCACGCCTTTGTCTATGCCGCGATGCGCAAAGATGAGGACAACCGCGTCAGCAAATACCAGTCCATGGACGATCAATGCGGCAGCGCTGTGGCAAAGGCCGCGGCTGCTATGTCGTTCTTCGCCCCTGAGCTGCTCGCAGCGCCGGAGGAAACCATCCGCGGCTATCTTGATGCCAAACCGGAGCTGGCACAGTACCGCTACGCGCTCGAAGATGCGCTCCGCGAAAAGAAGCATGTACTCAGCGCCGCTGAGGAGAATATTCTCGCCCAACTCAGCGAAGTGACAGGCGCGACCAACGACATCTTCAAAATGCTCAACAATGCCGACCTGACCTTCGGCACAGTAGTTGACGAAGATGGAGATACGGTAAACCTTACGCATGGAAACTATATCACCTTCATGGAAAGCCATAACCGCGACCTGCGCAAGGCCGCGTTTACCAATATGTACGAGGCTTACAAGGCGCATATCAACACGATTGCGACCACCTACAACTATAACGTCAAAAACGACGTCGTTTCCGCGCGTATCCGCAAGTATGATTCCGCCCGGCAAGCCGCCCTTTCCGCGGGCAATATTCCGGAGGAGGTCTATGATAACCTCATCGCGGTCGTGCACGAATATCTGCCGATCCTGCACCGCTACATCGCGCTGCGCAAAAAAGTGCTCGGTGTGGAGGAGCTCAAAATGTACGACGTGTACGTTCCGCTGGTGGAGCTGCCAAAAAAGGATATTCCGTATCAGGAGGCACTCCGCATGATGCAGGAAGGTCTCGCGCCGCTGGGTGACGAGTATCTCGCGCAGGTTGACAACGGAACGAAGGACGGCTGGATCGATGTCTACGAGAATCAGGGCAAGACCAGCGGTGCCTATAGCTTCGGTTCTTACGACAGCAAGCCGTATATCCTGCTCAACTATACCGATACGCTCAAAGATGTATTTACGATTGTACACGAGATGGGTCCCTCCATGCCCTCCTACTATACGCGCAGGACGCAGCCGTTTACCTATGGCGATCACTCGATTTTTACCGCCGAGGTGGCATCGACCGTCAACGAATCACTGCTGATGCACCATCTGCTCGACAAGGAAACGAACGAAACCATGCGCAGATACCTCATCAACTACTATATCGAGGAATTTCGTACCACCCTGTTCCGCCAGACGATGTTCGCGGAATTTGAAATGCTGACGCACAAGGAAGTTGAAAACGGCGGTGTGCTGACGGCGGAATGGATGTGCAAGCTCTACAATGATCTGAATCATCAATATTTCGGTCCTGCGCTCGCCCCTGACGAGTATATCCAATACGAATGGGCGCGCATCCCGCATTTTTATCGTGCATTCTACGTCTATCAATACGCGACCGGCTACTCCGCGGCAACGGCAATTTCTGCAAAAATTCTCGCGGAGGGCGAAGCCGCCCGCAAAAACTATATCGAGTTCCTCAAGAGCGGTTCCTCCAATGATCCTGTGGAGCTGCTCAAGATCGCCGGCGTGGATATGTCCTCTCCGGAGCCGATCCGCATGGCGATGGAAACCTTCAAAGGACTGGTCGAAGAACTCGAACAACTGATGCAGACCTAATACTGCGCGCAAGGAACCCTGCCGCCGCCCGCGTACCTTGTGTGGACGGCGCTTGCAGGGACTATGTGCTTGCACAGATCATCTAGGTTTGCAAGCGCTGCAAAACGAGCTGCTGAAACGGGAAACTGTCATGGGTGATGCCGAATGGATATAGAATAGTTGAGGATATGTGATGGAAAGTAAAAAAGTATTTATCTATGCCAACGATACGGAAATGTCCGCGAAAATTGAAAAACTACTCCGCAAAAAACTGGTAAAATCCGGTCTGCGCGTCTACGAGCAGCTGGAAGCCGATACCGCATTGATCATTTGTATCGGCGGAGACGGCACCCTGCTGCGCTGCCTCAGAAGCTGTGACTTTCCGACGATTCCGGTCGTCGGTATCAACACCGGACATCTGGGATTTTTCCAGGAGCTGATGCCGGACAAGATCGATGATTTTATCTTCCAATATCAGCAGGGAAATTTCACTGTGCATTCTTACAGCACTGTCAAATCCCGCGTAGAAACCTCATCCGGCACGATGCGCCAGATCGCGCTCAACGAAATTGCCATCAAGGGCGTGCCGAACTATCCGGTACAGCTGAATATTTCCATCAACGATTCCTTTATCGAGCGTTTCAGCGGTGACGGCATCTGTGTCTCCACCCCTGCGGGCAGCACCGCCTATAACTATTCGCTGGGCGGCGCGATTGTCGATCCGCGTCTGAATCTGATGCAGGTCGCGCCGATCGCACCGATCAACACCGTTGCCTACCGTTCGTTTACTTCCAGCATCCTGCTGCCTGCAAACGACAAGCTCTCCATCATTCCCTGCGACGATGACCACCGCCATCTGAGCATCGTGGCAGACGGCTTCGCTGAAAACTATGAGGACATCCGTCGTGTTGAGCTTTCACTTTCCCGCAAAAAAATCAATCTCGTGCGCTTTGAGTACACGAACTTTTGGGAAAAAGCAAAGTCCAAGTTTTTGTAGGCTGCCCGCAGACCTCATCCGCATCTGCATCCATCCACCTCAGGAAAATTTTAGAGAAAGAGAAATACTCCATGTCGCAATTTCAATACATCGTAACCAAAGAAGATCGAGAAGCCGAACGTTCCGTCAAAGAGCTGGTGCGCGCCAATTTCACCTTTTCCTCCCGTCTGATGACCAAGCTGAAACAAAAGCACCTGGTCAAGCTGAACGGTGAGACCATGCAGTGGTGGATCACGCCGGAGGCAGGCGATATCATCACCGCTACACTTCCCGAGGAAAAGAGCGATTTTCCGCCAGAGGATATTCCGATCGCGGTGGTTTATGAGGATGCCGACCTTCTGGTCATCAACAAGCAGCCCGGCGTGGTCGTTCACCCGACCAAGGGCAAACCCTGCCACACCATCGCTAACGGTCTGATGCAAAAGATGCTCGAGGAAGGTGAAAACTACAAGATCCGTTTCGTCAATCGCCTGGATATGAATACATCCGGGCTTTTGATCGTAGCCAAAAACAGCCACGCGCAGGACGCTCTGACCAAACAGATGAACGCGTCCGCACGTGGTCTGCATAAAAAATATAAGGCGATCGTTGTCGGTGAAATGCCGGAGGACAGCGGCACCATCGCCCTGCCGCTCGGACGCCCCGATCCGGAGGAAGTCGAGCGCTGGGTGCTGCCGGTCGAGCAAGGCGGTTATCCGTCCGTCACCCACTATCAGGTGCTCGACCGCTTCCATGGACATTCTCTGGTAGAACTAGAGCTCGAAACCGGACGCACGCACCAGATCCGCGTGCATCTGTCCTATCTCGGCTATCCGATTCTCGGTGATCATCTGTATTGCAACGGCGATCCCTTCGCCTATCGCCGCCTGCATGGCGAGCAGCGCGAGATGCCCTGCAGCGTGCGCTCCGCTGGTGATAGGAACGATGACTGCCCGCGCGCCTGCGCTTCCGCTGCCAAGGATGGCGCGGCGCGCGGCCAAGGCGGCAAGGAGATCGTCTCCGATCTGATCGACCGGCAGGCGCTGCACGCTTTTTCCCTGACCCTCACGCACCCCGTCAGCGGCGAGACCCTGCATTTGGAAGCGCCCCTGCCGGCGGACATGCTGGCTGTGATTGCAAAGCTGAAGCTGAAGGAATAGCAGAAGATTAAAACAGCCTGTATGGGACTCCCTTGCTCCGATCTTCGAAGACTTTGGTTGCTTCGTAGGTCACTGCGGAAACACCATACAGGCTGTTTGTTTTCATAACTGTTTCTTCCTTACCCAAAAACTTTTTAAACTACAATAGTTTTTACTGAAATATCGCAAAAACTTTTAAGAATCGTTGACTTTTTATTGAATCATATTCAATACTTTCGGAATTCCCCTATGGCTGGCTCCCAGAAATAGGTTATCATTTTAACATCTCCTGTCAGGGTGCTGGTTCCGTTTATCTTTTCATACAGAAGTATCAGCTGGTTCTTTTTGTTGAACTCGGCAGACAGATTGGTTTGTCCATCCGCTTCAGGGATCTCCGGGAGCGGCATTGCGTTCCATTGTCCGCCCTCTAGTTTCCAGAATCCGTTTTCCATACCGCTCAATCCCATGTTGACAGTCTCCCCAAGATACAAAATCCTGTCGGTTTCTCCTGTCACCGGTAATGCGTACAAGCCAGTGTTTCCGGCAAAAAGGTTTTTTTGTGCTCTCCATTCCAGTGTTTCACGGTCAAATACCGCTGCAATATAAAAAGCGTGTCTTTGCTGTGTCTGCGTGTCGATCTGTACTTCCTGCTCTGCATCTACCTGCAGCAAAACCTCTTTTGCATCCGGCTTCGTAAAGCTTCCCGGCACGGCTTTTTCAATCGTAAAGCTCAACTTTTGCGGATCAGCATATCCATGGAGTTTTTCGTCCTCTGCCTGCAATTTCGCCCTGATTTGCTCCACCACGATGCTTTCGCGATTCGTTCCTGACAGTTCTCTGCTTTTTTCATCCTTACCACATCCGCAAAGGAGCATAGCGAGGACACACCATATTAAAATTGCTGACAAACACTTTTTTCTCATTTTTCGCACCTTATCACCTTCCCGCTCATTTGTTTTTATCATGTTCTGCTTTCCAGCTGCCATAGGCCAGGATCGCAAAGCTTGCGGCTAAACCAAATCTACGGGCAACAAACACCCCTGTTTGTATGCATTGTACCGTGGCAATACAGGCGGATATGAGAAAGCCTGCCGTATAAAGAATAAATCTTTTGTTCATTTTGCGTCCCCCCTATATGTTGCGCGTGACTTTTACGCAGTCTTTGCGTCTGCATATGCAGCGACTACAAACTTTTTTCTCTGACTGCTGTAGGCAAGCAGCTTACCGTCGCAGTCCACATCGAAGCCTGTATATTCTGCTTCCGGCAGCTGCATAGTGCTTTTTGTTTTGTCCGTCAAATCATAAATCACGACCTGTTTTTGATCCTGTATCATCCATACCTGATCCCATCTCAGATAAAGCTGCACGCCGCCGTTCATCACATCCGCTTTGCCTAAGCTGTAGATTTCTTTGGCAAGGACATCATAGACCAGGCTTTCGCCGGTTTCATCTGCACAAACGATAGCGCATCTTTTGCTGATTTTTCTCCCTGTTTGCCCTCTATGATCTCAAATTCCGCAGCCGGATCCTTTCTTGAACAAAGTACTATTTTTCTATCAGTTCTGCAAGATGTCTTTCTAACGCAGCGACCTCATCCGTGTGGTGCACTTTCTTACGTACATATTGTTCAATCCATTCATAAATAAATGAAATGTCTTCTTTTTTCAATTTGCGAAAGTTTTCCATCCAGAGAAATTTTCCTAGCACTTGAGAAATTTTTAGTGCGTCTGCCTCTTGCATCTGCATGCTGCATGCTTGCAAAGCAGCAAGCCTTTCGACAAATTGCTCATTGTATTCCCCCTCGTGAAAAGCATCGGCACATTCCTGTAATGTTCGAGAAAAAAGCTTCTGAACGTCTGTACTCTTTTCTGCCCCGCCTTTTTCGTCTCGCATCTCTGCAAGTTCCGCTTCGATTTGTAAGTAAAGTACATAGACCGGTGCCAAAATTGCAAAAATCAGTGCAAAGATACCTCTCTGTGAAAGCATCTCATCCAGTATTGTTCCTAATATCCAACCAATTGCCATCACAATGAAAAACAAAGCCTTCACGCTACCCCTCTTCCTTTCTTTTCTTGAACAAAGCATTGACTCCTGCAAATTACCATATCGTAACTTTTGATAATCATTTATCAAAATAATCATATCATATTTTGATAGCATTGAACAGCCTGTATTTTACTTCCCGACCTGTACCATCAAAATTTCGACTTTTGAAAATAGTTTGGAAACAAATACAGGCTGCTCATTTTGAAAGATTTCTTAAAATTTTTTATCGTTTTGTAACTTCTACATTTTTCCTGTGACTACATTTGCATAAAAATGTGTCGTCGTCTTTTTTATGATGTATGGTATGCTGGGACTTTTATACTTGTTAGGACTTTCTCTTTGATCCAATCTGAACTTTCTTTACTATCTGTGCTTTCCGGCTCCAGTTTTATGTCCATCCTTGTGATCGGAACTGCTTTCAGGAACTGACCATCGCGGCTTACTGCTGCAATCTGTCCGAAAGAACCATAAAATAATCGGATATTCCTATCTTTGTCTCGATACATTCCATCGGTCATGATGATAGCATCCTTAGATTTCATATAGTATTCGTAGTCAAAAACCTCCACCAACAAATGATCTTCTATCGTAAAATCAAAGGATTTATAAAAGGAGTCCAGCTCAAACGATAAGGTCGCTCCGCTATTTTCTTCCTGATAGCCTTCAAAAACCGGCTTCATGATCCGAGATAAAAGATCTTCGTATTGTTTCAGGTAATTCGTTTCAATCGTTCCATCCGCTTTCGGCGTTGGGGTGATTGTATCGTTTTCAGGTTCTATGACCGCTTTTTTCTTATCGTATTTGACGCTTTTTGCCGTTTTCACCATATCATCTATGGGAATATTGCCGCCTAACAGGCACTTTGCCTGATTCTTATCATCTTCCCATGTGAGAATATGGAGTTGATCATCCTTACTTTTATATACCGCAGCTTCTTTGCCTTTGATCGACACATTTTCTGCGGTTTTTTCATAATCCATAAGGAAATTTTCAAGATAAACGTTATCCAAGGTCCCCAATTCATAACAGTCCAAAGACATAAAATCTCCGACCTCGTTTTCATAGGTTATCTCGCACCAATCCCCAAGATCCATCGTTTTTGCAGTCACAGAAGAAAATCCATTCGGCACAGCTCGCAGGGATGGGAATCCCATGTTACGAAGATCTTCATTGGCGAAAATGTTCAGGTAAATTCCGCCTGCAATCAGCAAGATCAGAGCGCTGACAATGGGGATAAGTATTTTACGTTTCTTCATTTCATTCTCCTTTTAGTAGCGTGTGCCACTAATTCGTATCAGTCGGAAATCCATTTTGTCAAGATCAATGAGAAGCGCACCATTCTCATTGTTTCTGTTAGTAGTATGTGCACAGAGATATATATCATTAAGTGTCCTAGAACCATAAGTGCCTGTAACTTTATTGATAATATAACTATGAGCCCATTTGCCATTGATAGTAATTTGAACAACATCCCCCTTTTGCGCTTTTGCAATAGTATTTTTAGCATATCTGACTCCATACAGACCTACCTTATTGTCAGCCTCTTTTGCTATATAGTCACGAAAAGTACCTACAACTGTCCAAGTGGCTGAGTGTCCAGATTGCGTACAGTACCATGCTCGGTCAGCATCCGTTATCATAGGTTTATTTTTTTTGCTTATCGCAGTGGCTGTATTCGTGCCACCTAATCCAGCCCAAATACATTGTGACACAAAATTTTGGCAATCGGCCTTGGAAGAAGGAAAATTGGTATTATAAGCACCGGTTCCGTCTGAAGAAGAACTATAATCTAAAGCATATTGTGCAGCCGCTGTTCTATCGTATTCATGTGTTGTCTCACTTGTAGCAGTAATTGCAGCATCATTGGATTCGTCCTCGATATCAAAGTCAAATTGTGATTCTACTGAAACATTATCGGTCTCTTTAAAAAGATTTTCTAATTCATTATTTGAAGTAACATCAACAATTTCCCACTTATTATCTTTTTTTTCTAACGTGAGTTGATATTCTGTACCGCGAGAACTTCTTTCCGAATCGTTTTTATAAGTATACTCATAATATTCGTAACATTTTACTATGGCTTTTCCATCTGTAATTGTAATAGAGTTAATCGTATATTCAAACTTCTCGTCTGAAATATTTAAATAGTTATCATCTCGCATCTGTTTTTCATATTCGAACAAGTGGAAACTACTATCGTTTTTTATATTTTTTACATCATTCGTGCTATAATATTCCGCAATCTTCAAATTACCATCAGACAAAAAAGCATCTTCCTTTTCCATAAAAAATGAATTCGCAATACCTGCAATTTCTTTCTGATCCGTTTCCTTCGTAATAGAAACGTTTTCCGCAAATGCAGTAACCGACATAGTCATTATCAAAACTAATGTTAAAATGAGACTTAATATTTTTTTCATCATTTTCTTGTTCCTTTCTTTTCTAAATACTACAACTAATACTTCACTTCACTGCTATACTTGGTCACATGTTCGCTTTTGCTTCCTGCGTATGCGTAGCAGGAGGCTTTGGCGCAGAAAATATCCGTACCGCATGCAAATACAGCATCATTTTTGAGTTAATGGTGCGAAGTTAAGAATTTTCCCAACTTCGCACACTTTTTAAGCTCAGAATATCTTTCCCTTATACATCTGCATCATTTTCCCATCCAGCTTAACTTTTCTGCAAGAAATCGGATAAAGTGCTTTATGAGAATTAAAACATTCGGTATGTTTACTATTAAAAACAACTTTGCAGATTCCAAAAGATATTCCTTGTGGGGCAGCGGATAAGTCGTAACTGCTTCATCTCTTATATCACTTTGAAAAAAATCTGTCGTCGTTGAATGTGGTATTAAAAAAGTCAAATAGATTGCTACCGCTGCAATCGAAGCGATTAGTATGAACAGCATTATTTTTTTCTCCGATATTTTTCTTTTAACTTTTTCCATCATTCTTCACCTCTCTAGTTATACAATGCATCTCTTATAAAATAAGCCGGCGATTTTATGCTCGCAAGAACTTTTTCTTTTATTTGTTGCGAAGCCTCTTCATCTGCGCTCTCTGCTTCAAGTTGCACATCTAAGCCTAAAACAGGCACTGCTTTTATGAGTTGTCCGCCCCTGCTTACCGCCGCAATCTGCCCAAAAGCTCCTGTAAACCCCCTGATATTTCCATCATCACCTCGCTGCATCCCTCCGGCAAGAATAACATCATTCTTAGCTTTCATAAAATAGTCGTAGTCGAAAACTTCCACGAGCAAATCGTCTGCTATATGAAATTCAAAAGACTTATAAAAGGATTCTAAGTCAAACTCTACGATTGCTTTATCATTTTCCATATATTTGTCAAAGAGCGGTTTCGTTGTTCTTTTCAGGATATCTGAATAGTCTTTAAGTGCCGCAGCTTCAATCATGCCTCTTTCTTGCGTTGAAGATGTAATTTTGTTGTCTTTAGATTTTGTTACGCTTTTTTTCATATCATATTTGATACTTCCTGCTGCCTGAACCATTTCATCTATGGAAACATTTCCGCTCAGCAGGCACAGCGCATTGTTTTCACCATCTTCCCATGCAAGAATTTGAATCTTATCATCATTGCCGGATAAATTTTGATAAACCATCGCGTCTTTATCGCCTATGCTTATTTTCGTTGAGGATTCCGCATAATTTTGAAGGAACGCAGTATCAAAAGTCCCTAATTCATAGCAGTCCAAAGACAAGAAATCTCCGCTGTCATTTTCATAGCTTACCTCACACCAATTCCCTGTATCTATAGCTTTTTCGTTCACGAAAGAAAATCCAGCCGGCACAGTATTAAGCGAAGGAAACCCCATACTGCGAAGATTTTCACCTAAGGAAAATTT